>Ga0214917_10002595_pt1 | contig 21764 bp, 41 predicted proteins | sample LL_1208_BB_MetaG_FD_177983 | JGI IMG/M metagenome (GOLD analysis project Ga0214917, IMG submission 177983) | Freshwater microbial communities from Lake Lanier, Atlanta, Georgia, United States - LL_1208_BB | ecosystem: Environmental > Aquatic > Freshwater > Lake | place: USA: Georgia | collected...
AAACCACGATTTAAATTCAACCACTTCCATCCGTTAGGAAATTCTATTAACACTTCTCCTTCCCCGCCTTCTTTGCCTCTTAAATGATTATTAACTTTATTTGGATAAGTTAATTCGTTTTCTTCTTTTGCGCCATCATAAGAAAAGAAAAATTCTGGCGATGTTTCTGTTGTTCGCAATAATGAAATTATTTTATCATTGGTCAAAGACTCGTATAATTTATTTTTTGATTTGCGCCAGAAGTAATCAAAATAATTATCAATATCTCTTCCTGATTCTTGTGAACCTTTCATCACAGCGTAAGCTAACCATCTTGTGTAAACTAAATATTTTTCATTATTAACTAAAATTATTCGACTTGCTGGGACAAGAATTTTCTTTTTACTTTTTTCAGATTTCCAATCTGGGAATGTTGGTGTTTTGTAAGTCAATTCTTCAAAATCTTTTCCATCAGTTCTTTCTAATTCAATTTCACCGTCTTCTATTTTTGTTATTTTGCAAGGGATTCTGTGTTGGAATGGGTTTCCAGATGCATCATCTTCATAATATTTGGTTCCCATGGTAAAAGGAATATATTGAGGGGATTTGTTAATCACAAGATGACCATTTTTACCAATAGCGAGTGGCTTTACAAGTGTTTTTATGTCTATTTTTTCAACGAAATTTCTTAATTCGTTATTAGAAAATAACCATTCATATATTTCTTCACCATTTGGATCACTTTCTAGATAATCTTTAATTTTCAAAGATTCAAATAAATTCATAAATCCTTGAATGCAATTTTCTAAAAAGTATTTTTTAAAACTAAACATTGATGCTCCTGATTCAAATTATTTATGCGGATTGTAAATAGTTTTATGAAAACTCCAGATGAAATAGTCAAGTTCATCATGTTTCGTAAAATATTTAAATTAAAAGATTTGAAATTAATAAAAGAAAACGATATTGCTTATCTAAGTATAAAATTATCAAGCAGAAAAGTAAGATATTCCATAGATGAGGTGATTACGCCAGACATTTTATCTGAAGATGAAATAAAAAAGTTCATTTCTAAAATAAATCCTTACATCTCAAAAGAAAAAGACATCAGGAAATACAAGAAAAAAGCAAATGCATTGTTTTTAGTAAAGGAAAAGTTATCTGAAATTTATGATCAAATGGTCAAGCCATCTTATTATCTCGTTTATGATGAAAAAACAAATAAATTTGTAAAAGGTGAGGATTTGCCCGAATGGTACAGATCACAAAATTTTAAGGATACAGAAACAGACATAAAACCACAAGACCCTGTTGTTTGTTGGTCTGAAGATGATGCACAAAAAGTGCTTCAATTTATGATTAATCCTTTTGAAGAAATGGGTATTTCTCACTCTTATGTTATTAGGGCTTACAACTCAGAAAATGATTTGCTGGAGGATGGTGAATGAAGATCAGGGATGGTATCGGTCTTGATTTTGATGATGTTCTCATAGTCCCACAACGCAGCACAATATCCAGCAGAAAAAATGTCAATTTAGAAAGAACATTCAAGTTCCTTTATTCTCCACGCACATGGTCCGGCGTACCAATCATATGCGCTAATATGTCATCTGTTGCATCCATAAGGATGGCAAAGGCGTTAGCAAAACACAAAATTATCACTTGCTTGCACAAGTATTACAAAGTTGAAGAACTAATAGAACTATTTAAAGACGAAAGCATTCGGGATTATATTTGGGTCAGCATTGGTTACAGTGAAAAAGACTTAGAGAATCTCAAAAAGATTTCATCAGAAATTTCTTATATGCCAAACATATGCATAGATGTGCCGAATGGTCACATGGACTGCTTTGTTGAATTTTGCCTAAAAGTCAGAAGTCATATGTGGGAATCAATAATCATTGCAGGCAATGTAGCAATTAGAGACATGGCACAAGAGTTATTATTGCATGGTGGAGTTGACATTGCCAAGATTCAAATAGGACCGGGACGGGCTTGTCGAACAAGAGTGGTTACAGGTGTCGGTTACCCAACTATTACATGCATTGATGAATGCAGTCATGTAGCACATGGTTTGAATAACGGAGTGAAAAAGTTGGGATTGGTTTGTTCTGATGGTGGCTGCAAAAATCCCGGTGATTTAGCTAAGGCATATGTTGCTGGCGCTGATTTTGTCATGGTTGGTAGCATGTTTAGCGGCACGGATGAATGTGATCAAGAAGAGATTATGGTCAATGATAAGAAACATTACCGATTTTACGGTATGAGCAGTCATTTGGCGCAAGAAATACATGCAGAGGGTAAGAAGGGATATAGAGCATCGGAGGGTGAAGAGTTTATAATTCCTGCTAAGGGATGCGTGGATGATGTAGTGCAAGAGATTTTAGGAGGTATCAGATCTTCTTGTGCCTATATCGGCGCACAGAACATAAAAGACATGCCAAAGTGTGGTGAATTCATTAGAGTCAACAGGATACATCAAAATGCTTAATTATAATGATATTTTTTTTATTGGTTTGATTGCCCTTGTATGTTATTATTATTATTTGGCTAACTTGCCAAAAATTAAAAATGTGGAGGATAGAGATCGTTTTGATTTAGCTGGTGGTAGACCAAGAAGTTCAAAATGGAAGACTGTTAGAAACAATTTTGTAAAAGATAATAATTGTTGTGCAATTTGTGGCAAGACAGAGAATTTAAATGTTCATCATAAAATTCCATTTCATGAAGATCCAAGTCTTGAATTAGATGAAAATAATCTTGTAGTATTATGTGAAAATGAAAATCTGAATTGTCATTTTGTATTTGGTCATTTAATGGATTGGCGCAATTATAATCCAGATATTGATGCAGACATCAAGATATGGCAAAAGAAACTAGGTTCTTGACATTTGATCATATATCCATTTGTAAGTTTCATTTATTCCGTGTTGCAATCTTACTTTTGGTTCCCATTCTAATTCTTTTCTCACTTTGTCATTATTAGAGTTTCTATTGATTACACCGATGGGTCCATGAATATGTTTTCTTGGAAAACTTTTGCCAGCAGCAATTTCTACTTTATCTAACAAATCGTTAATCATTACTTGTTCTTCTGACCCGACATTAAATATATCAAATTTATAATGATCAAAAACTTTTACTATGCCATCAATTGCATCTGTAATGTACATGAAACTTCTGGTTTGTAGTCCTGTGCCCCAAACCTCAACTTCTTTGTGTTTTCCTAACACGCATTCTGCCACTTTGCGACACATAGCTGCTGGTGCCTTTTCTCTTCCATCATTATAAGACCCATTAGGTCCATAAACATTGTGGAATCTTGCTATCCTAGAATCTAATTTGCCTTCTTCGTAGGCATTTTGCAGTAATCTTTCTACAAACAATTTTTCCCAACCGTAGCCATCTTCTGGCATTGCTGGATAGACTTTGTCTTCACTAAGGTCAACTAATGTGTCACCGTTCTGTGCATAATCTGGGTAGACACAAGCCGAACTTGCAAAAAAGAATTTTTCTATTTTTCGATCAATTGCAGCTTTTACTGTTAATGCATCTGGGATGATACTCATCATGCAGTCTGTACGATTTTTGGCAATAAATCCCATGCCACCCATATTGCAGGCAAGGTGATAAACATATTTGCACTCAGCCATTATTGATTTTAAAAAACTGTAATCACTTAAATTGTTTACAAGATTTTCACATTCTGGATGAATTTGATACCATTGATTGACTTGTTTTTTGTCTATGCAAATGACGGGTCCATACTCTTTCAATAGTTTTACTAGATGACCACCGATAAAGCCACCAGCGCCAGTTACTAGAATTTTTTTACGCATAGTCTGCACTCCTTCCATTCACGCCACCAATTTTTAGTATTTGTGTGCATATTGAAACCATTCCAACTATAAGGTCCATTTTGTTTATAATTATCACACGGTTTTCCCGATTTAATATAAATCAAATTATCTTTAAAACCTTTGTTTATTCTTAGTCTGTGAATGTAACTTGAAAATGTACTACCCGGTGTTCCTATAAACTCTTGAGCATATCCCATGACTAACAGACAAATTAAACCAAAAACTACTTCGTTGTGATAAGGTAAATTCATGAATTCTTTGGAATATTGATCCACAATTATATCATCAATAAATTTGCATTGCATTTTCACAGAATTAATAACTTTGTCTTTGTCATCTGTTGAAACAATAAATGGAAGTCTTTTATTTTCAAAATATTCTTGACTTTGACTTATGTTTTCTGGATTGCTGTCATACTTATCCGCATGATCAGTAAGTCTTATATGCATTCCTCTGAAAGAACCAATATTTTTTGCTATCGTTCTTGCCAATATTTGATATGGTTGTTTAAAAGATAGTTTGTTAAAGAAAAAATCTAACTCTCTAGGTCTGTTATAAAAGAATCTTGAATAAAAAGCAAAAGCAAATTTGTTAAAGTGTAAATTTTTATATTGATCTTTTTCTATCACCCTTCTGTTTTCTGCAAATTCTTTTTCGTGTATTCCATCTGAACATTTGTAATAATAACCTAGTATATCATTAAATTCTATACAATTTATTTTTTTGCTTTGAGGCAAGTCATTTTCATCATTGACTGTATATTTTATATCTTTTGGTATATCAATCAAGTCGAATATAGAAGGCATCTTAGTGCCATCATATAATTTTTTCCTTTTTTCAGGTATGATGCCACTTGGATGTATTGTTCTTCTGCCGTCTACTTTAGTTTTATAAAAATATATTGGTGTTTTTTCCATGAAAGATATGCCAGCACCTGTTTCTATGGACATCATTTGGTTAATAAGTCCGGCGGTGTGAATTTTCCAATAAATTATTTTATTTTTTGGTTGGTGGAACAACATATTTGACTTTTGCAAAATCTTTAGACTTACTTAAAGTATCAATTAAACTTGTATTTTGTTTTGCTATAGGACATGTTTCTAAATGATTTTTTATGAATTCAATTTTATTTTGAGGTATTTTAACATCATACTCACGATCAATATTTTTTCCTAATTGATCTTTTGTCATTTTGTATAAATTTTCTCTCTCAGTGAGAAATTCGCCAAATGTTTTCATAACTATAATATTTATGCGTAGGAGTTGAATTATGATTTCATTAAATGAATTTAAATCTGCATCAAATGTGCAAACACTTATTTCCAAATTGTTTGAATCAAGGGATTTTGCACATGGAGCGCATCTAAGAACTAATTCTTATGCTCAACACAAAGCGTTAAATAAATTTTATGAAAATGTCCTCGATTTAGCTGATAGTTTTGTGGAAACATATCAGGGACAATATGGAATCATTAAATTCAATTTTGACGCACCAAAGATAGGTGATCCAATTGAATATCTTGAAGATGCAGCAAAAATGTTTGTTGAAGGACACAATGCAATCGATAAGAAGGATACTCATTTACACAATATTTTAGATGAAATTGTGGGCTTGGTCTATTCAACACTATACAAATTGAAATACCTCAAGTAACGCTTGACAGTTTTAGTGGCATCTGTTAAGATACTGGTGTGCTGGTTGTCAGCACATTATTAGGAGATTCGCATGTTAAGGAAGACACTTTTGGGTTTCGTTTTCTCTGCCAGTTTCGTTTTCGCTGGTGATAAGGGTCAACTTCCTGCTGCCCCCAAGCCGCAGGATGCCAGCAAGGGTCAAGCTCCTGCTGCTTCAGTTCCAGCTAAGATTATCACACAAACTGTGATCACACGGGAATATGTTCCCGTTGAAAAGCATCGTCGCCTTTTTTTCAAGCAATTTGGTCCTAGCCGGATTGAAACCATGACTTGCCCCAACTGCCAAAAGTAAGGTAAGGAGCCATCATGCTACTTCTCCTGCTTGCTGTATTTGACCAATCTGTTGATTATAAAGTTCTAAAAACTGATGTAGTCAATAGTCAAAACTATCAATTCCCTACCAAATTTGTTAGCGAATTGATTCCTCGTTTTTCCAAAAAACCTGTGGTTCTTTTGGAAAAAGAAGGTGACAAGATCAAAGAAACAGAGGTGGGAGAAGTAGTTTGTCTCCAAATGGGCAAAGATGGTTGGCTAATTGCTAAAGCCAATCTTAGACAAGAAGTGCCAAAAACTTATGTCATGAGAGCATTGTTTAAGATTGAACAATATCAATTGACATCAGGTTGTAACTTTGTTGTTGATAAGGGTGAGATAAGCAAATTTATAATAATTTCTCCCTTATTTGCATCAAGTTTTGAAATGAAGTAAATTGACCCGCCAAGTAAAAGCTTGGCGGGTTTTTTTATTCAATGCCTAAAGCGTTGTCTAAATCTGGATTATGGCGTATGTTGCCTCTTGATAAGGCATTACGCCTCTCTTCAGATTCTCTTTCAGAGGATATCCTTCTAGCTTCTGCCTCGCCAGACAATCTAGATTCTCTCTCTCTTCTACTGGTTCTTAATTCTTCCAATGATGGTGGTTCAGCACCTACTGCTTGTGCAAGCAATTCTATTTTTCTCTTATAAACAGGTTCAATTCCTTCTTTGCGAAGTAATTCATGTATTTTTCTGGCAAGAGCATCTTTTGCAGGACCACCTAATTTGCGAATTCCTAATTCTCTGCTTCCTTGAATTTTAGCCAATATGATATCATAGCTGTCATATTTAGGATTTATGTTAGTCTTCAAGAATTGGTTTATGAAGGGCATGATCCCGCTTTCAAATTCTCGTTTCATATTGCCGACATTTTCTATTTCTCTTTCTTTGTCTTCTGGCTTCATGACATGGAATTTAGGACTGAAATCTTTTACGCTTTTTAATATTTCTCTATATAATCCATTGATCATTTGTCTTTTACGAGCAGATTTCATATCTTCACCCATTGCGTCCATATCAATGGCGACTTTATAATTCATTTTTTCCAACATTTTAGAGAAAGAATCCTTAGTTGCCTTGATGATTTCTCCATATAGTCTCTCTATATCGTCTGATGAAGCCATTGTGCGTTCAGCAGAACCGATTGATTCATCGAGGCGAAAAAGCCTATCATATAAAACTTTGGTAAATTCTGGCAATGTCTGCCAATTTCTCAGATATGCTGGTTCTAGAACTTCTTTAATAAAAGTTTTTGCAGCATAATTTTTTCTAGCTGCTAACTCGCAGATATTAAAAATATTTTGTGCATAAATTTTGCTTTCACAAAAAATATTAAACAAACTCATTTTTTACCTCATATGTCATATGTGTCGTATTTTGTATATAATAAACTTTTGATTAATTTTAATGTGTGCTTTGCAGTTTTGTGAAGTATTCCTATGCCACCTTTTGCTTCCCATTCTTCTATGTTGCTCTCTAGATCATCAATAAGAATTTTATTGCTACCAGAATAATTTTGTTTACTTGTGCTATGAGGCACACATATAACTTTTCTTGGACTGACATTGATATGTTCTAAACACCATCTTTTTTTACCCATGCAAGCTACTGCCATTCCTGAGCATGAAGTTAATATTGTTGGATTAAATTGTTTGATAAAATTCCACAATTCCATACAATCTGGTGTTTCTCTTAAATTTGTCCAAAAATCAAGTTTTTCTGTTATGCTCAACTTATCCATGTATTTGAAGAATTTGTCAGTAAAACTATTATTTGCTAAATTTTCTCCATATATCTCTGACATTTTACCTGCCAGATCAACCAAAACACCATCTAAATCACAATAAATTGTTAAGTCTTGCATATCGCCCTCTTGTTGATGTTGCAATCTTTTTTATCACATTGAGTACCTTTTATCAATCAAATAATTAAGACGATCATCTAATTTTTGTAATAAATTTCTATTACGCAAATCTTTGTAAACTATATTTTCTGTTGAAAATTCACCTTCACGCTCCAAGCCAGCTTGTCTCATTCTTCTTAGTTTAGATTTCAATAAAATTATTTTTTCTATATTGCTTTCTTTGATCAATTTAATTATCATTTTTTTATAAAATCTGGATTTTTTTAATAATTTTGGCTCAAAAATATCAATTTTTTGTTTGCTGGGTGTTACAATCCATTTGTCATTTAATAAAGAATAAACGGCTTCATTATCTGGCACTTTTTCATTCTTATCTTGTGCATATACCTCTACTGGTATATCGTTTATGGTAATGTTGTGTTTGTCAGAAAATATTTTTTTCTTATCAAACAAAAAGTCATCAATTAAACCTTCACATCCAATCATTTTTTTGTCTAGAATTATGTGTATGTCTAAATCAGAATAAGGTGTGTAATTGTATCCTGCATAACTACCAGTCAAAACAATATCAATAATTACTTCAGTATCTATGCCTGATTCATTCAACCATAAGAATGCAACATCTAAAAGTTTTTCTTTTACATTTTCTTTTATTTTTTCGTTTTTCCATATCTTTTGGCTTAAATTTTTGTGGAATTCGTAAGTTATTTCAGACAAAATGACCTCCAGTTTTTATTATCTCGCACTATTATAAATTAATAGTTTGTTTTCGGCTGATAAACAAAAGGAGAATAACATGAATATTTATGATTTCGGTGCTGAAAATGATCCCTTGGCATCTGCTGTTTTCTATGTTGGCTTGAATGTTCCAAGTAATGAGATCAAAACATCAAATGAAAAATTTGATGTAAGCATTAACATTCAAAAAGGCGATGATAAATCATCATATTATGGCATAAACATGAGTCAAGAAGAACTTTTGTCTAATGTTCTTGCTTGGGGATGCATTGAACCGAAAAGCAGTATTACTTTCACCAAGACAAGTGCTTTTTCAGGAAATAAATTGAAAACCAGAAAGGTTGATTTAAATAAAAAGACTCAATGGCTTTCTTGACCGTTTTGATCAACATCTAAAATTTTGACCTCGACATGAAAACCCATGTCGAGGATTTTTTTTATTTTTTTTGATTCTTTAATCAAATCTTCTTGCGTGTAATTTTCTGGCAAATCACAAACCTTCTCAATAATTAGTTGAACCTTGACATGCTTCATGCTTTTATGTATGCTTGTATGTGGGCGTTTTGACTTCCAACACAGGAGTTTTTATGAAAACTGAAAATGTTGAATTTACTATTCATGATGAGACTTCTTTACTTGGTTTTGAAACTGAACAAGTTTATAAAATTAGTGTTAAAAACACAAATGAAAAAATTTGCAATATATTTGAAGACAAGTATGGTGGTTTTCGTGTTGCTTCTGTTTGTCACGCAGATATTAATATCTTAATTGAAGCCCTCAAATTTGCCAAGAGGAAAATAAAGTAATGGAATTTTTAAAAACAATATTACAGTTTATAAGGTCTTTCTTTTTTGTTCAACCAAGAGAGGCATTGCCTCTCGATAAGGATTATGACAATCAAATAGATAGATTGATTGGTCTGATCAATCATGAAAGAACTATAAATGGCATGATGAAACTTGATGAGATTCATGAATTGAATGTGGTTGCTTTGGATAGTGCTAGATTCAATTATCAGAATTATCGGGTTGATACAAAACCTAGCGGATTAACTTTACAATTTCGTCTTATGAAACAGGAATATCCTGTTAATAATAGTGGTGAAATTGTTATCGATATGTGCAATAATGCTGAAGAAGCATTTAACAAGATGAAGATTGATAGGAATTCAAGAGAGGTCATGCACAATGGATACTTCTGCCATATCGGTGTTGGAAAATGTGGGTGTTTTTGGACAGCGATTTTTGCCCAACCTCGCTACTGATGATTATTTTGTTCCATTGTTCAATGATGGAACATTAAATCGCAATGATATTTGCAAAAATTATGCAGATATTCAAGCTGTTGTTATCATGATTGTCAAAAAAGGCAATGAAGTTATTGTTCCTTTATTCAGGGACATGTATTTAGCAAAAGATTTTGCTAAAAGAAACATGCCCGGAAAAATTGTTGGTGTTTCTTCTCTAAGTAAATGTTTTTTGGCAACAACTGGCAAGAATTATTTTTATGAGTTGTTAGATTTTCCTAAAAAAGTCAATCTTTCTTTTGGTTATGAGATTACTGGAGAAATCATGGATCATGATGATAAAATTACACTCTTATATCACTAAAATATATTATGCACTATTTTTTCGACAAATTATTAACACCTGAAAGGTGCGAATTATTAAATAATGTTGCATTATCTTTGAAAAAAGATAATAGGATGCACTATGAAGCTGATGGGAAGCATTATGCCAATTCATATGGAACTGGCAAAATAAATGAATACGAAAAATTATTGAAGGAATTAACACCTTTAATTAAAGAAAAAACTGGCTTAAACAATATCACCGAAGAAAATTCTTATACTAGAATTTATTATAATGGCGCACAATTAAAAAAGCATGTAGACAGAAAAGGACTCGATTTAACTCTATCTGTTTGCACATTTAGCAATTTAGATAAACCATGGGAATTGCATGTCCAAGTGGAAAAAAATAAAGTTTTATCATTTGATACTAAACCGGGGCAAGGCGCACTTATCCTTGGAACAAAAATGCTGCATTGGCGTGATGATCTTGTCTGTAGAGATGATCAATATGTGATTCAATCTTTCTATCATTGGAAAATAAATGATAAATTAATTCCTAAGCCTCCTAAGCCAAAAAAAATGTTTATTTGAAGTAAATATAGCTGGAGGTTAAATGCCAGCAAAATCAGAAAAACAAAGAAAACTTTTTGGTGCAGTTGTCCATTGCAAAGAAACAGGCAAATGTTATTCTAAAAAAATCAAAAAAATTGCCAAAGGTATATCTTTAGAAGATGCTAAAGACTTTGCCAGAAAACACAAAAAAGAAAATTTGAAAGAAGATTATTCATTTGCTACTTTCTTGAAAAGAAAAAATGAAATGTGATTGCAAATGTAAATGCCTTGCATGTATGCAAGGTTCTTGTTATGATTGCGCTTGCAAACCTCGCAAATGCAGAGGTATAAAGTGTAAAAATAAAAAAATAAAAGATAAAACAAAAAAATTAACTACGAATTTGTGATTTCGGCATTATTGCATCAACTTTATCCTTTAGTAAGGATGCCATTTTCCTGACTTGTTCTAACTTACTGTTCTCCATCATTTTAACTATGTAACTAAGATAAAAATAAACACAAGATATGATTTTTGTCATTATTACAACCAATTCTTGATTTTCACCCAAGCCAGAAATATTGCTCATACCAACAGAAATGGGTCCAGATATCAAAGGATTCATCACAACTAATTTCGTCAATTCAATAGCATCATCTCTCAATTCCACCCAAGAAGATAATTTTTTAGGATGTCTAGAAACTTTATATAAAGCTAAACCGCTATTTATCAAAACATTATAAGTCGGTCCTAAAAGTAAAAACATTTTCTTCATGCCAATAATTTTGTCTAATTTTTCTAAATAATTTAAACTTAATTTGCCATATTTTATTGCAGCCTGTATCTCATCATTTGATATGACCAAAGGGATAGTTTCAAATACATTTTCTGAACCTAAGTGGTATCCCATCTCTGCATAAGACTCAATATATTTTTTGAAAGACAATTCCATAAAATTATTTATTTAAGAATTTGTGTTTTTTATAAACCTTTGTCTGCTGTTGTAAAACTTTTTGCGTTTGATATGATGTCAATTGCCACATTTTTTTGAAGGAGTTGCACATGGGTTGGAAAGAAATTAATGTTGAAAGAAAAAAGAAGAAGAAAATGAATGAAAAAAAAGATACAAAACCATTTGATATCAAGCATTATAGATTTTTTCCTTGTTGTTGGTCAAAAAGCATAAAGGAAGGATATATGTTTTTCTTATTGATAAGAAAGCATAATGCATATTTGCCAACACATGAATTAGATTCTCCTAGATTTAAAACAAAACAAGAAGCTATAAATTTTGCACAAAATAATATAGACACCTCATTTATTCCAGCTTGACATCGTACCAGCTTGCTGTTAAATTAACAATGTAGAGCAATGGCGTTCTACATTGTGTTAATACAGCAGGGAGGTCAAAATGAAAGATATCAAGGGCACATTATTGCTTTCACGCAAGGAAGGTGAAAATATTATAATCTTAGTTGGTAATGAAAAAATTATTATTAATTTGGTCGAATCTAACAATAATAAAGCTAAAATTAGAATAGATGCTCCGCAGCACATGAAAATATATCGTGAAGAAGTGTTCAAACAAGAAAATTGCATTTTCACTTTAAAAAAGTGAGATTTCTGATGAACATCATTGATTTCGATCATCCAGAGTTTGGAATCAAAGGTGTCACCCAAGAGGAAATAGAAAGTTTAAAAAAGGTATGCGATTTAAATGGTCGCATACCTTTTTATGGTGAAAAATTAGAAAATTATAAATATGATTTTGTTTTTTCTTCCCAAGAATGGGAAGAACATACAAAAAAATGTGATATGTTAGTCAATTCTATTTTAGAAAGAGTGAAGTTTCTGCCTGATAAAATCGAACACTTTGATTGGTGGGAAATGGACACTAAGGAGTAAGCTATGCTTTTGTTGCTCGTATCTCTAATATGTCTACAAAACGAAGATAATCCATACAAGGGATTCAAATTGATGTTTTATGCATCGGTTCATCAAAATTCAAACGATAAATATTATAAAAACCAACAAAACATCATAAACATGCGTAACACAGCTATTCAGGTGGCTAAAAAAATATGTTTTGATGACAAACAGATAACAAAATATGCTAATTCATCTGAAATTTCTGACAAAGTCACAGCTTGCTTTGCTTGTGCATTTGGCACAATTTCTACTGTAGATGAAAAACTATTTAATTTGTTATTAGACGAAAACAACATTGTTACAATGGCAGCTAGAGAATCTTTTGTTTACATAGTTAACAATAAAATAAATAATTTTGTGATAGATCAAGGTCCATCACATCATGCAGACATAGATGATAAATATCGAGCATCTGCAATGTGGAGATTAGCTTTGAACGCACATGAATTAACACATGATAATCTTTCTAAATTTGAAGAAAAAGCATATGATGAATTTGCCGATTTATTAAAAATAGAAGAGTCTAAAAATATATTTAGGAAAAAATTAGATAAACAACTTGAATTGGAAGATTATCACTTTTTGAAAAGTAAATTTCCTGATTTAGATAAAGAAATGGAAGAAAAAATTAGCCCAGATTTTGTTGATCCTGACGCATATACCGTCAAACATAAAAGCAATAAATTGCATTTGTCTTTTTTTAAATCAGGTTACACCAAATCACAAAACCTTGACAATCATTGATCTTTGTGATAAAATCATTTGCACACTTGTTAGTGCAAGGTGATTTATGAAGCAATCTGACAGCGAGTCAGTCAAGATAGGAGATAATGTATCTTATCTTGGAGTTAAATGCCGGATTGTTAATATACAATCATATGGCACATTATATCATCCTTATTTCCGCTTGGTCCCAAACGAAGAAACTACCAAGCACAAAACCGATATGATTACCAAGTATGGCATTAGCTATGTCCTGTGTGACAGGCAATAGCAGAAAGGAAGATCTGATATGTCATCGACTTTTAATTCTGCATCTGTTGTTTTTGATATCCAATCGTGGAAAGGTGTTACTATCATCAAGGGTAGTGATGAGTTCTTACGACAATTAAGCAATATCTTGAAACTTGATGAAGAATCAAATTCATCGCACTCGTTGCTTATGAAGGATATTGAAGATTGCTTGAATGCAGAAGAATGTTTTTACAATGATTCAGATGAATTTTCAGTTATGAAATTCTTTCAACTGAATCAGATTTCTATGAGCAAACGATATGCATTTGAACTTGGGGAATCCATGTTCTTGTGTTTTAGGAAAGCACAAAAGGAAACTCACTATGTGAATACCTTCTTTGCTTTTGCAAAAAGACTACAGTCTGCTGCCGTTGCCGTTGGTAACAAGCGTGAAACTGGCAACAGGTGACCAATCTAGCGGTCAACCGGAGGTGTTTTTAACATTGGAGGCACCTTGTTGTGGTAGGGGAGTATTACCTTTTCCTCCAACGATCCACCACAATCAAGACAGGACGGTCTTGATGCCACAACAACGGTTGACCGCTTTTTTTCACTAACCACAAGGAGATGATTATGAACATCATGGATGCGATGCAAGATATGATCTGCGACTATATCGATGGATTTAAAATTTCTGAAAACTTACATTTTACTTTACAGCAAATTGGTCTTGATAGTCTTGATAGAATGGAACTTTGTTATTATGTGGGTGAAAAGTTTGACTTAAAAGAAAGGATGCAAGACAATATGACCGTTGGTGAAATTGTCAACCGCCTTGAGTTGTCTTTGGGAGACAAGCAAATTGAAAATATCTGAAATGTTGCGTAACATTGTTCTTTTGAAAGAACAAATGTTAACTAGGCTCACACAGATTGATGTTTTAGTCGATCAGAACAGTTATGAAAAAATTCGTGATAAGTACCTTGACTCTTTCGGCAAGGACGATATCATAAAGGTGTACGACGAGATCAACCAGACATTAGCGGACTGTCCAATAATGGTGGATTGATCAGGAAGTACGGTGCTTTTGCACCATCTAAGGAGAGATGAAATGTCAGACAAGAAGAATGGCAAGAATCAGACCCAGCAAACTCCAGAAAAGTCTGCTAATGGGACTTCAGTTTTGTTGCGTTTGTCGCCCAACATGGGTGCCGAATTGCGCCGTATCAGCAAGCTGGAAGAGCGCAGCATCACCACCGTTGTGACCCGTGCCCTTCGTGCTTACTTCAAGGCTGAACACAATCTTGATATCCCCGTGGATATGGAAGACTAATTAAACCAAATAGGTGCTGCTGATATTCGGCAGCACCATAAACGGGCGTGTATCCCAATGGCAGAGGAAAGCGACTTAAAATCGCTACAGTATGGGTTCGACTCCCATCACGCCTATTACTTGATTATTTTCCTCCCCACCTTTCTAGGAGTTTAAGGAGATAGGGATGTCAGACTTAGGATTTCGTATTGAAGCAAGTGCCAAAGCCTTTGAAATTTTAGCTAGTAATTTGTATTCTGATAAAGTGGCAGCAGTAATCAGAGAATTATCATGTAATGCTGCCGATGCACACGCAGAGGCAGGAATACCTGAAGTTCCTTTTGAAGTTTTGCTGCCTCATCCACAATACCATCCTGATGGATTTGCTATCAGAGATTTCGGAAATGGATTAAGACCTGATCAGATTGAAGATGTATTTACAGTATTCTTTTCTTCAACAAAAGTTGGTAGCAAAGCATATACAGGTGCTTTTGGACTAGGTTGCAAAAGTCCTTTTGCCATATCAGACAATTTCTTTGTTAATTCCTATGTTGATGGAAAAAAGTTTAGTTATCATTGCCACAGAAATAATGGTTACCCTGCCATTAAATTTATTGATTCTACACCAACAAACGAAAAATCTGGATTAGAAATAATCATCCCAATGAAACATTATGATCAAAGAGAATGGGCTAATAAAGCCTACAAAATATATGAACATTTTAAGGTAAGACCCAAAGTTAATATTCATATGAAATATTTTAGCGATTCATCTGATTATATTGGCGAAGACAATTGGGAAAACACAGAAGATAAAGGTGCTTATGTAATAATGAGCAATGTCAGATATCAGCTTGATACAACCAAGTTAAATAATCAATTAGTATCCAAAAATGCTGCATATAACAACAGAGGAATAGCCTACCATATCCCGTCTAGATCGGTTGAAGTAACTCCTTCAAGAGAAGGTTTGTCCTATACAAAAGAAACAATTGACTTTCTTAATTTGCATATAAATTCCATACATCAAAAATTTAAAGATAATTTACAAAAACAAATTGAAACTCAACCAAGCATGTTGCTTGCACAGATAGAATTTTCTAAAATCAAAAGAAAATATTTCACAGAATATTTTAATGATGAAAAATTCATTTGCCCAATGATGTATTTTTGGAATGGCAGACCATTGTCAATGAACAAATATATCAATGCTATGATTTATCACCATGTCAATACAACAATAGGATATATTTACAAGATAAATAAACATTCAGCCAATTTAAAGAAAAATTTAGATACTAATTCAGACCTGCCTTTTTCATTAGAAGGCAATCTAAATTCTATTTATTTTCTCGTCAATGACACTAAAGCATCTCAAGAAACCATAAAAGCATGGGCAAATAAAAAATTCAAAATGTCTAATGCTCAATCAATCACATTTTTGATTGTACAACCAGAATATGAGCATATTTTGACTGTTTCTAATAAAATACCTAGCAGTTTTATCGCCAAGTGTTCCAACTTAAATTTGGTCAAGTTATCAAAAGTTAGCTCCGGTAGAACTACAATAGCATCCAAGAATATGAAAATGTATGTATTCGATTTTCTAGATTGGAAATACTTTTTAGATAGCGAAGTATCAAACAAAGATGTTATCTCTGAAGCAGTTGATGAAAACAAAGAGGTGCTATATATCGAAAGCATAAGTTTGTCAAGTCATTTTACAAACAGCATCATAGTAGACAATTCCTGTAGCAATATTTATCTAAGTCAAATTATTGATGATATCAATTCGTTCTGGAAGATTTCAAGTTTTCTTGGTGACGGTTTCAGTAATAAGTTTAAACAATCTAAGTTTTTGGTTTTGAAATTAACCAAGAAAAACAGAGCGTTTATGAAAAGATATTCAAAAGAAAATAAAGTCAAATTTGTTCCTTTGATTTCTTGGTTCAAGTCAAAATTAGAAAATGAATTATCACAGAATCAAAATTTCGCTCAATATTTGGCTAATAGATTTTTCTATAGTCATTTAATTGCAAGTGATTATCATTTATATGATGAGATGTGTAATTTATTTGATGACAATTTCGTTAATAACATGATTAAATTTTCCCAAGAAATAGATGAATGGGAGAAGTATAGGGATAAATGTCCAATGATCAATTCTATTTGCGAATATTTCGACAAATATAAGATCGGAAAAACAGAGGAAAACAATTGTTGGAAATATTTGCAGAAAAAATTATTCAATGATTCTTGTGAAGGTTTTTATAAATTCATAAAATCAAATGCTTCTTATTCTTATGATATTACAAATTTAATGCGGACTTTTTGGGACAAGAACAAATTGGCTTTTATTAGTGATGAAGAAAAAAATAATAAAATTATTGAATATTGCGTGACTGGTAAGATCAGTTGACTTTATGGTCATTGTGGTCTAATATTCTAGAGCGCACAGGGAGTGCGCTTGCTACCTAAATTTGCGTGTCTATGACACAAGGAGGTCAACATGAACAATCAAGACAAGAATTACTTTTATGAAGGCGAAATAGTTCCCGATTTGATGAAACAGTCATTGTATCGGTTAGAAAATAAAAAAACACCCGTTGGTGATAAGTCTATATTTATGAATATATTTGCTGCCATGATACAAGACCTTATGACTAAGAAAAACATTCGTCTGTCAAATGTAAATTTATATGTCAACAGTAAAGTGAAGAAAATCAACACTTATGTGTTGCAGTTTGAAGACAATGATTCAAACAAATTTTATTCTTCATTTATTAATGAAAAAGGTGGATTGCCTTTCGACACAACTAAAATTCTCTCTTGTTCAATTTTATTCACATTTGCAGAGTATGGTTGCAAATTTTGTAATTATGCTAGTAAAGATTGTGAATATTGCAGCAGAGACAAAATTAGCAAAATTTTTCCTCCAGAAACAAAATACACATTAAAAGACAATATGGAAAATTTTGTCAAAGTTTTTGGCAAGGAAACCATCGCATCGATCAAAGATTTTTGCGATGGATATTGCGAGTATATGCGTAGTCCTGATGAAGAGGACGAGGGAGAAATCAAAAACGATTATGATACTAGCACAATCCCTGAAGAATTGCAGCGTTATATGGAAATAGATGCTAATTTGATTGCATATGTTTCGCAGATGACATATGCAATGTTTAGACAATACGCTAATGGAGATAAAGATATGCAAAGATCACTTTCTAATTACAACAATGTGGAAAAGAGTTTGGTTGCAATTACATCGCATTTAGAAAAGTTGAAAGATTTTGTTAAAGCTGTTAAAACAGATCCTGCTCGTTTCATTGAAGATTTCAATGACGAGTTTGATGATGGTGATGATGGTGATGATTGGCAAGAAGATGAAGATGAAGATGAAGATGAAGATGAAGAAGGTGCGTAATGTTGGTTTAGTGTGACATTATGTTTGACTAAAGTCTTGTATCATGTTACACTAAATAAGTCATGAAACATGCCCTCGTAACTCAACAGGATAGAGTAACGCTTTTCTAAAGCGTAAGTTGGGGGTTCGATTCCCTCCGGGGGTATTGTCTGTGTTCGGTTGGTTGTCTATAATGCTTTAGTCACAACGGGTGTTGTGACAAGCAATTAAGAAAGAGGTGCTTTATGAAGTTTCAAGCCCGTCAGGGAGATATCTTTTTCAAGAGCGTTAGGAAAGAACAACTACCGCAGAATTTGAAGAAGAAGAATGACAACATTCTCGCCTACGGGGAAGTGACTGGTCACTCCCACAAAATCATGAGTCCTTCCATTGCTGAAATGGAAAGCTTCGTGGACGAAAACGGCGACATCTATGTGTTGTCTCCGAATTCGGATATCAGGATTGGACATGATGAACATGATGTCATCGTGTTGCCCCAAAACGAGTGGGTCTGCGTGTCCCGTCAGCGGGAATATGACCCCCTTGCAGTCGAAAAGGAGCGTCGAGTGGCTGATTGACCACTTGACAAAAGGTTCGGGTCTGCGTATCATATAGGTGTCAGTTGAGTCAGTCATCGACAAGGGTGTTCCAAGACGATGACTGACTAAAAAAGGAATGTGTAATAACACAGAAAGGAAGGTCTATTATGGCAGTTAAGAAGTCTTTCACTAGGGTTACTCCTGAGAAATCAACTGGTAGCAATATGGCTACTATTCTCAATGATTACATCGGGCAACCAATTGCGATTCTGTGCGCTCGGTTCAACTACCGTGGCATTCTGTCAAAGGTGACCGATGACTGTGTGGTCTTGGCTCAAGCCCGTGCAGTCGAGTCTTCGGGTGCGTCGAACAGCGAACGCCCCAACAGCGAAGATCCAATCGGTTCTTCGGTTGTAATTTCTCTCAACGCTGTTGAACTGGTGTACCAACCAGCTTGGTGTTACCACGATCTCGACAGCTAACAGATTGTAAATGCCGATCAAGCCACCTGAATATCGTTTCAGGTGGCTTTTTTATTAATATGCGAAATATCGAGTTAGTTATGAACATTTTTGTTCGTTTTGGGCATAAAAACAGATGATGCTTTTAAGATCAAATGTGCTATCTGATTTACAAGCATTCAGCGAAAGACTTTTGTTCAACAATAAGTCTTCTTGGTTGTTTATGATGTCGAGTTCTCGGCATCCTTGGGGGCGTTTGTATTTTACTAACAGGTCAAGAATAATGTTTAATAGTTTGAAATCTCGCTGTTGGAGTAAAGGAATATGAGTATTAAAGACAATAATTATTCCGATGTGGGATGCTGGTCTTTGTCTTTGTCTTGTTCTAGGTCTTGGTCTTGTTCTTGGTCTAGGTCTTGGTCTAGGTCTTGTTCTAGGTCTTGGTCTTATTCTAGATCTATGTCTAGGTCTTGGTCTAAATATTGGTCTTTGTGTTGGAGTAAATATAGATGATTATGAAAACACAAATTCAGCTACTTTGCGGATATTTTTCTATTGGTTATCCAGCATCTTATATGCTGATAGGTCGAGAGCAATTGTTAAGATCACACACTTGGGAAACCATGTATTCTTCTTGTTGTTTTAATGAAAGATTTACTGAATCGCATTGTTGGAAAGGTGATACATGATTATTAAAGCTAATAGTTTTTCATATGCTAAAAATTGGAGTCAATCATGGAGCTATTCAGCGCATTTGTTGATGCAAAGCACTAGATCAAAAGTTTGGTCGAGATCAGAGGGTTGGTCAACAAGCTATTCTGATAGTTGCTATTCTTGTTGGGTTTGGGGAAACGAATATCCATATTCAAATAACTGGAGTAATGATATATGATGATCAGATCGGCAAATCATGGCGAATCCAAATGTTGGAACATAGGATTTTTTATATCTGAAATTCATAGATTGTGGGTTTTTTCTTGCTGGCGATATGGTAGTATTTCATCAATAAATTTAACAATAGACTCTACATTATGGTCTGAATTTCGACCTAAATCTAAAAATTGGGGAGGCAGATTTTGATTATTAAATCATTAGCTAAATCTGATAGCATATGCTGGTAAATGAATAGAGGATGTATTTGGTCAAAGATGACATTGCAGAATAATTGTTGGTCTGTATGTTGGAGATTAGGATTTCATATTTCTTGGTTTTCTAAAAATAATTGGGGTGCATTATGATTATTCGATTTATTGCTTCATCGGATACCCGAATGTGGAGTAATCAGATATACCATGCTGGATGTTGGTCAGATGATTACCCTTTTATTGTTTCCTATTTTGGCAAGGACTGCATGGCTCGTGTTTGGGGACACTTAAAAATATCTATTGTCAAAGAACCTAATATGAGACATTCAGATTGTTGGAGCGAAAACATATAAAATTGACTTTAATGTCATTGTTGCATATAATGTGATATAACATTGTGGTGATGATGCAGGACAAGAAAGGAATTGAATGTGATTATTAAAGCGAATTGTATTTTTAATATTGTTTCTAAAGTTATGTGTTGGAAGACCCTTACATATTCACCTATGTCTATGTCTAGGTCTTGGTCTGGCGATAGAATTTTGTCTGGGTCTTGGTCTTTGTCTTGGTCTTGGTCTAGTTATAGGTCTGGGTCTGGGTCTTGGTCTTGGTCTAAGTGTTGGAGTTCAAACATATGATTATTAAAGCGAATATTTCTTCCGATATGGAATGCTGGTCTAGGGATAATCGGCGTTGGTTTGGAAATGATACTTGTTGGTCTAGGAATATTTGGGCTAGTTGGTTTAGAAATGATACTTGGTCTGATTCTTGGTCTAGTTCGTGTTTTCATAATTCTCAGAATTATTCTTGGTCTTGGAGTAAAAATATATGATCATTAAAGCTAATAGTTTTTCTAATATTAGATGCTGGTCTGGGTCTAAATCTGATTCTAGGGCTTGGTTTAGACTAGTGTCTTGGTCTGAATCTTGGTCTGAATCTTGGTCTAGTTCTTGGGCTAGGACTTGGTTTTTCTGGGAGGATCTTTCTAGGTCTTATTGCTGGAGTCAAGACACATGAACATTAAAGCTAATAGTTTTTCTGGTAGCGTTTGTTGGGGCATGTATTGGTCTGCTATATGGTCTGACTATGGTTATGGGTATGCTATTCGATCTATAGCTTGGTCTAGAACAACAACTTGGTCATCTTATGGGAATTTCCATAGATGTTGTTTTAAAACACACGCTCAATCACAGAACTGGAGTAAAAACATATGATTCTTAAAGCGAATAGTTTTTTACAAATGAGTCGCCGGTCTAGGTTTTTGTCTTCTTCTTGGTCTAGGTCTAGGTCTTTGTCTTTGTCTTGGTCTAGGTCTGGGTCTTTGTCTTGGTCTTTGTCTTGGTCTAGGTCTAGGTCTTTGTCTTGGTCTAGGTCTTTGTCTTGGTCTTGTTTTAGGTCTTTGTCTTGGTCTTCGTCTTGGTCTTGGTGGTGTGCAAACATATGATTCTCAAATTTAACGCAAATTGTGATGGGAATTGTTGGAAGCATTCTTTCGGTCCTATGTG
>Ga0214917_10002596_pt1 | contig 21764 bp, 20 predicted proteins | sample LL_1208_BB_MetaG_FD_177983 | JGI IMG/M metagenome (GOLD analysis project Ga0214917, IMG submission 177983) | Freshwater microbial communities from Lake Lanier, Atlanta, Georgia, United States - LL_1208_BB | ecosystem: Environmental > Aquatic > Freshwater > Lake | place: USA: Georgia | collected...
TCGAGCGTCGTCGCTCCCCGGACGGCGCCGCGGGCTACCGCATCGGCAGCGGCGACTGCGCGCCGACCGGGAACGGCTGAGGGGGCGCGGAAAATGCGCTCGCCGCCGGCCGCGTCGGTGGCGGCGCTGCCGGTGGACCGGGCGGCACGAACCAGGACGAACCCGCCGGCAGGGCGCCGCCGGCCTGTTGAGCGGCCGAGCCCCCCTGCCCGCCGATGCCCCCCTGCTCCGCACCCGCCCACGCGGCCGCCGAGGTCACGCCTTCGAGGATCGCCTTGAATGGCGACACCTGGCCGGGGGTGGCGGCACTCCGGCCGGCGAACGGTGCCGCCGGCACCGCGCCGGGAGGCGTCTGGAACTGCTGCTCGAACTGCTTGACGAACGGATCGACCGTCTCGTGCAGTTCCTTGGGAAGGTACGTGTCGGCGCGAACGATCAGCTGGGCGACCAGGCGGCCGCTTTTGCTCGACACGATCTGGTCGCGATAGGCGGGCGCGAGCGTGACGGAGAAGAACGTGATCACGATGCACAGGAGGCCGCCTTTGGCCAGGCCGAGCAGCAGGCCCAGCTGGTGGTCGAAGGCCGACAGGTGGATCGCGTTGATGGCCCCGGAAATCACGCGAAATACGAGCCACACCGCGATCGAGGTGGCCGCATACAAGGCCAGCATGGCCGTGAAGCGGTTCCACGGGGCCTGCTGGCCGAAGAACGGAGCGACCTGACTCGAGAACCGCAGGGCGACGAACGAACTGGCGACGATGCCCGCGATCCACGCGAGTTGCCAGACCATCCCCTTGAAGTAGCCGAGCAGGGCCGCGACGGCCAGGATGCCCAGCATGACGAGGTCATACCCTTCGAGAGCCACGTTTACCTCCGCTGATCACAGGGTGCAGGGGGTCGGGAGTGTAGGGCGGGGCGGTGTTCCAGGCGAAGGTCAATCCACCGCGTTGCCGCCAGTACACCGCCGAATCACCGAGCGGCCGGCTCATTCGACGCACGCTGCGCAGGCCGCGTGTCTTGCGCAGAGCCCGTAGGCACGCGAGGCATCACATCTTGCCTCGTGGGAATCGTTCACGGGATCTACCGGCGGTGACCTTGAGGTTCCGGTGATGCGGGGCACGTATGCCGGCGGGCCTGACGGCCGTGCGCCAGGATGCCGAAGAGGAGAGGAACGAACGTCTCTGCGCGGGAGGTCTTTTCAAATCCCGCGCGGTGGCGGCGTGCGCCGGCGAATCGATGCGCCGGCGGGCGGATGGGTGTGGTTCGGGGGGATGCAGAGTGCCCGGTTTCCGCGTGCATATCGCTGGCTCCACGGTCGTCGGCGCGGGCTATGCCGCCGCCACGTGGGCCATCGGTGACATGCCCCCCATGACCGCGGCCCTCGCCGGCGGCCTGTGCGCCGCGTCGGGCATGCTGCCCGACCTCGACAGCGGCCCCGGGATTCCGCTCAAGGAGAGCGTGGCCTTCGCCGCCGCGGTCGTCCCGATGCTGATGATCCATCGCTTCCAGCAGATGGGGCTGCCGATCGAGGCGATGATTCTCGCGGGGGCCGGGATCTACCTGGCGATCCGATTCGGCCTCGCGTGGATCCTGCAACACTATTCTGTCCACCGTGGGATGTTCCACAGCCTGCCGGCGGCGGTCATCGCCGGCCAGATCACGTTTCTGGTGTTCGGCGCCGAACAGCCGCTGCGTCGCTACTGTATCGCCAGCGCCGTCGTGCTCGGGTTCCTCACCCATCTCGTGCTCGACGAGATCTGGAGCGTGAAGCTGGGCATGTTCGGACCCAAGTTCAAGAAGTCCTTCGGCACGGCGCTCAAGTTCTACGGTCCGGAAGCCTGGTCGAACCTCCTCACGTACGTGCTCGTCGTCGTGCTCGGCGTGCTCGCCGCGGGCGACGCGTCCTGGACCGAGAAGACGCAGTTGATGCGGCAGCAGATGGAACAGGCGGCTCGGCCCTACCAGAATTTCCAGGGCCCCTGGCAATACCGCCGGTAAGCCGTTCCCGTCCGGGCCTTGCCTGACCGGAATCGCCGCCCCATCATGGGCGGTTTCCGCGTTCCGGTGCCCGTCCATGCAATCCCTCGCCGCGATCACACTCCAGCCGGCCGCCGTCGCCAGCCTCGTGGGCTATCTCGTCCTGATCGCCGGAGCCGCCTGGGCGGGAGGTTCCTCGGTGGCGTTCCTGACCCTCGGCCACCGCCGGATGCAGGTGCTGCTGTCGTTCACCGGAGGCGTGATGCTCGGCGTCGGCCTGCTGCACCTGCTTCCGCACGCCTATCTCGAGTTCGGCCGCCGCATCGACACGACCGTGGCCTGGGTGCTGGCGGGATTCTTCCTGATGTTCCTGCTCGAGCGGGCCTTTCACGGCCACGCCCACCACTCCGCCGACGGGAGCCACGGCTGTGGCCACGACCATGCGTCGGACCACGCGCACAGCCACGCCCACGCCGCCACGGTCGGCAGCGGTCCCTGGGCATGGTGCGGGGCGTTTGCCGGCCTGGCCCTCCACAGCCTCGCCGACGGCGCCGCCCTGGCGGCCTCCGTCGGCGCCGACGGCGATCATGGCGACTCGCTCCTGGCCGGGTTCGCCACCTTTCTGGCGATCGTGCTGCACAAGCCGTTCGATTCGGGGATCATCGCCACGCTGATGATCAAGGCGGGAGCGAGCGGCGGCACCCGCCGCCTGGTGAACGGCGCCTACGCGTTGGTCGTGCCGCTCGGCGCGATCCTGTTCATGGCCAGCCTCCGGGTGGCGGGCGGACATCAGAGCACCGTCCTCGGCGCGGCCCTGGCGATGGCGGCCGGGGCGTTCCTGTGCATCGCCGCGGCCGACCTGCTGCCGGAGGTGGAGTTTCACAGCCACGACCGGCTCCTCCTCACCGCCGCCCTGGCGCTCGGCATCTCGGCCGCCTGGGCCATCGTGGTGATGGAGCATTCGTCCCACGCCCACGCGGTGCACGCCGGCGGGGGCGGAGTCCACGCGCACGACTGACCGCCTACGCCTCGACGTCGAGGCCGCGGGCGGCGCGGATCGCGCGCACGTCGGCGAGCACTTCCTCGATGAGCTCGTGCTGCCGCCGTATGGTGGGACGCTGGGCCTGGAAGAGCCAGGCGATCAACGCCATCAGCCCCAGCGCGCCCACGAGGTGCGGCGTCACCCACTCCTGGGTGCCGGGGCGGCCCGAAGCCGGATCGGCGGCGCCGCCGAGCGCGACGATCGCCACCACGGCCAGCATGCCCAGCATCGCGAAGGGGAATGCCCGCCGCTTGAGCGTCCGACTGCGTTCGATGTAGCCGTCGTCGAGGGCGTAGGTTTCGACCACCTCCCGACACCACCGACCCGTGCCGATGAAGTAGGTCACCGCCATGCTGTTGACGAGCACGACGAGCAGCGCGGCCAGCACGCCGGACAGCCGGTGGACCGTGCCCCAGCGGAGCAGGTGCGGATCGGTTTGTCCGTGCAGGTCGCCGATCCACAGGCCGAGACCCGCGGTGGCCACGAGCAGCGCCACGGCGAACGTGGCCACACGGGAAAAGACGCGTTCCATGGAGCTGTCGTTGAAACCTCGGCGGCGGCGGCGGGCCCGTCATGGAAGCATGAGCGTGCGATCGCCTTCGCTCCGTTATAGGCTTACGGCCGCCGATGACCCACCCCTCGTCACCCAAGCTGTTGATCACGTGCGGCGATCCGGCGGGGATCGGCCCCGAGGTGGCGATTGCCTCCTGGACGAGGTCGGCGGCGCACGCCACCGCCCGGTTGCGGGTCGTGGCGTCGGCCGACATGCTCGCCGCGACGCTCCGCGACACGCCCGGCCTGCTACCGCCCGGTCTGCCGCCGCTCAGCCTGGAGACGGTCGCGGCCGACGACGATCGCCCGTCGCGGCGCGAGACACTGCTGGTGATCGAGCCGTCGGCGCGGGGTGAGCCGGTCCGGCGAGGCCGCATCTCGGCTGCCGGCGGCGCCGCGGCGATCCGGGCGCTCGAGACGGCGTTTGACTGCGTGCGGCGCGGGCAAGCCCGGGCGATCGTCACCGGGCCGCTCAACAAGGAGGCGATCCACGCGGCGGGCCACGATGTGCCCGGGCACACCGAATGGCTCGCGCGGGCCTGCGGCCTGCCCGACGCGGCGGCGTCGATGATGCTCTGGCTGCCCGCGGCCGGGGGGGCTCAGGGTGGTCTCGGCGTGGTGCATGCGACGCTCCACGAATCACTGCGCGACGCCCTGGGCCACCTTTCGACACCGACGATCGTCGCGGCGGGCCGCCGGCTCGCCCGCGTGCTTGCGGCGCTCCTCGACCGGCCGGCCCGGCTCGCGGTCGCGGCGCTCAACCCGCACGGCGGCGAAGGCGGACTGTTCGGCGACGAGGAGCCGCGGCTGGTCGCCCCCGCCGTCGAACGGCTCATCGCGGACGGACTCGACGTCGCGGGGCCGCTCCCCGCCGACACGCTCTTCCTGCGGGCGAGCCAGGGCGCGTTCGACGGCGTCGTCGCGCTGTACCACGACCAGGGCCACATCCCGGTCAAGCTCCTCGGGATGCATCGGGCGGTGAACATCACGCTCGGGCTCCCCGTGGTGCGCACGAGCGTCGCGCATGGCACCGCGTTCGACATCGTCGGCACCGGCTCCGCCGATCCGTCGAGCATGCTCGCGGCGATCGACGTGGCCCGGCGGCTGGTGGCCGCGGGCGGTGCCGACGTCACGGCCGCATCGGCGACAGGTTCCGGACAAACTGATCGGTGACGTCGATCAGCCCTTCGATGGCGGGCTTGTAGACGAACGCCGTGGCATCGACCGGCTCGCCGATGCGCACGTCGTAGAGCTCGAACACCGTCACCACGTCGGGCGCCGTCGCCGCCACAGGACGCGGCCCCGGGATCGCCAGCCACTCGATGCGAAACGGAAACAGGTCGCGTCGGCCCACCGACAGCCGCACGCTCCAGGGCAGGCCCTCGGGAAGGTCGGCGGCGGTGATGCCCGCGGGCAGGTCGATCGCCTCGGCCTGGTCGGGGAGCAGTTCCGCCAGCCGCCTCCTGTTCCACGAACCATCCACCCTCCAGACCGGCATGCCGTCGAGTTCCTCGGCGACCGGTTCCGCGAACTCGAACCGTTCGCGGACGAGCATGAGCATGCGTTGGATGCCGCCCAGATACGGACCGTCGCTGGGCCGTTGGCCGACCTGCAGCCTCTCGAGCTGCTCGTGGACGCGTTGCACGTCGATGCGTTGCACCGTCGGCGACTGCATCCCGAGCTGGCGGAAGTTCCACAGGAACAGTCCGTCACAGACCTCGAGCAGGTCGAACGTCTCGGTGTCGGCCGAGAGCCTCGACTCCAGGCGGAACCGCTGCTCGACGCCCGTGCCCGACTGCACGTACCGGCCTCCGCCCTTGAGCACGACGTCACCCACCCGCGCGAGTTGCCGCACGCGGGCCGAGATCGACTCCGCCCGGCCGAGCCCCGCGATCATGGCGGCGACGACCCGTTCGCCGCTTCCGGCGGAGTCGGCTTCCGCGCCCCGCTGGTAGATGCTGCCCGACGGTGCCCCCTGGGCGAGGGCCCGAGGGGCACCCTCCCCTCCCCCGCCCTGCACCGCGATGCCCGTGGCGAGGAGCGGCGCGAGCCACCACGGCCACGGGCGCGGTTTCGGGGGACTGGGCAAAGGGCGGTTCGTCACGGTCGGAGAAACCTTGAGGATTTTGCCAAAGAAACGGGCGGCCGGGCGTCGAAACACAGGTGTCGGAGAGTCGGTGCAGCCGCTGCCGTCCGGATTCGCGGGTCGTCCGCGAGTCTACGGCAAGCGTCGCGGCCGGCCCAAGACGGAACGACCGCGGTCGCCAGACGATCGCCGGCTTTGGAGGTGAGATGCCATGGTGATGAAGACGCGTCTGCACGGGTTCGTCGGACTGTCGCTCGCAGCGTCGCTGACGGGCTGCCACATCCCGGCCAACTCCCCGCTCACAGGACTGGCCCAGATTCGTCCAGTCGCGACCCCGCACACCAACGTGCTGCCCCCGGCGGCCATGCTCCAGCACCCCGGCCCCGGCGTCGAAGGCCCCGGCCCGGGTGTGATCGTGCCCGCCTCCTACGAGGCCGCCCTGGCCGACGCGGCGGCCGCCGGCGGCGAGGGTGGAGTCGGCATGGGTGGCGGCGTCATGGGTCCGACGTCGCAGATCGGGTTCATCGGTCCCGACGGCATGCAGGTCCGCTGGGATGTCAGCGGTTCCGGCGGCTTCGACTCCGAGCCGCTCGTCACACCCGGCCGCTACGACTTTCCGCAGGGCGCGATCTACCGCCTCAAGATCACCGACATCCCCGGCCACGAGGGCCTCGAGCTCTACCCGACGATCGAGGTCGCTCCGGTGGCGCCGCGCACGGCGGCGTTCCTCGACCACAACGCGGTCCCGTTCCAACTCACCGAGGAGGATCTCGACCAGGTCACGGCGGGCAACTTCGTGACGAAGGTCGTGTACCTCCCCGATCCCGACTTCCAGGAACTCGCGGTCGCCGGAGTCGAGACGCTCGTGAGCACGCGGCTCGATCCGGGCATCGATCCGGTCTGCGAGGCCGATCGCCGCGGCTCGATCCTGGCGATCATCCGCATCGGCAACAAGGATCTCCAATCCCCGGGCAGCGGCGGCTATGCGGCCGGTGCCGGTGGCATGGGCGGCGGTCCCGGCGGCGGTGGCGGTGGCAACTGCCCTGTCGGCATCGCCGCGCCGCTCGGCATGCCCGCGGGAGGCAACCCCGCGCAACTGCCCCCGGCGTTCCTCGCCGGCGCCACGGCGCCGGAGTACGGCATGCCGATCACCGGCACGCCGATCGGACTGCCCGGCCCCGCGCACATCCCACTGGGGGTGCCCGCCGGCCTGCAGAAGCACACGATCACGAACCACACGAAGATGCACATCCCGCCGCCGACGCGTGAGCTCAAGCTGCACGTCCAGCAGTACCCGGGCCTGAGCTATCCGAAGCCGGCCCACCGGGCCTACATCGCGGAACGGTCCGACGTGCCGCACATCAAGCTCAAGCAGCCGCCGGAAGATCGCAAGCGGTTCGTCGAGAACGGCGGTCCCGATCCCGACGCGGCCGCGGCTGCCGCCGGCCTCTGCCCGCCGGAGCCGGGTGACTACCTGGAGTGATGAACACGCCCACCACCACCATCCGGACAGGGTCCGTGCTGCGGGTTGCCCGCGGACTGCTGGCGACCGTCGTCCTCGCCTCGTCCGCCTCTGTGGGCCTTGCCCACGAGGATGCCGAGCCGATCACGACGGGAACACTCGCCAGAGACCTTCCACCGGGAGCGATTGGCGCTCGCGGGCGCCTGCAGCCCGGTCCCTGTCCGGATGGTGTGCTGCCCGATGCGGTGCAGCCGGTCGAGATTCGCGGGCCCGAGGGCCTGTCGATCTCGATCGAGACGGCCGAGGGCTGGTCTCCGCGGCGGCCCGCCCCGCTGCGGATGGGCATCGTGGTGGGCCAGCCCTACCGGCTCCGGCTCACGGGCTTCGCGGACGCCCCCGGGCAGGAGCTGTTTCCGACGGTGCGGGTGCTCGCCAAACTCGCGACGCCCCCGGGGCAGGCCTGGAGGTTTCCGGTGGAGATCGAGATCGACCAGGCCGACATCGACGCCGCCCTCGACGGCGCGCTCGTGCGCCGGGTGGTGTACTCCGCATGCGACCCGGAGACGCCCGACATCGTCCCCGCCGGCTGGTTCGACGTCCGGCCCGGCGACGACGCGTTCCAGGTGGCCCTCACGCTGGGTGATCCGGTCGCCGAGGTGATCCTCGGCAACCGGCTGCCGACATCGGGAGCCGCGCGATGACCGACCGCCATCCGTATCGCCGGCTGCGCATCGCCGCCATCGCATGCGGCGCCGTCGTGCTCGCCTCCTGCAAATCGCTGACGGCGCCCGCCGTCCTTCCGGGGCTCGCGCTCGTCGCCCACGAGCCTGCCGGCGGCGCCGCCTGCGAGACGTGCGGCCCGCGCGGCGGGATGACGTCCGCGCGGCCCATGCGTTCCGCACACCCGGCCTGCGGCGTGGGGGCTTGCCCGGCTCCGGCGTGCCCGCCCCCCGTGTGCCTGCCACCGCCTGCGGTGCCGGTCGTGGGGCCCTGTCTCGTCTGCGACGGCGACGATCACGGCAAGCCGGCACGGCCCACGCGGCGCGGCGGCCTCAGGAACCTCACCGCGGGCGACACCGTGGCCCGGTATCGGCCCGCCGACGTCGAGCCGCTCGAGGAGGGCGACCTGACCGACGTCTGCCTGGCGACGTCGAACTGCACGTGCGTGTACGCCCCACGATTTTCGTCGGTGCGCGAACTGCTGCGGCCCCACGAGGATGCGACGCCCGAGGGGCCGGAAGGCCTGACGGCCGACGCGCATCTCGACGCGGCGGTGGACCTCGTGCCGGTCGTCGCCCGCACCCATCTCGTGCCGACCTGCCTGGCCCGTCAGGCCCAGCCCGGCCTCGCGGTCGAGGAGCGGCTGCCACCGCTCGCCGTCGATCAGGCCGACGTGCCCCGGGCGGAGATCGACGCGGCCGGACCCGCCGAGGACGTGGCCGACGAGCAGCCCGAGCAAACGCGGCTCGTGCAGACGCCGCGCATCAAGGTGGGCTTCGACGTGCCTCTCGCCTGGACGTGCGTGAGCGGCGCCCAGGTCACGGTCGGCGGCCAGGCCGCCGAGGTCGTCGCCGCGGATCAGGGCACGGCGACACTGCGGCTGGAGGAGCCTGGCCGGTGCGAACTCACGCTCTGCAAACGCGCCGGTAGCGACACCGCGCGGGTCGGCGAGGAACTCGACTTCACGATCTTCGTGTTGAACTCGGGCGACCGGGCGCTCACCGACATCCTGCTCGTCGATGCCCTTCCCAAGCGGCTGCAACTCGTGCCCGACAGCGCCGACTCGAGCCTTCCAGCGGTGATCGAAACCGGCACCGGCGACGACGGCTCCGTGGTGGTCAGCTGGCGGCTCACCGGCACGCTCGCGCCCGGGGACAGCGGCTTCGTGCGGTTTCGGACGATCGTGCGGTAGCCCGGGCGTGAGGGTGTCGAGGTTTGCCCTGCGCCGCCGCGCAGGGGTACGATCTGGGCGGCCCAGCGGCGTCCCGCGGCCGCCACGCTTTTTTCGTCGTTTCCCGCCTTTCCTTCGCGAGGCCTCCATGTCCCTGCTCCGCCGGCTGCTCCTCCCGTCGCTCCTCACTCTCCTCGCCGTGACGGCGGCGGCACCGCGGCTGGCCGCACAGCCGGCCGCCGCTCCGCCCGCCACCGGTGGCACGGCGGCCGGGCTGCCGAAGGTGCCGCCGGTTCCCGAGGGCACCCCCCAGCAGTTGCTCGAATTCGTCGAGGGACTCAAGCAGAGCAACGCCCGGCCGAAGTCACGCGAGGAGATGATGGCCTGGATGAAGGAGGTGGCCGGCGCCTCGCGGCAGGCCGCCGACAAGATCCTCGCCCAGGTCCAGCCGGGGCAGAAGTTTCACGACGAGGCCGCCACGCTCAAGCTCGAGAGCCTGATGATGCTCGGCCGCATGGGCGACGAGCAGGCCGCCGCCGACATGGCCGCCTACGCCAAGTCACTGGTCAACAGCCCGTCCGCTGAACTCGCCAAGGAGGCGAAGCGGCTCGTGCTCGTGTCCGACGCCCAGCAGTTGTTGTCGAGCGGCAAGCTCGACGGCGGCCCGGCGCTCGTGCAGAACGTGGCCGGCATGCTGGCCGCCGATCCCGACGATCCGCAGACGGCGGGCCTCGCCATGCAGTTGGCCAACGCCTTCGAGCACGTGCCTGGCGGCGAGCCGCTGGCCATGCTGGCCTACAAGTCGTTCGGGCCGTTGTTCGCCAAGAGCCAGAACGAGCAGATCCGGTCGATGGGGGAGAGCTTCGCCGGAACCCTGCGGCGGCTGGCGCTCGTCGGTCATCCGATGGAGATCAGCGGCACCCTGCTGAACGGCCAGCCGTTCGACCAGAAGTCGCTGGCGGGCAAGGTGGTGCTCGTCGACTTCTGGGCCACCTGGTGCGGCCCCTGCGTGGCCGAGATCCCGAACGTGCTCGCACAGTACGAGAAGTATCGCGGCCAGGGCTTCGAGGTCGTGGGCGTCAGCCTCGACGAGGACCGCGAGGCCCTCGAGAAGTTCGTGACCGAGCAGAAGGTGCCGTGGCCGATCCTCTACGAGAAGCCCCAGGGCGAGGGGTGGCGGCATCCGCTGGCCACCTACTACGGCATCAGCGGGATTCCGACGGTGATCCTCATCGGCCGCGACGGCAACGTGATCACGCTCAACGCACGGGGTGAGAAGCTCGGCGAGGAACTCGCCAAGTTGTTCAAGCCGGCCGGCTGAGGATCGACCGACCACCACGCCGAGCAGGCCCGGACCAGACGCGGACCACACTCGGACCAGACGCGGACCACACGTGGACAAGCGGCTCATTTCGCGGCGTGCGAGCGCCTTCGACTCCTCGGGCATCCGCAAGGTCTTCGACCTCGCCGCGACGCTCGTGGATCCGATCAACCTGTCGATCGGCCAGCCCGACTTCGAGATGCCGGCGGCCGCCCGGGCCGCCGCGTGCGCGGCGACGGAGGCGGGACGCAACGGCTACACGCCGACGCAGGGGATCGCGCCCCTGCGGGAACGGCTCGAGGCGCAGGTGCGGGCCGAGCTCGGTCAGCCCGACCGGGCGCTGTGCCTGACGAGCGGCTCGAGCGGCGCGCTCAACCTGGCGCTCATGGCGCTGGTCGATCCGGGCGACGAGGTGATCGTGTTCGAACCGGCGTTCGTGATGTACCGTCCCCTCGTGGAGTTCCTCGGCGGGCGGTGCGTGACGATCGACACGGCCCCCACGTTCGAGGTCGACGTGGAGCGGGTCGCGGCCGCCATCACGCCGGCCACGAAGGTCATCCTCCTCAACACCCCCGCCAATCCCACGGGCGTCGTGGCCTCGGCCGACACCGTGCGCGACCTCGCCCGGCTCGCGGAGCGTCGCGGGGTGACGATCGTCAGCGACGAGCTCTACCGCTCCTACTGCTACGACACGCCGTTCGCCTCCCCCGCCCTGCACGCCGCGGGCGTGGTGGTGATCGACGGCTTCTCGAAGTCGCACGCGATGACGGGCTGGCGGGTGGGCTGGGTCCACGGGCCGAAGCCGGTCGTGGACGCCTGCACGATGCTGCAGCAGTACACGTTCGTGTGCGCGCCGCAGGTGGGGCAATGGGCCGCGCTCGCCGCCCTCGATGCGCCGATGACGGGGCCGCTCGCCGAATGTCGGCGAAAGCGGGACAAGCTGATGGCCGGCCTGGCGGGCCACTACCGGTTCGTCCGGCCCGGCGGCGCCTTCTACCTTTACCCCGAGGCGCCCGGGGGTTCCGGCAAAGCCTTCGCCGAGCGGGCCGTGGTCGAGGAGAAGATGCTCGTCGTGCCGGGCGCGGTGTTCGGCGCCGCCGACACGCACTTTCGCATCGCCTATACCGTGAGCGATGCGGTGCTCGACCGCGGCATCGCGGCCCTGCGCCGGCTCGCGGAGACCGCCTGACCGATGTCCAACCGCACCGTCCGCGACGTGGCGGCGTCGCTCGACCACGCGGTCCTCAGGCCGTCCTTCACCGCCGCCGATCTGGCCGCGCAGGCGGCGATGTGCGTGGTCCGCGGCGTGGGCTGCCTGTGCGTCCGACCGGCCGACGTGGCCGCCGCGGTGCGGCTCGTGGCCGGCAGTCCGGTCGCGGTGGCGAGCGTGGTGGGGTTTCCACACGGCGGCCACCGCCCGGAGACGAAGGCGCTCGAAGCGCGGCTCGCGGTCGCCGACGGCGCCCGCGAACTCGACATGGTGCTCAACATCGGGGCCCTGCTCTCGGGCGACGCACGGCTCGTGTGCGACGACATCGCCGCGGTCGTGACGGAGGCCCGGCCGCATGACGTCCTCGTGAAGGTGATCGTCGAGACCTGTTTCCTGACGCCCGAGCGGATCGTCGCGGCCTGCGGGCTCGCGGAGGAGGCCGGGGCCGACTTCGTGAAGACCTCCACGGGCTTCGGCACCGGCGGCGCCACGCCGGAGGTGGTACGGATCATGCTCGATGCGGTCGGCGGACGGCTGGGGGTGAAGGCCTCCGGCGGCATCCGCTCGTGGGACGACGCGGTCATGTATCTCGACATGGGCTGCCGCAGGCTCGGCGTCGGCGACGCCGCCACGATCCTCGACGGCGGCGCGAGCCGCGAGGGGTATTGAGCGCGACGGGTCCGGGTGGGCGACGGGCCCCCCGCGTGTCACCCCTTGATCACACCCAGGGGACGCAGGCGGGCGACCTTCGTGGACAGGCCCGCGCGGTGGACGACGTCCACGACGAGGTCCACGTCCTTGTAGGCGGAGGGCTGCTCCTCGGCGAGGCCCTCGCGGCTGCGGCTGCGGGCGATCACGCCGCTCCGCTCGAGCTCGCGGCGGATGTCGCGGCCCCGGGCGGCGCGGGTGGCGGCCGTGCGCGACAGGCAGCGGCCGGCGCCGTGGCAGGTCGTGCCGAACGACCGCTCGAGCGACCGTGGGCCGCCCACGAGCACCCAGCTCGCCCGGCCCATGTCGCCCGGAATGATCACCGGCTGGCCGATCGCCCGGTAGCGGTCGGGAATGTCGTGGTGGCCGGCCGGGAAGGCGCGGGTCGCCCCCTTGCGGTGCACGCACACCTCCTTCCGCACGTCGCCGACGGCGTGCTCCTCGAACTTCGCGATGTTGTGCGCGACGTCGTAGACGAGTTCCATGCCGAGTGCTTCCCACGGCCTGCCGAAGACGCGGGCGAAGACGTCGCGAACCTGCGCCATCAGCAGTTGGCGGTTGCAGAACGCGTAGTTGGCGGCGGCCCGCATCGCGCCGAGGTAGTGCTCCCCCTCCGGGCTCACGACCGGCGCGCAGACGAGCTGGCGGTCGGGGAGCACGATGCCGTATCTGGTCGGGGCGTCGCGGAGGGCCCGCAGGGCGTCGTCGCACACCTGGTAGCCGAGGCCGCGGGAGCCGGAATGGATGAGGACGCAGACCTGGTCGGGGGCCAGGCCGAAGGCGGCGGCCGCCCGGGCGTCCTCGACGCGATCGACCACCTGCACTTCGATGAAGTGGTTGCCCGCGCCGACGGTGCCGCACTGGTCCTGGCCGCGGGCAAGCGCGCGGTCGCTGACGAGCTCCGGTCGGGCGTCGGGCAGGCAGCCCTCCGCCTCGGTGCACGCGCGGTCGTCGTCGGTGGCGAGGCCCCGCTGGAGGAGGTACGCGACCCCTTCCCGCATCAGCTGCCGCAGTTCGGGGGGCGAAAAGACGTGGCGGCCCCCCTGCCCCACCCCCACCGGCACGTCGCGGATCAGCTGATCGACCAGCGCCACGAGCACCGGCCGCACGTCGGCCAGGGTGAGGTTCGTACGCACCAGCCGCACGCCGCAGTTGATGTCGTAGCCCACGCCGCCCGGCGACACGACGCCGCCGGCGGCCGGGTCGGTGGCACAGACCCCGCCGATGCAGAAGCCGTAGCCCCAGTGGATGTCGGGCATCGCGAGGCTCGCGGTCTGGATGCCGGGCAGGAACGCGACGTTGGCCACCTGCTCGGCCGCCTGGTCGCCGCGGACGAGTTCGATCAGCCGCTCGTCGGCGAACACGAGCCCGTCGGCCCGCATGCCGGGCTTGTACGACCTCGGGATCCTGTAGCAGCACTCGTCCACGCGTTCGAGCGGGCCGGTGAAGGAGCGGTCGGGGGTCATGGGGCGGCGGTCAAATGTCCACGATCAGCGTCGCCTCCCAGCCGGTGGCGGTGCGGCGCACGTCGAGCGCGTGCTGCGTGATCGCCTTGATCTCGTGGGCCAGTGTATGGATCGCGGGATCGTACGGCTCGCCGCGGGCCGTGCCGTGGAGGCCGCGCGGGTGGACAGTTACCGCGAATTCCCGGAACAGCAGCCGCTCCACCTCGAACGCGGCGAGCAGCTCCGTCGTCCAGTCGAGCAGCAGCCAGGTGGGGTCGGTGCCGGGCACGTCGAAATCGCGGGCGATCCGCGGACCGATCTGCCCCACGTCGCCGGCGATGATCTCGAACAGGCCGACGCCCGCCTCCGCGTACAGCTCGTCGAGCGTGGCCGCCGCGATGTGCAGCCCGAGATCGGCGGTGTGCGCGAACACCTCGTGCATGGGCCTGACCTCGTGCAAAGTCCTGGATTCTACGCCGGCTCGAGGCCGGGGAGCGTGCCGGTGGCGGACGCGAAGCGGTCGGTCTCCACGCCCAGCCGCTGCAGCATGGTGACATAGAGATTGGCCAGCGGCGGATGGTCGGCCGGATCGAAGGCCAGGTGGCCGGCGTGCCGGAACCCGCCGCCGGCGAGGAGGATCGGAAGGTTGGTGTTGGAGTGGCTGTTGGCGTTGCCCATGCACGAGCCGTAGAGCACGAGCGTGTGGTCGAGCAGCGTGCCGTCCGCCTCCCGCACGCCGTCGAGCCCCGCGAGCAGCGCGGCCAGCGCGGCGAACTGGGCCTCTTCGAGGGCCTGCAGTTCCGCGAGCATCTCGGGACGGTTGCCGTGATGCGTGAGCGCGTGCGTCTCATGGGCCACGCCCGGAGCCCGCGGCACCCACACGGCGGGATTGACGAACAGCGTCACGACCCGCGTCGAGTCGGTTTCGAAGGCGAGCCGGATCATCTGCCCCATCAGCGACAGCAGCGTGAAGAACTCCTGCTCGGGCTGCTCGGGCGGCGGCGGGAGCCTCGGTTTCGGCTTCCGGCGCCGTTCCCAGGTCTCGGCCCGCTGCATCTGTGCCTCGACCTCGCGGACCGACGTGAAGTACCGATCCAGCCGGGCCCGGTCGGCGGCGCCGAGCGCGCGGTCGAGGTGCCTGGCGGGCGAGGCCACGAAGTCGAGCACGCTGCGGCCGGCCCGGAGTTCTGCGATCCGTTCGGCCGTCTGGCGGGCGTCGCCCTGGAGGAACATCCGGCGGTACAGCCGGGCCGGGCTGCGCTCGCCCGGGATCGCCGCGCCGCTGCGGGTGAACGACAGGCTCGTCGTGCCATGGGCCGCCACCGTGAGCGGCAGCGCGGGAAACCGCGTCTCCGTGCCGAGCGATTCCGCCACGACCTGGTCGAGCGAGATCGAGTTCTTGAAGCTGCCGCTGGCCGGGTGCGGCGCGCCGGTGAGGAAGCAGATGTCGGCCGCGTGGCCGCCGTCCACGAGCGGATGGGACAGGCCGGAGAACACCGTGAACCGGTCGCGAAAGGGGGCGAGTTTCGCGAGGTAGGCGGAGGGTTCGTAGTCGAGGCCCGCCGCCTGCGGGAAAAAGTGCTGCGGCAGGAGCCCCATCGTGGTCTCGATCGCCAGCAGCCGGCGCGGGGGTCCGTCGGCCGCGGCCCGGGCCATCCGCCCGCCGCCGACCGCCTCGAGCCACGGCAACGCCACCGCCACCCCCGCTCCGCGGAGAAACGACCGGCGCGACGGGGTGGCTGCGGAACACGGACGGTGCATGTCATTGCTCACGGAACAGGCGACTCTGGACGACTTCATGGACGAGCGTACGGACGCCGTAGTCGCGCGCGGCGGCCCGCTCGATGAGCGCGTCGAATTCGGCGTGGTCGGCCGCGCCGACCGGTGATCCCGTCGCGTACGCCACGAGCTGTCGCGCGAGCCCGCGGGCGAGCCGCTCCGGGTCGGCCGCGACGAGCGACCGGAATTCGGAGAACGACGAGAACGAGCGGCCATCGGCGAGCGTGCCCGAGGCGTCGATCGGGTCACCGAGGATCGGGGGCCGGCTCGGCCCGGTCGCCGCGGTGGCCGCCGCCGGCAGGATCCGATACCGGTCCCGCCAGCCGCCGATGACGTCGAAGTTTTCGAGCGCGAATCCGGGCGGGTCGATCGACGCGTGGCAGGCGGCGCAGGTGGCGTCGGCCGCATGCAGCGCGAGCTGCTCGCGGATCGCGACGGCGCCGCGGACGTCGGCATCCACCGCGGGCACGTTGGGCGGTGGCGGCTCGGGAGGGTCGTCGAGGAGTTCGCGGAGCACCCACGCGCCGCGTTTGACGGGGGAGGTGACGGTGCCGTTGGCGGTCACCTTCATGACGCTGGCCTGTGCGAGCAGGCCGCCGCGCGGCGAGCCGGCAGGGAGCGGCACGCGGCGCATCGCGGTGCCGAGCACCGGCCCCGTCTCGGGGACGAGGCCGTAGTGGGCGGCGAGCCGCTGGTTCACCATCGCGAAGTCGGGGTCGACGAGCGCCGTGACGGGCAGGTCGCGGGCGAGGAGTTCCGCGAAGAAGCCGCGTGTCTCCGCGAGCATGCCGTCGCGGAGGTGGGGGCTGTACTCGGGGTGGAGGCCGGCGTCGGGCGTCGTGATGTCGATGTCGCGCAGGTCGAGCCACTCGTCGAGGAAGTGCTCGATGAACCGCGCGGCCTTGGGGTCGGAAAGGAGCCGGTCGGTCTCGGCACGCAGGACGGCCGCGTCGCGGAGCCGGCCGCGACGCGCCAGCGCGTGCAGTTGTTCATCGGGGATCGAGTCGTGTGCGAACGACGCCAGCCGGGCGGCGAGGTGCCAGTCGTCGAGCGGGCCCGGCGGACCGCCGAGAAACAGGAATTCGGGCGAGCAGAGCGCTGCCTGGGCCGCCGCGCGGACCGCTTGCTCGAGCGGTTCCCCGGCCTTCAGCCTGCGGTTCACGAGGGCCGTGTAGCGCATGATCTCGGCGGATGTCGCAGGACGGCGGAACGCCCGCGCGAGGAGCGTCGAGAGCAGTTGCCGGACGTCGGGTTTCGGGCCGGTGCCGTAGAGCAGGCGATGGCCGGCCGGAGGCCAGGTGTCGAACAGCGGCCCCTCGACGTCGATGTGGTCGAGGGCGACGCCGGGGCCGACGTACTCCGCCGCCCTGCCCGGCCGCTCGAAGACCCTGGCCGGCGGCAGCGAGGCGGCGGTGAACAGGAGTTGTTCGCCCTGGTTGAGCCAGGCGTCGAGTACGTGGGCTTGTGGTCGCAGCGACGGTGCGTCGAGCGTGCCGAGCAGACGGTCGTTGGCGTGGAGCGTGACGGCCTCGGGGGCGGAGGTCGCCTCGACGGCCCCGCGGTTCCAGTGGAAGCTCCACACCGCGGCCGTGATCCGGTAGCGGCCGGTGCGCGGCGCGGTGAACGTCGAGAGAAAGAGCGCGAAGTGGTCGTTCGGCCCCTGGCGTCGGAAGACGCCGACCGAGTGGGGATAGGGGAACAGCCCCGTCCCCTCGTAATAGGCGAGCTTGTGCGGGAGCGGCCCGCGGACGAGCGGCAGGGCATCGGCGTCGTAGCGACCGCTTTTCAGGAACACGGCATCGCCCTCGAGCAGTGCGAGCTTGAAAAAGTCCTGCGTGCCGGGCAACAGCCGGGTGGAGGTCGGCCGGGGCGGAGTGGATGCTTCGACCGTCGCGGTGGCGAGCGCGACGCCGGCGGCGGCGTGCCAGGCGGCCACATGGACGGGGGAGATGTCGAGTGCATCGACGCAGCGGTCGAACCCGTGCACCCGCCCGTCCTCGGGCAGCATGTCGCGGATCGTGAGCCCGGGCAGATCGAGGAGGTCGCGGAGCGAGTGTTCGTATTCGCTGCGCGTCAGCCGACGCCGCGGCGCCCGAGTTTCGGGCTCGCCCTCATCCAGCCGGGTGGGGGCCGCCGCCACCGGCCGCGGCCCGAACGCGACGGCGGCGCACACGGCCGCGGTCCAGAAGCCCGCGCGCCATCTCCCTCCCATGACGCCTCTCCCCACGTCCGGCCGACTGAGTGTCATCGGTGATCGGTGCCGCACGAAACACCCGGCACTTTCCCCGTCGCGCCAGCCGGCAAACCCGTCCCATCTTCCGGGCCATCGCGCGTGAAAAAGAAACGCGCAGGACGTCAGAGACGATGGGGGCAACGACCCACCGCGGCGGATCGCTCAAATTCATCCATCCGAGCCTCGAGGAGATCCACTGCCAAGGTGCCCCAGCGTTTGGACACGAAAGCCACATCTCACCGGTGCTCAGGCGTTGGCGCCGGAAACGAGAACAGCCGCACTGCCCGCGATTGCGGACTGTGCGGCTGTTCAAGTACCCCCACGGGGAGTCGAACCCCGGTTTTCGGACTGAGAACCCGACGTCCTGGGCCACTAGACGATGGGGGCGTCTGTCGGACCTGTACCGGACTGAACTGTAAAGGTGTCGGACGGGGTGTCAAGCGAACTTGAACCCCCTGCCGGAAAGGCCCGTGGCGTGCGGGCGGAGCCGCGTGTGGCGTCGGCTCAGCGGCTCGGGCGGCCGAAAAACATCGACCGTCGCGACCGCAGCCGGCCGACGGCAAACCCCGCCGCCAACGCCGCCAGCGCCGCCACGCCGGTCACCACCCACAGCCGGCGCGACGAGTCCCGGTCGAGCATCTCCCGCTCGATCGCCCCCTGCAGCCGCATGGTCGCCTCGCGCATCTCGATCGTCCGCCCCAGCCGCTGCTGCGTCGGGGCCGCCGCCCCCTGCAGCCGCGGGGAGATGACGGCCGCCCACTCCGCAGGGTCGGTCCATGCCAGCGCCGATGGCAGATGCCGCGAGCCGGTCGCCACCTCGGCCTCCAGTTCCGCCACCGCATGGAGCAGGTCGGTCGGCATCGAAAACCGCCCGGCCGGCTCCTTCGCCAGCAGTCGATCGACGATCCGACAGAGCCCCGCCGGCAGGCCCGGTCGCCGCTCCGTGAGGGGAACGAGCGGCTCCTTGATGTGGGCCATCGCCACGGCCAGGCTCGTCGCCCCGTCGAACGGCGGGCGGCCGGTGAGCAGGTGGTAGACGGTGGCGCCGAGCGAATACAGATCGCTGCGGGCATCGACCGGTCTTCCCTCCGCCTGTTCGGGGCTCATGTAGAGCGGAGTGCCGAGCGTCATGCCCTCCTGCGTGAGTTCCACGCCTTCGGGACCGGCGAGCACGCGGGCGAGGCCGAAGTCGGCCACCTTGACGTCACCGGCCGCCGTGACGAGCAGGTTCTCGGGCTTGATGTCGCGATGCACCACCCCCTGCTCCGCCGCGCGGACGAGCGCCGATCCGACCTGGCCCAGCACCGCCACCGCCTGCCGCGGGTCGAGCGGCCCACGCACCGCGAGCCACGTCTTGAGCGTGGGGCCTGCGACATACTCCTCGGCTAGGAAGTACACCCCTTCGATGCAGGCCACTTCGTGAATCTGCACGATGTGGCCATGCACGAGTCCGGCCGCCGCCCGGGCCTCCTGCGCGAACCGTTGCACGGCGGTGGCCTGCCTGACCGTCTCCGGCCGCAGCACCTTCACGGCCACCTGCCGGGCCAGCGATTCCTGCTCGGCGAGGTAGACGTCGGCCATCGCGCCGCTTCCCAGCCGGCGCAGCAGCCTGTATCCTCCGAGCCGTCGCCCGGAGAGATCCCCATCACCGGTGGCGCGAGTCGAGCTGTCGCTCTGCATGCGTCCCCAGCGTATCAGCCCCCCGAGGAGTTTTCATGGCCAAGGCCTCCCCCGCCGATCTGCAGAAGGCCGCCAAGGCCATCGATCTCGACCAGACCGAGTACGAGGTCACGCTCGACACGTCGGCCGGGCCGATCCGCCTCACGTTCGATGCGGTGTCGGCGCCGGGCCACGTCCGCAACATGGTGGCGCTCGCCGAGAGCGGGTTCTACGACGGCGGCTGTTTTCATCGCGTCATCAAGGGCTTCATGATCCAGGGCGGCTGCCCGCAGGGCACCGGCACCGGTGGCCCGGGCTACACGATTCCGGCCGAATTCAACCGCACGCCCCACGAGCCGGGCGTGCTGTCGATGGCCCGCACCAGCGATCCCAACTCCGCCGGCAGCCAGTTTTTCATCTGCCTGGAGAAGGTGCCGCACCTCGACCGGCAGTACACGGCATTCGGTCGCACGGCCGATCAGGCGAGCCTCGACGTCGTGAAGGCGATCGGCAACGTGCGCACCGGCGGTCAGGATCGCCCGGTCGAGCCGGTGGTGATCAGGAAGGCGACCGTTACGAAGAAGGCGAAGTAGCCCCTGTGGGGCGACCGTCCCGGTCGCCGATGGCAAGCGGGACGCTTGCCCCACATCACGAGACGTGAGGTGAGTGTCTCACGCGGCCGCCGATGATCGTGCGCAGCCCGAGGAACACGAGGGCCAGGCCGCCCGCGGTGGTGAGCATCGCCTGTCCGTGGGTGCGCACGTCGAGCAGTTCCTCGAGCGACGGCTCGACCGGCGAGTGGCCTGCGGGCGGCTGCGGCTCCGCGACGTGGGCCGACCGCTGGATCAGGTCGGCGTCGATCGCCGAGGCCAGCCGGGCCGGCGGGGCGGGCGTGCCGAGGCTGCGTTCGATCGCCGGCTCGGCGGAAAACTCGGCGATCGGCAGCGACTGGAAGCCGGTCGAGCCGACCTCCGCGAGGAAGGTCCGCAGTCGCGTGGTGCAGCTCCCGATCGTGCGGCCGTCGTTCTGGCCGAACAGCAGGCCGGCGAGCTCGCCGCGGCTGTTGAGGATCGGCCCGCCCGAATCCCCCTGGCGGGCCGTCGCCTGGAGCTCCACGAACTCCAGCGGATACCCCGTGCCCGGCGACAGATACTGCGTGCAGGGACCCGTCTCCGTGCGGAACGGGCCACGGCCATAGCCGGCGATCGTCAGCGGTTCGCCAGGCTGGGGCCTGTCGGCGGCCAGCGGCAGCGGCGTCGCATGCGGCTTCCAGACGACGACGGCGGCCAGATCCCAGGGCTCGTCCCAGCGCACGACCGTCCCGGCGGACTGGAAGCCGTCGGGAAACTGCACGAGCACGCCGGAGCGACTGTCGCGGATGACGTGCCAGTTGGTGAGCACGAGACCCTGCGTCCGATTCACATCCACGAGCACGCCCGAGCCCATCGACGTGCCGGAGTTCTCGGGGGCGATGATCCTGACGACCGCCGGGTGCGGCGTCTGCCCGGTGCCGATGTAGTCGGCGAACGCCTCCGGCGACCATTTGCCGGGCGTGGTGGCGGGCGCAGCAGCCTGGCCGAAGCCCCAGCCCCACGCGGCCAGCCCCTGGGCCGGGGCTTGGGCCCGGGTCTGGGCCGCGTGGCTCGCGAGGAGTGTCGCCAGGAGGACCGTACAGCACGTGCGTCGCATGCGTGAGTCTCCTGGTGGGCGGCGGCGGACTAGTGCGGCGTGCCTCGCAGGGCCTGCCGCCGCGTCTCGCGGTCGATGATCCGTCGCAGGAGTTCGCGGCGCAGCCGCTCGCGTTCCCGGTCGGGAGAGGATGGGATGGGACTGGGGCGGGCCGGCTCGACGAACAGGCTGCTCGAAGGGGTGACCATGGAAGGGTCTCCTGTCAGGGTGCGAAGCCGGCCCTTCGCACCAATGACGGGAAATCGGCCGCAACGGCGAGCAGGCTGCAGCGAAAATCAGGGCGGCTGTGTGACCCGCACGACCCGCAGGGTTTGCGGCTTTGCAGCCGAGTTTGCCGCAGGGACGGGCTCCCGCCCTGTCGGTCGACCGGCCTGCAGGCTTGTCGCTACGAGATGGAAAAGCCCTCGGCGGCGAGGCGGGCCGCGAGGGCCGCCACATGCTCGCGATCGGCGGTCTCGACGGTCACGGCGACGCTCGTCGAGAACACGTCGGGCCCCGAGAAGGCACGGTCGTGCACGATCTCGCGGACGTTCGCCCCGGCGGCCGCGATCACCGCCGCGAGCCGCGCGATCCCACCCGGTCGGTCGCTGACGCGCGTGGAAAACCGCCACCGTCGCCCGTCGGCCACGAGGCCGTGGTCGATGACGCGATCGAGCATCGACGTGTCGATGTTGCCGCCGCAGAGCAGGAGCACGACCCGGCGGCCGCGG
>Ga0214917_10002598_pt1 | contig 21742 bp, 22 predicted proteins | sample LL_1208_BB_MetaG_FD_177983 | JGI IMG/M metagenome (GOLD analysis project Ga0214917, IMG submission 177983) | Freshwater microbial communities from Lake Lanier, Atlanta, Georgia, United States - LL_1208_BB | ecosystem: Environmental > Aquatic > Freshwater > Lake | place: USA: Georgia | collected...
CCGAGGATCTCGCCGCAGGGGTTGAGGCCGTAGCGGGCCAGGCGGTGCTCCAGCTCCTTGGCGCTGATCTCGGGGTGGTGGGTGGTGAGCCAGCTGCCCGCCTCCTCGCGGCCCTGGTCGCAGTAGATCTCGATGAACTCAGCCCGCAGCTCGGGGGTGGGCAGCAGGTCGGCATTGGAGCGGGCGATGGCCTCGGGGGCGAACTGGATGGCCCCTTCGCCGGATTGGAACTGCTTGGTCACCGCCTCGAGCACCGTCTCGCGGCTGGGGCGGCTGTGGAAGACGCGGGTGTGGTTGGCCATCCGCAGGGCATCGCGCTCGGGGTCGATGCGCCAGTTGCCGTCGCTGTCCTGCTGCCAGAGGTTGTCCTTGGCGGTGGAGGCGGCGGTGTCGTCGGCGGCGAACTGGCGCATGCCGGCGCTGCGGCGGATGTTGCCGGCCACGATCGTCACGGCCGCCTCATCGATCAGCAGGCAGCACTCCACGGAGGTGAGCTGGCGGCCCTGGGCCCTGTTGAGGATCTGGGCGACCCGGCCGTAGAGGTCCTTCAGCTTCACCGGGTTGGCCATGCCGCCGAAGCCCTTGAGGGTTTCGCCCACCGGCCGCACGTCGGAGAGATCCACGGAGATCTCGATCGGCTGGGTGGCGTCGAAGCGCTCGTCGCTGCAGAGGTTGAGCAGCAGCTGGTAGCTGTCCACCCAGCCGCGGCGGGTGTCGCCCACCTTGATGTGCACCGACTGGCCGTCGATGCGGTGGGTGGTGTCGTCCTGGCGTTGGCCGGCGGGGGTGGCGCCGATGTCGCTCACGCCGGTGATCGTGAGCCGGTTGCGCACCGCCGGCAGCTGGCCGATCAGGTGGGGCTCAATGATGGCGCCGGTGCCGCAGCCCATCATCGCCAGGTCCATCATCAGACCGAAGGCTTCCCAATCCACCAGGTTGGTGGAGGTGCAGTTGTAGGCGCCGGAGAAGTTGTGCTGCTGCTCGATCCAGGGGGTGCCGCCGATCCACAGCCAGCGGCCGGAGGGCAGGGCCTTCTGCTCCCGCTGCATGCGCCGCAGCAGTTCCACCTCCTCCTGGTTGAGGTTCCCGAGCTTGCGCAGGCCCTCGAGGTTGCGCTCCGCCACCTGGTGCCAGCTCTCACGGCCCTGGGGGGTCTTGCGCGAATAGGTGCGGTAGAAGACCGGGTTCGCCGCCGGGGCCGTGGCGGGGAAGTCGGGCCTGGGGCCGTTGAGTGGGGTCGCAATCAGCGTGTCGGCCGCGGTACTGGCCGGGGTGCTGGCCGCGGAGCTGGCCGTGGTGTTGGCTCCAGGAACAGACAGGGTCACAGGCGGCTGAGGGCGGGGCGTGCCCGGCACCATAACGCCACTGGTGGGGTCCGCAAGCGGTCGTTGCCACCAGTGACAGTGGCGGGGTCGATGCCGCCAGGATGAGTCCCCACATCCCAGCCATGGAGCGCGTTCCCGAGCCGGAATTGATGGATGGCGCCGAGCAGGCGGCCGCCTACGCCGCCGCTGATTTCAGCGCCAGCGATGGGGCGGTGATCATGCGCCTCGGGGAGCTGTTCTCGGAGGGCCTGGGGCCCCGGCTGGTCGACCTGGGCTGCGGCCCCGGCAACATCAGCTTTCGGCTGGCGGAGCTGCGGCCCGCCCCGGCCGAGGTGATGGCCATCGACGGCGCACCCGCGATGCTGGCCCTGGCGGCCCGGGAGCTGGAGTGCCGCCGCCAGCGGCAGCCCGATCTGCCGCAACGGTTGGCGTTTCGCCTTAGCCGTCTTCCCGATCCGGCCCTGCCGGGGGGCTTCAGCGCCGTGGTGAGCAACAGCCTGCTGCACCACCTCCACGATCCCGCCGTGCTGTGGGGGGCTGTGCGGCAGCTGGCGGCCCCCGGGGCCCGCATCTTTGTGAAAGACCTGCGCCGCCCCGCCGATGCCGCGGCCGTTGAGGCCCTGGTGCAACGCCATGCGGCGGATGCGCCACCGGTGCTGCAGCACGACTACCGCGCCTCCCTGCAGGCGGCCTTCACCCCCGAGGAGGTGCGCGGCCAGCTGCGGGCGGCGGGCCTGGCTGACGCCCTGCAGGTGGCCCCCGCAGACGACCGCTACCTGGAGGTGTGGGGCCGCCTGGCCTGAGTGGCCTGGCAGGCTGAGCCGATGACCAGCAGCACCACCACCCCAGAGTTGCAGGCGCTCGCCGAGGCGGTGGCGCGGCGGCGCAACTTCGCGATCATTTCCCACCCGGACGCCGGCAAGACCACGCTCACCGAGAAGCTGCTGCTCTACGGGGGGGCGATTCAGCAGGCCGGCGCGGTGAAGGCCAAGGGGGAGCAGCGCAAGGTCACCTCCGACTGGATGGAGCTGGAGAAGCAGCGCGGCATTTCGATCACCTCCACGGTGCTGCAGTTCGACTACAGCGGCAGCACGGTGAACCTGCTGGACACCCCCGGCCACCAGGACTTTTCCGAAGACACCTACCGCACCCTGGCGGCCGCCGACAACGCGGTGATGCTGGAGGACGCGGCCAAGGGCCTCGAGCCCCAGACCCGCAAGTTGTTTGAGGTGTGCCGCATGCGGCGCATCCCAATTTTTACGTTCATCAACAAGATGGACCGCCCGGGGCGTGAACCCCTGGAGCTGTTGGATGAGATCGAGCAGGACCTGGGCCTGGCCTGTTGGCCGGTGAACTGGCCGATCGGCAGCGGTGACCGTTTCCGCGGCGTGATCGACCGCCGCAGCCAGCAGGTGATCGTGTTTGAGCGGGCCGAGCGCGGCCGCGCCTCCGAGGAGAAGCGCCTCAGCGTGGAGGAGGCCCGCAGCGCTGGTCTGGTGGAGCCGGAGCTGCTGGAGCAGGCCCTTGAGGAGCTGGAGCTGCTGGAGGCCGCCGGCAACGAGCTCGACCTGGAGCTGGTGCACGCCGGTGAGTTGAGTCCGGTGTTTTTTGGCTCGGCCATGACCAACTTCGGCGTGCGGCCGTTCCTGGATGCCTTCCTGGAGCTGGCCCAGAAGCCCACCCCCCGCAGCAGCAGCGCCGGTGAGATCGCCCCGGTGGCCCCGGGCTTCAGCGGCTTTGTGTTCAAGCTGCAGGCCAACATGGACCCCCGCCACCGCGACCGCGTGGCGTTTGTGCGGGTGTGCAGCGGCAAGTTCGAGAAGGACATGACCGTGCAGCACGCCCGCACCGGCAAGACCATTCGCCTCTCACGGCCCCAGAAGCTGTTCGGCCAGGACCGCGAGGTGGTGGAGGACGCCTACCCCGGCGATGTGATCGGCCTGAACAACCCGGGCATGTTCGCCATCGGCGACACCCTGTATGCCGGCCCTCGCCTCGAATACGAGGGCATCCCCTGCTTCAGCCCGGAGATCTTCTCCTGGCTGCGCAACCCCAACCCTTCGGCGTTCAAGAGCTTCCGCAAGGGGGTGAACGAGCTGCGGGAGGAGGGGGCGGTGCAGATCCTCTACGACACCGACCAGAGCAAGCGCGACCCGATCCTGGCGGCGGTGGGCCAGCTGCAGCTGGAGGTGGTGCAGTACCGCCTGGAGAACGAATACGGGGTGCAGACGCGGCTGGAACCCCTGGGCTTCTGCGTGGCCCGCTGGGTGGTGGGCGGCTGGCCGGCCCTGGAGGCGGTGGGGCGCATCTTCAACTGCAAAACCGTGCGCGACGCCTGGGATCGGCCGGTGCTGCTGTTCAAGAACGAGTGGAACCTCAACCAGCTGCGGGAGGACCACCCCGACCTGGAGCTCAGTGCCGTGGCGCCGGTGGTGAGCGGCGTCGAACCGATCGCCCTGTAGGGCACCTGCGGCGGCCACGGCCGCCGGAATGCCTCGCCAGAATTCTGCGAAGAAAGGTCACAACGGTGGTTCTGGCAATGGCGAGACCCCTCTGGCTGGTGCGGCCCCGCACCGATGGCGGCAGTGATTACGTGGCGTTTGTGCCTGGCGGCGCGCGGGTGGAAATGCGCGAGGGCAGCCACCTGCCCCCCCAAATGCCCCTGCTGAAGCGCCGCCGCTGGCTGCCCTGCGAGGAGGCGGAGCAGCAACGCCGCCGCCTGCAGCTGGAGGCGGGATACCGCCACAGCGAGCCCCTCTTTTGAAGCCAGCCCCGCCCCCAGCGCTCAACCCCGCTCCGCTCATTACGCTTGAACCGCATCGCGCGCCGGGTCGCCATCGATGAACCAGGGAGCTGAACCCACCGGCAGCGCGTCCCAGCCCGGCCCCACCAGCCCCTACGAGCGCCTGGGCATTGGCCCGGATGCCAGCTTTGACGCCGTGCAGGCCGCCAAGCAGCAGCGGCTGGAGGAGGTGGGCGACGACCCCCAGGCCCGCGCTCGGATCGAGGCGGCCTACGACGCCGTGTTGATGGACCGGCTCAAGGAGCGCCAGCAGGGCAAGGTGAGCTCCGCCGCCCTCAACGCCTCCCAACGGGAGGCCGCCCGCCCCAGCGCCAAGGCGCCGCCGGCGCGCCCAAGCCTGCCCTCGCTGCCGAGCCTGCCGGCCCTGCCCAAGCCCAGCTTCAACGCCCCCAGCTTCACGGCCCCCACCCTGGGGTTGGCGGAGGGGCCCCAGCGCTGGTGGCCCGTTGGGGTGGGGGCCGTGCTGCTGGGGCTGCTGGTGGCGCTGCCCCCCAGCAACGCCGAACTGGTGCTGGCCTTCGCCACGGTGCTGGCGGTGGTCACCCTGCAGCGCCGCAGCGGTCGCCTTCTTCCCGCCGCCGGCTGGAGCGTGCTGCTGCTGAGCCTGGGATTGCTGCTGGGGGGGCTGCTGCTGCGGCTCCTGGATCCCGCCCTGCCCCTGGGGTTGCCGCTGGATCCGCAGCAGGTTCAGAGTCTGCCGGCGCTGGTGCTGCTGGTGCTCGGGGCGCTGCTGATTGGTTGATCGGGTTGCTTGATCCGATTGCTCGATCGGATTGCTTGATCGGAGCGGCTGAGCTCTGTCACTGGTTGAGCCAAGCCGCCGGCAGATCGTGCCCGCTGCTGTGCAGGGTCTGACTAACCCTGGTCAGACCCTGCACACGCCCCTGCACCACCCGTGCGGGGCGCGTGGGTTCAGGCGGCGCTGCCGTTGAGCTCGTCGATCAGCTCCTGCAGCTCGTCGGCCCCCACCTCATACACCTCATTGCAGAAGTGGCAGGTGAGTTCGGCCTTGCCGTCCTCCTGCAGCATCTGGCTCAGTTCATCGCGCCCCAGCAGCTTGAGGGCGTTGACGCTGCGCTTGCGGCTGCAGGGGCAGTGGAAGGTCACGTCCTGGCTGGCTTCGGCGTCCTCCAGCAGCTGTGGATCGAGGTCGGGGAAGATCTCCTCCAGCAGGGCTTTGAGGTTGCCCTCGCAGGCCGCCAGCTTCTGGCTGAAGCCGGTGATTTCGCGGCAGCGCTCCTCCAGCAGGGCCACCAGCGCCGGCTCCTGGGCCGCCTTGGGCAGCACCTGCACCAACACGCCACCGCAGTGGTGCAGGCCGCTGCTGTTGATCTGCTCCCCCACGAACACCGCCGAGGGGGTTTGCTCCGAATGCAACAGGTAGGAGGCGACGTCGTCGCCGATGGCGCCGCTCACCAGTTCCACGGTGGAGCTGAACGGTTCGCCTTCACCGAGGTCGCGCACGATGTGCAGGTAGCCGGTGCCGGTGGCCTGGCGGAAATCGAAGTGGTGCTGGCCATCGGCCTCGCCCACCAGATCCAGCTCCAGCTCGGGGCAGCCCACGTAGCCCCGCACGCTGCCGTCGCGGCCCGCATCCACCATCAGCCCGCGCAGGGGGCCATCGGAGGCGATGCGCAGGTTGACGCGGCCGTGCCGCACTTTCATGGAGCTGGCCAGCAGCAGGCCGGCGGTCATCGCCCGCCCCAGCAGCGCCGTGGTGAGGTACGACAGCCCATGGCGCCGCCGGGCGTAACGGGCCGTGGTGCTGGTGCTCACCGCCACCAGGCGGATGCCGCCGCCGGCCGCCGTTGCCCGCACCAACCGATCCGCCATCGCCCCTGCCCTCGGCCACTGCCATCCGGAAGGCGCACTGTATGCAGGCGCGATGCAGGCGCGATGCGGGCCTCAGGCGGGCTGCAGCGCCGGCTGTAGCACCCCCTGATTGAGGCTCCAGCACTGCTGCGCTGGGATCAGGCCCGTGAACAGCTCCGGTTCGTGGGTCACCACCAGCACCACCCGTTCACCGCTGAGCTCCACCAGCAGCTCGAGGATCTCGTCGCGCACCGACCAATCCAGCCCGGCGGTGGGTTCATCCAGCAGCAGCACCCTGGGGTTGCGCAGCAGCTGCACCGCCAGGGCCAACCGCCGTTGCTGGCCGCCGCTGAGCCGCTCCGGGGCCTGCTGGAACGACACCGACCCCAACCCCACCTGCTGCAGCACCGCTTCGGCGGTGTCGTAGGGCAGGCGCCGTTGGCCCAGCTTCAGCTCCTGGCCCACGCTGAGGCCGAGGAAATGGCGCTCCGGAAACTGAAACACCAGCCCGCAGAGCCAGCGGCGCTGGCGCCCGTTGAGGGGTTCCCCCTGCCAGAGGATGCTGCCGCCGCTGGGTTCGGCCAGGCCGCAGATCAGCTCCAGCAGGGTGGATTTGCCGGAGCCACTGCGTCCCGCCACCAGGGCCGCCTGGCCGATGGGGAGGCTGAGGTTGATCTCCCGCAGCACCGGTTCGGCCGCCGTGGCGGGCTGGTAGCGCAGCGAGCGGAGCTCCAGCATCGAGGGCGCCGTGGCTGGGGGCTCCACCAGCATGTTTGATGGAGTCACCTGCTGGGCGCCGGCCGCCGATGGAGATCCGATTCCGCGAGGTTGATCCGTTCAATTGCTGGATCTGGCTGCGCTTCACCCATGCCCCCGGCCAGGGGGAGCGCGGTTACATCGACACCGTGTTCGACAGCTGGTTTTTTCTGGGCAAGCTGGGGGGTTTCAACGCCGAGAACCTGCAGGTGCAGGAGGAGGGCGCCGAGCTGAGCTGGATGGGCTACGACGCCGAATCCGCCGCCCGGGCGATGCCCGCCCTGATGCACAACATGGGCGAACTCGAGTACCGCGGCGAGTGGGCCCGCTGCTGGCTCGACATGGGCACCAGCGATGCCCTGGCCCTCGACGTGCTGATCAACACTCTGCGCCAGCTCGACACCGACGTGGTGCAGATCGAGGAATTGGTGATCGGCGGGGTGAACGACGACTGGCCGGTGGAGGAGAACCCCGCCAGCCCGTTTGACCTGGCCGACCCCGACGCCTGAGCCATGGCGCGGGAGCAGCGCCGGCTGTTGGTGTCCCGGGCCCGCCTGGAGGCGGCGGCCGGCGGCCCCCTGGCGCTCAACGCCGAGGAGAGCCGCTACCTCACCCGGGTGCTGCGCTACGGCCCCGGCGATGGCTTTGCGGTGATCGATGGGGAGGGCTCGCTCTGGAATGCCGCCCTGCTCAGCGCCGATGCCGCCCAGCTGCAGACCCCCCTCGAGCGGCCCGCCTGCCACCAGGGCGCCCCCCAGCCGGCACTGGTGCTGGCGGTGGCGGTGGTGAAGCGGGATTTCGAGCTGGTGGTGCGCATGGCGGTGGAGCTCGGGGTCGACCGCCTGATCCCCCTGCTGTGCGAGCGCACCGCGGTGCTGGGCCAGCTCAAGCCGGAGCGCTGGCGCAGCATCGCCGCCGAGGCGGCGGAGCAGTGCGAACGGCTGTGGCTGCCCAGGATCGACGAGCCGCAGCCCTTGGCGGCCCTGCTGGCGGAGCCGTTGGCCCCAGGGGCGCTGGGGCTCTGGGCCACCACCCGCCAGGGGGAGCTGCCAGACCTCAGCCAGCCCCTGGAGGGCGAAGCGGGCGATGCCGCTGGCCAGGTGTGGCTCGCCTGTGGTCCGGAGGGGGGCTGGAGTGGCGCGGAGGAGCAGCGGGCCCTGGCGGCCAGCTGGCGGCCCGTGCAGCTGGGGCCCCACATCCTGCGCAGCTCCACCGCCGCGGTGGCGGCAATGGCGGGCCTGGCCCGGTGGCGTTGGCGCCGCTGCAGCTGTTGATCGGACGCCCGGCGGCTTGGGGCCTATTTCTTGCCGAACAGGCCGCCGGCCATGGTGCGGTAGCCCGCCAGGTTGGCGCCACCGCGGCGGCGGCGCATCGGCAGGGCACCGCCGGGGGTGAGGCAGTCGGGGGCGAAGGTGGCATCCACCGCTGCCGGGCGGGCGGCCTGGGCGGCGGCCAGCTCAGCGGCGATGGCCTCGGCGGTGGTGAGCACCTTGCCCTGAGGAGCGGCGGTGTCGGCGGCGCTGGGGGTGGCGCTGGTGGCAGCAGCGGTGGTGGTGGCTGCGCTGGCAGCACCGGCGGCCGGGGCCTGGATGCTGATGCTTGGCTTGTCGCCCTTGGCGGGGGCCTTGGTGGCGGCAGGTTTGGCCGGGGCTGCCTGCCTCACCGGCGCCACGGTGACGGGGGTTGCCGCCGCCTTCTCATCGAGGCTGAGAAAGAACTTGCCCTTGGAGTTGCCCTTGGAGTTGAACACCATGGCGCTGATCGGCTGGCCGTTGGCGTGATTATCCGCTGCCGAAGCCGCCGGCGCGGCCGTCCCTTAGGGCAGTGCAACACAAGCTGTGGTGGCCTCTAGCTTGCAGGCACCGTTGGCGCCGTTGGCGATGCTCGAGCTGTTGGTGCTGGCCAGTCCGGAGCGGCTGCAGCATTGGTTCTGGGCGCTGCTGATCAACGCGGTGTTGATCGCCGCCGCCCAACGGCTGCCGCTGCTCACCCCGGCGGGCTGGGTGCAGGCGGGGGTGCTGGGCACCCTGCTGCTTGGCAGCCTCGATTGGCCGGGCTGGTGGGCGGTGGTGCTCTACCTGGCCCTGGGGTCGCTGGTGACGCGCCTCGGCTTCCGGCGCAAGCAGCAGCAAGGCCTGGCGGAGGCCCGCGGCGGGCGGCGCGGGCCCGAGAACGTGTGGGGTTCGGCGGCCACCGGCGCCGCCCTGGCGTTGCTCACGGTGTTGCCCACGGCGCCGGTGGCGCTGCTGCAGCTGGGCTTTGCCGCCAGCTTTGCCGCCAAATTGGCGGACACCTTCGGCAGCGAGATCGGCAAGCGCTGGGCCCGCCACACGGTGCTGATCACCACCCTGGAGCCCGTGCCCCCCGGCACTGAGGGCGCCATCAGCCTGGAGGGCACCGCCGCCAGCCTGCTGGGCAGTGGGCTAATGGCGGCGGTGATGCTGTGGCTGGGGTTGCTGAGTGATGGGGCCAGCTGGTTGCTGGTGACCGTGGTGGGCCTGGCGGCCACCCTGCTGGAGAGCTGGATCGGTGCGGCGCTGCAGCGCCGCTGGCCGTGGCTCACCAACGAGCTGGTGAATGCGATTCAGACGCTGCTGGCGGCGGTGTTGGCGATGCTGCTGGCCCAAGGGCTTGGGCTGGTCTGATCCCCCTCCAGCAACCGCTGCCGCAGCAGCGCCAGGGCCCGTTGGCAGCGCCGTTGGCTCACCTTGCCGCTTAGCCCCAGGGGACGACCCAGCTCCCGCCAGGAGCGCCGCAGCAGCAACCGCCCCAGCACCAGCCGCCGCTGGCTGCGGTCCAGCCCCTTGAGGCCGCGCCACAGCCGCCGCCGTTGCTCCGCGCGGATCGCCGCTCCGTAGCCGCCGGCGGCGTCGCTGTCACCCTCCCGTGGGGGTGCCGGCAACAGCTCCACCAGGCACTCCCCCTCGCTGCTCCCCGTGGGTTGATCCAGGCTCACCAGCCGCAGGCTCCGCTGCAGCTGCAGCCCCTCTCGCCAGCGCTGGGGGGTGGTGCCCAGCGCCTCGGCCAAGACGTCCCCCGCCAGGGGCTCCAACCCCTGCTGTTGCCGCTGTTGCTGCAGCCGCTGGCCCCGCCCCACCAGCTCCAGCAGGTGGTGGCTGCCGCTGAGGGGCCGGCAACGGTCGCGTAGGTAGTGGCGCATGGCGCCCCGGATCCACGGGCAAGCGGCCGTGCTCAAGGTGGTGCCGTGGCGTGCCTCATAGCGCTCCACCGCGCGGATCAGCCCCAGGCAGCCCACCTGCACCAGATCCTCAAAGGCATGGCCGCTGCGCTGGCTCTCCTCCCGGGCCAGGCGCCACACCAGCGGCAGATTGGCGTGCACCACGGCGTTGCGGTTGGCGGTGCTGCGGCAGCGGCCGTAGGCCGCCAGCAGGTCGGCGTTATGGGAGCGGGTTGGGGCGGGCATGGGCGTTGAACATCCGTGTTTCCACGGTCTGCGCCCGGTGGCGCTGGCCCGTCCCCCCGCTGCGTTCGCTCCGCTCCCCCATTTGGGGGAGGTGCTCAGGCCAGCGGTGTGATGCCGTGCAGGGGTTGCAGATCGGCCCAACGCAGCAGCGCCGGCCACTGCCGCACGCGCTCGTACACCTGGCGGTGCCCCTCGCCGTTGAGGTGCAGCCCATCGGGCCCCAGCCAGTGCAACCAGGCCGGGTCCGCCAGAAGGGTTTCGAGCAGGGGCAGAAACGGCACATCGGCTTCCAGGCACGCCTCCTCCAGCAGCCGCTCGTAGTGGCGCACCGCCTCCAGCCCGTACCAGAGCACATCGGCGTAGGGCATGGCCTGCTCATCCACCGGGGTCAGCCCCAGCACCAGCACCGGCGCCACGGCGCGCACCTGAGCCAGCAGCTGCTGCAGCCCAAATAGAAAGCCCTCGGGGTCCAGTTGGGGGCGCCCGTCGGCGCGGCCCACCCGGGCGCTGTCGTTGAGGCCCATGGCCAGCAGCACCCCCTGGGGCAGCTGGCGCCGCAGCTCACCGCGGCAGCTCACCTCCCGCTGCCAGCGGGCCGCCACCCGCTCCAGACCATCGCCCCGCACACCCAGCGGGTAGAGCACCGGCGCCCCGGGTAGCCCCATCCAATGGCGGCGCAGCCGCTCGCACCAGCCCCCCTCCTCCGGGTCGCCCCAGCCGTAGACGCCGCTGTCCCCCAGCACGATCAACTTGCGCGGGATCGGAACACTCATGGACGCAGCAGGGCCCGGCGGGCGCGGTCGCTGAGATCTTCCCCCAGCAGGGTCAGCAGGGCGTAGGCGGCCAGCAGCAGGGCCAGTTGGTCGAAGGCGAAGGCGCTGAGGCTTTCGCGCAGCTGGCTGCCCAGGCCCGTTCCCGCCACCAGGCCCACCACTACGGTTTCCCGCAGGATTACATCGGCCCGGTAGGCCCCATAGGCCAGGTAGGAGCGGGCCAGGCCGCTGAAGCGCCCATAGAGCAGGGCCAGGCGGGCGCCACTGCCGCCGCTGCGCAGGGCGTCCTCCCGCTCCGGCCCGGCGGCCTCCACCCCCTCCAGCAGCAGGCGGCCCAGGATGCCGAGGTTGTGGAAGCCGAGGGCCAGGGCGGCGATCCAGAGGCTGGGCTTGAACAGAAACAACAGCAGCAGGGCCGTGAGCGGCGGCGGCCACAGCCGCCCCAGGGCCCACACCAGCCGCAGCAACCAGCGCCCCCAGGGCCAGGGGGCCACCAGCAGCAACAGCAGCGGCGCACCGCCCACCGCCAGGGCCGCCGCCAGACCGGTGAGCAGCACCGTCTGCCCCGCCAGCGCCAGCCAGGGCAGCTGCAGGGCCGCCTGCCAACCGCCGGCGGGCAGGGGCGGCAGGCCCTGCCAATGCAGCAGGGCCGCCGGGTCCACCGCCAGGGCCCGCCCCACCCCCAGCAACAACGGCACCAGGGCCGCGGCCGCCAGCACCAGCTCGCGGCTGCTGCGGCCCACGGGCTGGCGCCGCTCCAGGGCCAGGCGCGCCGGCATGCTCCAGCGGCGCCGCAGCGCCGACACCAGCGCTTCGAGGCTGAGCATCACCGCCAGCAGCAGCCACAGCCCGCTCCACAGCTCGCGGAACTGCAGCGACTGCAGCGTCAGCAGCAGCTCATTGCCGAGGCCCCCCAGGCCGAACACCCCCAGCAGGGTGGCGCTGCGCAGGGCGCACTCCAGCCGGTAGCCGCCGTAGCTGATCAACCCCGGCAGCAGCGGCGGCCCCAGGGCGGTGAGCAGGGCCGCTGGCGCCGGCGTTCCCGCCGCCAGCAGGCCCTGCAGATTGCGCTCCGGCAGGGCATCGAGCAGATCGCTCACCACCCGCGCCACCAGGGCGCCGAAGGGAATGGCGATGGCCAGCACGGCCACCGCCGGCTGCTGCCCCACCAGTTGCAGCAGCAGCAACCCCCAGATCAGCTCGTGGATCGAGCGGGGCACCGCCAGGAGCCGTCGCACGAGTTCAGCCGGCAGGGCTGTGCCCACCAGGCTGCGCCACAGCAGCCGGGAGCTGAGCAGCCCCAGGGGCACCCCCAGCAGCAGGCTCATCGCCCAGCCCAGCAGGGCCATGCCCACGGTGGTGCCCAGCCCCCCCACCAGGGACCCCAGCACCAGCGGGTCGCCGCTGGGGTGCAGGGCCGCCGCCGCAAAGGCCCCGAGCAGCTCCCAGCCCCCGCCGTGCAGCAACCCGGGCAGCACCAGGGCCATGGGCAGCAGCACCAGGGCCGGCAGCAGCGGCAGCAGCGGCGCGGCGGGCTTCATGGCAGGGGATGCGGCACCGGCACCGCTGATTCCCCGTAGAGCGCCTGCAGCTGCTGCGGTTGTAGGGCGGCCAGGGGGCAATCGAATTGCAGGCGCCCCTGGCGCAGGCCGATCACCCGGTCGAACCCCTCTAGCAGATCCGGGCGGTGCAGGCTCAGCAGCAGCGCCCGTGGTGCCTGGCCATGGAGCAGCAGCAGCTCCAGCAACTCCTTGGCCAAGCGTGGATCGAGGCTGGCCAGGGGTTCATCCGCCAGCAACAGGGTGGGCTGTTGGCGCAGCAGCCGGGCGATCGCCACCCGCTGCCGTTGGCCGCCGGAGAGCAGCGACACCGGTTGCTCCAGCAGGTCGGGGTCGAGGTCGAGCTGGCGCAGGCTGTCGCGGCAGGCGTTGGTTTCGAGGGGCAGCAGCAGGTTGAGCACCGCCCGCGGCCAGCCCCACTGCGCCAGCCGGCCGCAGTTGAGGTTCTGCTGCACCGTCAGCTCGTCGATCAGGCGCAGGTCCTGCCAGAGGGTGCCGATGCGCGCCTGCTGGCGGCGCCGGGCCCGGGCACCCCTGGCCCGCGGTTCCCCCCGCCAGAGCACCTGCCCCGATGCCGGGCTGAGCAGGCCGTTGGCCACCGCCAGCAGGGTGCTCTTGCCGGCGCCACTGGGCCCCAGCAACGCCACCCGCTCCCCCGGCCGCAACTGCAACGACACCCCATCCAGCCGCGGCTGGCCGCGGCCCGGCACATGGATCTGCCGGAGCTCGAGCACCGTTGGGGGCTGGGGGGCTGGGCTGGGGGCGGCCATCAGGCCATGCTGCCCGGTGGGCGGTGGCTAGCCGAAGCGGAAGGCCATCAGCGCCAGGATCAGCCCCACCAGCGCCAACTCCACCAGGTCGGGGCCGCGCGGGTTCATGGCCGCCGCTCCCGCCGCTCCAGCCGCCCCACCGACGGCAGGCTGAGCACCAGGGCCAGCAGCCCCAGCTCCACCCAGAGCACGCCGTTGCCCAGCACCACCACCCCCAGGTCGATCACCGCCAGGCTGCGCAGGAACAGCACCCACACGTCATCGCCCTCGCTGCAGCTGCGCTGCCACAGCAGCAGCCCCGCCACCACGAGCACCAGGTCGATCAGCAGCGTCATCGCAGGGGAGGGGCCCAGGGCTGATGCACCCATTCTGCTCTGGCTGGCCAGGGGGCTGGCGGGTCAGCGGATCTTGCCGATCTCGCGGCCCACCTGCTCGATGCGCTTGTACTCCCCCGGGGTGGCCTTGATGAACTGTTGGGCGCCGAACAGGCCCAGGATCACCTTCTGCTCCGGGTCGCTGGGGCGCCAGCTCAGGATCGCCTTCTGCAGCTTGGCGGTGAAGCCTTTGCCATAGCGCCCATCGAGGTTGCCCTGGGCGATCCAGTGGTAGTCGGGGTAGCCCGGGGAGGTCCAGATGGCCATCACCTTGGCGCGGCTCGCCTTGCCGTTGTGCAGGCTGGCGCGCCACACCTGTTCGTTCACGGCGCCGGCCTCGTAGGCCCCGCTCTGCACCAGGGCGATGGTGGCGTCGTGGCTGCCGCTGAAGCCGGGGGCACCGCCGGCGAACTGGCTCGGTTTGACCCCCGCCTGGGCCAGGAAGTACTGGGGCATCAGCCGGCCGGAGGTGGAGTTTTCGGAGCCGAAGGTGAAGCGGCGCCCCTTGAGTTCGCGCAGGCCGGTGATCGTGCGCACCGGCTGCAGGCCGCTGCGGCCGTTGGCGATGAAGATGCTCCGGAACGACACGTCGATGTCGCGCTGGGCCAGCACGCGGGCACTGGGCTTTTGCAGGCGGGCCTGCACACCGGTGAGCCCGCCGAACCACACCAGATCGAGATCGCCGGTGCGGAAGGCGGTCACCGCGGCGGCGTAGTCGGTCATCGGCACGTACTTCACCGGCACGCTCAGCTGGCGGCTGAGCTCACGGGCCACCAGGCCGTAGAGGCGGTTGAGCTTCTCGGGGTTTTGGTCGGGAATGGCGCTGATGCGCAGCACCGGCAGGGCTTTGGCCGGTTCCGCCTGGGCCGCCATGGGGCCCGGCAGGCCGGGGGCCAGGGGCGTGGGGGGCAGCACCGCCGGCAGCAGCGCCAGGCTGAGGCCCGTGGCCAGGGCCCGGCGGAGCGAGATGCGCATGGAGGGGCCGGCTCAGAGGCCGCGGATGAACCGCTCCAGTCTGGCCAGGCCATCCTCCAGGGTGGGTTCGGAGGCGGCGCAGGAGAGGCGGATGCAGCCGTCGTCGCCAAAGGCCACCCCGGGCACCACCGCCAGCCCCTGCTCCTCCAGCAGCCGGTTGCAGATGGTCATCGAGTCGAGCCCGGTGCTGCTGACGTCGGGAAAGGCGTAAAAAGCCCCCTCGGGGGGCAGCAGAGTGATCCCGGGGATGGCCCGCAGCCCATCGCTGAGCAGGCTGCGGCGGCGGTTGAACTGCTCGGCCATGGCGTGCACGCAATCGCGCGGGCCGTTGATGGCCGCCAGGGCACCGAACTGGGCAAAGCTGCACACGTTGCTGGTGCTCTGGCTCTGCAGGGCGATGGCCGCCTTCACCACGGCGGCATTGCCGGCCAGCCAACCGATGCGCCAGCCGGTCATGGCCCAGCCCTTGGCGAAACCGTTGACGCTGAACACCCGATCGGCCAGGTCGGGGGCCAGGGCCGCCAGGCTGTGGTGCCGGTGGCCGGGGGCCAGCAGGAATTCGTAGATGTCGTCGCACACCACCGCCACCTGGGGGTGGCGCCGCAGCACCGCGGCAATGGCCTCCAGTTCGGCCCGGCTGCTCACCATGCCGGTGGGGTTGGAGGGGCTGTTGAGCACCAGCAGCTTGCTGGCGGGGGTGATGGCCGCCTCGAGGCGCTGCAGGTCGAGCCGAAAGCCCTCGGCGGCGGTGCTGGGGATCAGGCGCACGCTGGCGCCGGCCAGTTGGGCGATCTCCGGATAGCTCAGCCAGTAGGGAGATGGCAGCAGCAGCTCATCCCCCGGGCCCAGCAGCACCTGGAACAGGTTGTAAAGCGCCTGCTTGCCGCCGTTGGTCACCAGCACCTGCTCGGCCGTGGTGGCGACGCCGTTGTCCTGGCTGAGCTTGGCGGCGATCGCCTCCCGCAGGGCCGGTTCACCGGCGGCGGGGCCATAGCGGGTGTGGCCGGCCTCCAGGGCGGCGGCGGCGGCCTGGCGAATGAAGGCCGGCGTGTCGAAATCCGGTTCGCCGGCGCTGAGGCTGCAGATGTCCTGGCCGTCGGCCTTCAGCGCCTTGGCCTTGGCGGCGATCGCCAGGGTGAGGGAGGGCTGCAGGGCCTGGGCCCGTGTCGAGAGATGCAGTGCCGTGTGCTGGGGAGGCTGGCGCAGCATTGGCGCGGGCGTGCTGATCAGCATCCTGCCCCATGTGGGCCCCGCGTACCGTTCACGCCGAAACCATCGGCAGCATCCACAGCGCCGTCCGCCGCCATGGCCCAGCCCCCTTCCAGCCCTGAGGTCTCCATGGTGCTGGCGGCCGACGACCCCGCGGCCCTGGCCCGGTTTTACGGGGCTGTGCTGGGGTCTGAGCCGCAGCCCGGCCTGGGGCCGCAGCATTGGCGTGTGCCGCTGCCGGGGGGTGGCCTGCTGGAGATCTATGCCCCCGCTCGGGCCCGGCCCGTGCCCCGTGGCCGGGCCCGCCTGGGGCTGTGCCTGCGGCTGCCCGGGGGCGCCGCTGCCCTCGAGGCCTGCCTGGCTGAGGCCCGCGCCCGCGGCGCCCAGCCGCTGGAGCCCCCCCGCCGCGAGCCCTTCGGCATGGAGGCCTGGCTGCTGGACCCGGAGGGCAATGGCCTGCTGCTGCTGGCCCCCTCCCCATGACCTTGCCCCTCGATTCGATGCAGCAGTTGGCGTCGGCCTGTGCCGCCTGCCGGCGCTGCGGGCTGGCGGACGGCCGCCTGCAGGTGGTGGTGGGCCGCGGCAACCCGCGGGCGCGGCTGCTGCTGATCGGCGAGGCCCCCGGGGCCCAGGAGGATCTGGAGGGTCTGCCGTTTGTCGGGCGTTCAGGCCAGCTGCTCGATCGGCTGCTGCACAGCGCCGGCATCGACAGCAACCGCGACACCTACATCTGCAATGTGGTGAAGTGCCGTCCGCCGGACAACCGCAAGCCCAGCGCCGCGGAACTGGCCGCTTGCCGGCCCTGGCTGGAGCAGCAGATCGCCCTGCTGGATGCGCCGCTGGTGCTGTTGGTGGGGGCCACCGCCCTGCAGGGGGTGTTGGGCATCAAGGGGGGCATCACCAGCCTGCGCGGGCAGTGGCGGCCTTGGCAGGGGCGCTGGCTGATGCCGATCCTCCATCCCTCTTATCTGTTGCGGAATCCTTCCGAGCGGCCGGGCTCCCCCAAGGCCCTCACCCTCGACGACCTGCGGCAGGTGCGGGAGCGGTTGGCCCAATTGCCCGCTCCGTTGTGACAGGCTTGCGCCACAACGCCCCGCCACCCGGTCCGCTGCTGCCATGACTGCCTCTCTGGCTTCCCCTGCGGCCCTTGAGGCGGCAGCAAACCCGCGCTACGACACCGTGATCCGCCGGCGCCCCACCCGCAGCGTTCGGGTGGGTGATGTCTGGATCGGCAGCGAGCACCCGGTGGTGGTGCAGTCGATGATCAACGAGGACACCCTCGACATCGAGGGCGCCACCGCCGGCATCCGCCGCCTGCACGAGGCGGGCTGCGAGATCGTGCGGGTCACCGTGCCGTCGCTGGCCCATGCCAGGGCGATGGGGGAGATCCGTCAGCGTCTGGAGAGCAGCTACGGGCCGGTGCCCCTGGTGGCCGATGTGCACCACAACGGCATGAAGATCGCCCTGGAGGTGGCCCAGCACGTCGACAAGGTGCGCATCAATCCGGGGCTGTTCGTGTTCGACAAGCCCGACCCCAACCGCACCGAATTCAGCGACGCCGAAATCGCCGCCATCGGCGAGCGCATCACCGAGACCTTTGAGCCGCTGGTGCAACTGCTCAAGCAGCAGGACAAGGCCCTGCGCATCGGCGTGAACCACGGTTCGTTGGCGGAGCGGATGCTGTTCCGTTACGGCGACACCCCGCTGGGGATGGTGGAGAGCGCCCTGGAGTTCATCCGCATCTGCGACCGGCTCGACTTCCACAACATCGTGATTTCGATGAAGGCGTCGCGGGCGCCGGTGATGCTCGCCGCCTACCGGATGATGGCCGACCGCATGGACGCCGAGGGCTTCCACTACCCCTTGCACCTGGGGGTGACCGAGGCCGGCGACGGCGACTACGGCCGCATCAAGAGCACCGCCGGCATCGCCACCCTGCTGTCGGAGGGGTTGGGGGACACGATCCGCGTGTCGCTCACGGAGGCACCGGAGAAGGAGATCCCGGTTTGCTACGCGATCCTCCAGGCCATCGGGCTGCGCAAAACGATGGTGGAGTACGTGAGCTGCCCCAGCTGCGGCCGCACCCTGTTCAACCTGGAGGAGGTGCTGCACAGGGTCCGCAGCGCCACCGCCCACCTCACCGGCCTCGACATCGCCGTGATGGGCTGCATCGTCAATGGCCCCGGTGAAATGGCCGACGCCGATTACGGCTACGTGGGCAAGACCCCAGGGGTGATTTCGCTGTACCGCGGGCGGGAGGAGATTCGGCGGGTGCCGGAGGCCGAGGGGGTGGAGGCCCTGATCGCGTTGATCAAGGAGGACGGCCGCTGGTTCGACCCCTGACGGTTCGGGCGGGGAGCCGCCGTTTTTCTGCGGTTTTCCCGGCCGATGGGCGCCTGAATCGGGAGCTAATTTGAGAACACGTCCAGGGCTTGGGGGCTCAGGGAATGGCCAAGGCTGGTGCCGGGTTCCGCCGCAACGGTTTCCGTCGCAACGGTTTCAGTCGTAACAGCCTGGTGATTGTGGTGGCCGCCGGGGCCCTGGGGGCCATCGCCCTGCCGCCGCTGCTCGCCCCCAGTGCGGCCTCGCTGATCAGCGACAGCCCCAAGGAGGTGATCGACCAGACCTGGCAGATCGTGTTCCGGGATTACCTGGACATCAACGGCAAGTACACCCCGGAGCGTTGGCGGGCCCTGCGGCGCCAGGTGCTCGCCAAGAGCTATGGCAGCACCAAGGAGAGCTATGAGGCGATCCGCGGCATGCTCGCCAGCCTCGACGACCCCTACACCCGTTTCCTGGACCCGCGGGAGTTCAAGGAGATGCAGATCGACACCTCGGGGGAACTCTCCGGGGTGGGCATCCAGCTGAGCCTGGACAAGGACACCAAGGAGCTGGTGGTGGTCAGCCCGATTGAGGGGTCCCCCGCCTCCCGGGCCGGCGTGCAGCCCAAGGACGTGATCGTCTCGATCGACGGCAAATCCACCAAGGGCATGTCCACCGAGGATGCGGTGAAGCTGATCCGCGGCCAGGCCGGCACCTCCGTGAAGCTCGAGCTGCGCCGCTCCGGAAAGCTGGTGGACACCGCCCTGGTGCGGGAGCGGATCGAGCTGCATGCGGTGGACAGCCGCGTGAACCCCGGCCCCAATGGCACCCGCATCGGCTACATCCGCCTCAAGCAGTTCAATGCCAACGCAGCCAAGGACATGGCTGCGGCCCTCAAGGAGCTCGAGGGCAAGGATGTGCAGGGCTACGTGCTTGACCTGCGCAGCAACCCCGGTGGCCTGCTGATGGCCAGCATCGCCATCGCCCGCCAGTGGCTGGATGAGGGGGTGATCGTTTCCACCAAAACCCGCGACGGCATCCAGGACATCAAGCGCGCCAACGGCCGCGCCCTCACCCAGCGCCCGCTGGTGGTGTTGGTGAATGAAGGCTCCGCCAGCGCCAGCGAAATCCTCTCCGGTGCCCTGCAGGACAACCACCGCGCCGTGGTGGTGGGGGAGAAGACCTTCGGCAAGGGGTTGGTGCAGTCGGTGCGCAGCCTCTCCGATGGCTCCGGCATGACCGTGACCATCGCCAAGTACCTCACCCCCAATGGCCGCGACATCCACAAGCACGGCATCGACCCGGATGTGCGGGCTCGCCTCAGCGCCACCGAGGCCCAGAGCCTGCGGCTGGAGGACTTGGGCACCAAGCGCGACAGCCAATACCGCGTGGCGGAATCCACCCTGGTGAAGCAGGTGCGCGCCGCCGGCACGGTCACCAAAGCCAAGCTCTACGACCCGTCTAGTGCCAACGTGCCGGCGGCCGTGGCTCAGCCCTGAGGGGCGACTAGGCCGCCGAACCCACGGGCTGCATGAGGCCACCACCCGGGGTGGAGTCGTCGTCGTCGTTGCCGGTGTCGCCCTGCAGCAGGGCGTAGATGCCCAGGGCGGCCAGCGCCACCAGGGAGGACACCACACCGAAGCCGCCAGCACCAAAGCCGGTTCCCAGGTCGATCACCTCTCCGAGCCCAGCGCCCATGGCGGCCGTTACAGAACTTCTCAGAATTGTAACGGATGTTTGCGGCATTGGTGGGGGCGGCGGCTCACACCGCCAGCACCGCCTCGTTCTGGGCCGTTTGGCGTTCGGCCCGCTGGCCATCGGTGAGGCCATCGGCCCCCGGGATCTGCTCCGCCATTTGCTTCAGCCAGCCCATCAGTTCCTCCACCTGCTTCTCGATCGGCAGCACCCCCAGCCCCCGGGCCAGCACCTTGGCGGTGCTGCCGGCGCCGGCCTGGTACACCATCCGCCCGTGCAGGTGCTGCGGTAGCCCCTGGCGCAGCAGCCGGAAGGCGGGTTCTTCCATGGGGGTTTCCAGGGCGATGTTGGGCTTCTCCGGTTTGATGCGGGAGAAGCCGCAGCGCTTGGCCAGCAGCTTCAGCTCCATCAGCTGCAACAGCGAGATCACCGGTGCCGGGATGGCGCCGTAGCGATCCACCCAATCGGCCGCCAGCTGCAGCAGCCCATCCGGGCTGGAGCAATCGGCCGCGGATCGGTAGGCGGCCATCTTTTCGTCGTTGTCGGCGATCCAGTCGCCGGGGATGAAGGCGGTGATCGGCAGGTCGATCTGGGTGTCGTCCACCGCTGGGATGTCCTGCCCCTGGATCTCCGCCAGTGATTCCTGCAGCATCTCCATGTAGAGGTCGAAGCCGATGGCCTCCATCTGGCCGCTCTGCTCCACCCCCAGCAGGTTGCCCACGCCGCGGATCTCCATGTCGCGCATGGCCAGCTGGTAGCCACTGCCCAGCTGCGCGAACTCCTGGATGGCCCGCAGCCGTTGGCGTGCCGCTTCGCTCAGGGAGGCATCCCCCGGATAGAACAACCAGGCATGGGCCTGAATGCCGCTGCGGCCCACCCGGCCGCGCAGCTGATAGAGCTGGGCCAGGCCGAAGCGGTGGGCGTCCTCGATCAGGATCGTGTTGACGCGCGGGATGTCGAGGCCGCTCTCCACGATCGTGGTGCAGAGCATCAGGTCGGCTTCGCCGGCGTTGAAGGCCACCATGGCGCTCTCCAGTTCGCCTTCGGCCATCTGGCCGTGGGCCACCAGCAGCCGCAGGCCCGGGATCATCTGGCGCAGCCCTTCGGCCACCTCCTCGATGCCCTCCACCCGCGGCACCACGTAAAAGATCTGCCCGCCGCGGTCGAGCTCCTGGCGGATGGCGCTGCGCACCGCCTCCTCGTCGAGGGCGGTGAGGTGGGTTTTGATCGGTCGGCGCAGGGGCGGCGGCGTGGTGATCAGGCTCATCTCCCGCACCCCCGAAAGGCTCATGTAGAGGGTGCGGGGGATGGGGGTTGCCGACAGGGTCAGCACGTCGACGTCCTTGCGCAGGGCCTTGATCTTTTCCTTCTGGTTCACCCCAAAGCGCTGCTCCTCATCCACCACCAGCAGGCCCAGCTGCTTGAAGCTGGTGCCCTTGCCCAGCAGCTGGTGGGTGCCCACCACCACATCCACGGTGCCGGCGGTGAGCCCCTCCTGGATCGCCTTGCGCTCGCCGGCGGTGCGGAAGCGGTTGAGCAGGCTCACCTTGATCGGGTAGGGGGCGAAGCGTTCGCTCAGGGAGCGCCAGTGCTGCTGCGCCAGCACCGTGGTGGGAGCCAGCATCGCCACCTGCTTGCCGGCGGTGACCGCCTTGAAGATGGCGCGGATCGCCACCTCGGTTTTGCCGAAGCCCACATCGCCGCACACCAACCGGTCCATCGGTTGGGGCTGCTCCATGTCGCGCTTCACCTCGCCGATCGCCTTGAGCTGATCGGGGGTGGGTTCGTAGGGGAAGGAGTCCTCCAGTTCGGTCTGCCAGGGGCCATCGGGGGGGAAGGGGAAGCCGGCGGCCTGGTGGCGCTCGGCGTAGAGCTTCACCAGATCGAGCGCCACCTTGCGCACGGCCTTGCGGGCCCGCTCCTTGGCCTTGCTCCAGGCGGTGCC
>Ga0214917_10002599_pt1 | contig 21725 bp, 19 predicted proteins | sample LL_1208_BB_MetaG_FD_177983 | JGI IMG/M metagenome (GOLD analysis project Ga0214917, IMG submission 177983) | Freshwater microbial communities from Lake Lanier, Atlanta, Georgia, United States - LL_1208_BB | ecosystem: Environmental > Aquatic > Freshwater > Lake | place: USA: Georgia | collected...
AAAAAAAAAAAAGAAAAAAAAAGAAAAAAAGCGAAAAAAGAAAAAAAAGTGAAAAAAAAGAAGGAGATAAAATAAAGATGATTCATACAAATGAATTAGTATCTGGATTCAACTGTTTACCGAATAATATAGAAATAAATATGATATTAGGTAATCATGATTTAGAAACGAACACTAGAAATAAACAACAATTGTATGTAGATGATATAACCAAAATGGAAGATATGAATAATTGTTTCATTTTGAATACTGAAATAAATGAAGCGAGAAAAAAACCCATAAATTTTGTATTACAAAAAACATATGAATTGTCCAAAAATACCCTCATAATAATGATAGATACGAGCATGTATGAAGATGATGCAAACAATTATATACCATGTTATAATGAGTATTTTCAAAAAAATGGAGTAATTGATTTACCTATAACAAATATAATTGAATTACAAAAACTACAACGAGAGAATATATTACATAAGTTAGAGGAATTAAATAAAACATATAGTAATATAATCATTATTGGGCATCATCCAATTACTGGATGGAAAGAAAAAAATGATAATAATATATTGATACATCCATCCATTGAATTTATAGAATTATTAATGGATATTTATGAAAAACACCAATCAAGTAAGTATTATTATTTGTGTGCTGATTTACATTTATATCAACAAGGGACTATAAAAATAGATGACAAAATGGTAATTCACCAATATATAGTTGGAACGGGTGGTGCCGAATTAGATACTGCGATACGCGTAGAACCAGGTAAAACTATAAATCCAGATATGAATATACTGTCTTATGAAATGAAACAAAATATCAGCACAAATGGGTTTTTACATTGTATCGAAAACGGTAAACAGTTATGTTTCAAGTTTATTGACATAATGAATGATGCAATCATTAAAAACAATTGTAATTCAAATTCATTCGATAGATATTCAAGAAAAAGTAAATCAAGTAAATCAAATAAATCAATTAAATTACCAAAAACGATAGATGGTAAAATACGAAAAACAATAAAAACAAATAACATAAAAACTATTTAGAAAAATATTGAATAGTAAAATATATAATTCATTCAAAATGAGTCAAGGAGTAGCCGCCGCAAGAAAAAGAAGAGCACCTGCATCATTGCAACCCCCAACACCGCCACAAATTACAACCCAACAACAATCACAGCCACAACCAGGTCAAGGTGTTGGACTCACCTTACCGCAAGTCATTGCCCTCGTCGATAAACGTTTAACGATTGTGGAAAGTTTTATGAATGAATCAAAAACAACCGGTTTATCAAACAATGTAGTTGTAAATTCATCAAATGATTCTATGATGGAAGAGTTAAATGCCCGTTGTGACATGTTAGCAGAAGAAATCATTAACCTTAAAAATATTGTGTTAAATTTACAATCATATACAATGGAGGTGAATAAAACATTAATGGAAGAACGTGTGAGAATTTTATCAGACGTAGTAGAAAACGAAATAGCTGAATCATCGTAAATAAATAATAATAATAATAATAATAATAAAATAAATATAAATATAATCGTCTTATATTTATATAAAAATGTCATCGAATGATAATTTGCTTAATAAATTAGAAAATTTCAAGAAACAATATTACAGTGAAAATACAAAAAATACCTTTTTTAAAAAACAACAAAAAATGGATTTTGCGCAAAATGTGAAACAACAATTTCCTTTGGAAGAATTAATTGCCAAAACAATGTATATTTTACCAAATACCAATATGATATATATTGATTATCCTGTATTCAAAATGTATGGACATCCAGACGTATACAGTCATGTGATTGATTATATACAACTACTCATTGATAATTGTATTCAAATACATGGTTCATATAGCGTTCATGTAAATTTAGATTCATTTACTATTTCTGCAGCAGAACGATATAGAACCATAGTCGATATGTTTTACGCCAAAACGGTAGATAAATATACATTATATTTCACCAATATCGAATGTATAACTATTTATTATACCCCAAATAGTATTAGTGATATTATCAAAATATTTTTACCAAACGATATTTTACCAAAGGTTAAATTGATTACCAAAACAGAATCCCCTGTAAAAATAAATGAATTATTTGCTAGTGTTCAAGTAAGTAAATAACCATTTGACTACCATTTTTACGAAAATTATTTTTAGTGTAAAATGATTCTAATGATTCGTTGCAATCAAGAATTACTTTGTGACATTTACGTTTTTTTGCTTCATTGACTAAATGTTCTACTAACAATTTACCTATACCATGTTTTCGATATTTTTCTTCTACATATATATCTTCAATATGAGCATATAGAGATATATTATGAATGAATTTTGTTTCATATAATATAGTGCCAGTTCCAATGATTTCATTTTCATTGACTACTATCCATATATCACTAGTTTGTTGTATGTTATTCAATGTATTTATATATTCAGCGCATGTAAAATCGGTTTCTCTAAAACCATTTATCAAAACCTTGTATTTTTCATAATCGGTTTCTAATAATTTTCGAATAAAAAAATTCATAATATTTATCTATATATTATGAATCATTGTGTTTTTATTTTGTTTTTTATTTTTTTATCTAAAATAATTATTGTTTTTTATTTTTATTTATAGAACTGGATAAGAACCTTGTAATAACATTCCACATTGTCCATCACCATCGTTGTATTTACTTCCTCTACCTAACATAATATATCCATCTTGACCCCATGAAGATGCCCATGAATTTTTAACTAAATAATAATCTTCACCATCTAATGTTCCATATCCAACAGCTAAAACACCGTGGTCTAAATCGGTTCCACAAGTTCCAGTAAATACACCAGATTTATATAATTGAAACTCTCTTTGGTCGGCTTCAATTGCAATAGATACTGGTTGTTTGGATAATGCAGTCATCATCGCTTCATCACTCGAAGCAGCAACATCTACAAAACTAGCAATTTTACTTTTTGAATTGACTGAACATGAAGTTTTACATGTTGGATTCGAACCGTCCCCGGAGACATATGGATAATCACTTTCCCCACATAATCCACCGTTTTTATTAATCCATGAAAATGCGTTATCCATTAAACCACCATTACATCCATGGTCATGACCACGATTTGCAGAGTTTTGTAAATTGTCACAAGAAACCAATTGTTGTTCCGAAAAACTTTCCAAATTATCGTATTTGATGGCATATGCACCTTCTAGAGCGCCGGTAGTTGAAAAACTCCAACATGAACCACATTGACCTTGGTCTTTCACATCAGTGACTGCTCCAGCGGTAACCCAATTTACTGAACTAGGTAATGATGATAATCTGCGAAAATTATAATTGACTTCTTCCCCCTGTAATTGGTCACGTGTATTATATCCAACGGTCATATATCCCAAATATTTACGGAAATCGGCTAAATCCATTCCCGAAAATTGGTTATGTCCTAAAGTATAGGTTAAATTTCTAGAATTCGTTTCTTCTATAAATTTGTGATTAGAAACCCATTTTTCAAATATTTCAACGTATTCACCATGTGAATTAAATGCATATTTGAAATCTTTGGCCCATTTTTCAAATAAATCGTGTAATACTTGGCCACTAGTTGCTGTAGTTAAAATTGTAAGTAATAATAATCGAAAAGAATTCATATTATCTTATAAGTTATAGTGAGAAAATCTTTATATTTGTTGTTATTATTGTTTTTACTCCATAGTATTTTCAATTTTTTACAAATTATCCAAAAAAAATATGCAGAAAAATGTGTAAAAAATTGATAATATATAAAGAAACAAAGAATATAAAACAACCGTCTATAAATATAATACTGAAAATGAACATTTGCATTCAACAGATACAAAAGGCCGAAATATTTGCTGGACTTTTTCAACACATAAAATCATTCACCGAGGATGTCAACATAATGTTTGAAAAAGACCGAATGTATATTCAAACCATGGATAGTTCACGTGTTTCAATTATCGAAATGTCATTACCATCCGGTTGGTTTGATGTATATGAAAATAAAACGCCATCCACGATTACGATTGGTTTGAAATCAACTATATTATATAAGATATTGAATTCAAGGGAAAAAACACAAAGTATTCGTATCGAATATAACGAACAAGATACGGATAAATTATTTATATATTTCAGTAGTGATAATAAACTAGAATTTGACAAAAGGTTCGAATTTCCACTTATGGAGATTGATAATGAAATTATGGGTATTCCCGAAATAGAGCATCAGGCCGAATTCACTGTGTGTTCTCAACACTTTTCATCAATTGTAAATCAATTGCAAATGTTTGGAGATTCGATGAATATAGAATGCAGTGAAGAAAAAATATTATTATCATCAAACAGTCAGGACCAAGGTAAAATGATGGTAGAAATTAAAATAGAGGATTTGACATCCTTTATTATTGATGAAAATGAAACACTTAATTTATCGTTTAGTTTAAATTATTTACATAATATTTGTTTATATAACAAAATCGCCAAGGAAGTAGAAATAAAATTGACACCTAATTATCCGTTACAAGTTATATATGATTTGGGAACAATTGAAGGAGGCGAAAAGGCAGAGATGAAATTTTATTTAGCACCAAAAATAGATGATTCTAATGAGTAAAGAAAAAATATACACAAAAATCAAAATAAAAACGATTAGACATATTATGTATATTTTATGATATACATAATAACCATATGTTCATTTTGTATATTTTCGAATGCATTATCCATGCGTGCGCCCCCTATACAAATGACGAAACTCGGTAATTTCCGGTTTACGCCTTCTGAATCATCTTCCCCTATCAAAAATTATTCAAGATTATTCCGTACAAATAATATTTTTCCAGTAACTGTATTATCTTTTACTGGTGGCCTAATCACAAATCCACATATAAAAACTTTACTACATACACCATCATTTTTAACGAGTGTTATAAATACAAATTTGGTAATGATATCTAGTATGGCATTGAATGATTTATACGATTATGAAACAGATAAGATAAATAATCCTACGCGACCACTCGTTACAGGTGAAATATCGCGAAAAAGCGCTATATTAGCAGTATCTGTATTATTATTTATTACAGAAGTATTGACATTCAAAATTTTACCTGTAAATTTACAAATATTTATGCAAATAGCAATTGTTACAATATTACTATACACGCCAATTTTCAAACGTATACCATTGATTAAAAATATATCATGTGCAAGTTTGGTGGCATTTTCTTTATATTTTAATGGATTAGCGACCAATACTGTTTCAATATCTAAAGAAGCATACAATAGATTGGCAATCGCATCTAGAATTGTATTTTTTGGTTCATTGGTAAATGAAATATTGTTAGATATACGCGACTCTATTGGAGACAAAGCCAATGGTATATATACTATACCTGTAATATATGGTAAACATAAAGCATGGATAATAGCATATTCATTTTTAACAATAAATATGATATGGAATATATTCGCGATGCACAATATATATGGGCCATTAAAAACGGCGGGTGCATTATTATCATTTTTGCCATTATATGTAAAAATTCATAATATATGTAACGAATATTATTCAAACGAGAGTATCATAAACTATACAATTCAATCAACACAATCTATGTTCATTATATTAGCATTGATATGGAAAAAATAATTATTTACATTTTACCAAGCAATCCATATAAATTTCCATTAGATGTTTGAATCTATCATAATCCATTACATCTGTATTATTCTGTGTTTTTCCTAAAAAGTGAGAACGAAATAAACTTTCACATGCTTTCATACATCGTTTATAATCCCCATGATTATGACTCGCTTGAGCATAATATTCAACCGGACCCCAATATGATTCGTATATGTCTACATAATTGGTAATCATTTGAAAATATTCGCCATAATATAGTTCAAATAAATCCGGGTTTTCATAATATACTGGACACATTAATTGCTCATCTGCATGACCAAATCCTTGTACTAAATATTCTAAAAATTTATTTTCAATTAAATCACATACCTTGTACATATATTCGTAATTTCCGGTAAAAAATCCACTACATAAACTGGGTCTCCCCCATTCAAAATATACAGGTGTATTTTTAACTATATCTTCTTCTATATGGTCCATATAAACCGTCGAAAAACGGTTTCTTTTAATAGAAAGAGCGTGGTCTAATCTAAGTAAATTAGTATATCCCATTCGTTCAATACAAAAATTAATCCATGAAAAATGGGTGCTTCCAAATGGATTTTTATCAATCACATCTTTCAACATAAGATATCTAGATACACAAAATAAATAATAACTAGAAGTGTTGCGTTCATCAAATAAATATGGGTTTTTTTTACGATTTTCAATAACAATTTCTCTATAATCTTTAAATGTTTTATCAAGATATTTTCCATTTTTCTTAAATGAAAAATCGTCGAAATCACAAACAATATATTCAGTTTTTGAACTTAAATATTCCGGACGTATCTGTTGTATTTTAGGTAAACTATCTGTATCGCAATAAATAACCATATTGTACGGTAATGATAAACATCCATATGAATGGTTTAAATAATATTCTTGGTCTCTCTCTTTTATTTCTTTACTTGCGTCTGGACATTTCGTTAAATTGAAATAAGCAGTTACCATAGTCCAGCATGAATTATCATATTTAGGAAATTGAATTTCATTATCAAATGTGAAAACTCCGGTTCCAGACAAATGACCAAAATCGCTCAAATCATATCTATATTCATATGGTATTTTATAGCAAAAATTGTTGCGCATTTCTTTAACATACCAAATATCATTATATATTACAAACCCTCGGTAATTTATTTTTTTCAAATAATTATAAAATTCAAATTTTAGAGTTCCATTATGAGGTTCCGCGTCGATAAATATGAATGGTGAATTTTTGATAGTTGTTTCCCATTTATATTGGGCAGATTCTTCAAATATATTTTCTATATGGAATTGTATGTTTTTTTTGTTTTTTATTTCTTCATTTACTACTTTACCTACAATATCAAATGAAATAATTGTATTGGTAGGATTATAAGATAAAGCGAGAGCAGATAACCCTTTATATGAAGAAATATCAATTATGGTAGTATTATTGAATAATGTTGAAATATAAGATAATAATCGATAATGTTGTTTTCCTGTTTTTTCAAAAAATTCATAAGGTATAATATAATTTTTATACGTACTATCAAAATGAGTAGAGTTTACTTCTTCTAGGGTAAGTTCTTTTAATTTTTTCAAAACATGTTTTGAATATTCTTTATGCATTTATCTATGTTATTATAACAAATCCAAATCTTTATATTTATAATATATCAATAAATATAAAAAAATCATACTATATTATATTATCAAATGTCTCTTCTTACAAAATTATTTCATTATGTATTACTCGCGTCCGCTAAATACAATATAGACGAATCTCATGGATTAAGTCACAGTATGGATGTATTGAATTTTGCCCATAATATATATATTAATGAATTACCCGATTGTCCATTTTTAAAAGAGCAAGAGAAGGTTATATATACCGCTGCTATTTTGCATGATATGTGTGATAAGAAATATGTAAATGAAGATGAAGGTATTCGCCAAATTGAAGATTTTTTACAAGAATCAATGGACCCGGTGGAAATCGATATGACAAAACAAATTATATCTACCATGTCATATTCTACAGTAAAAAAGAAAGGATATCCATTATTGGGAACATATCAATATGCTTATCATATTGTTAGGGAAGCCGATTTATTGAGTGCATATAATTTTGACCGTTGTATGATTTATCATATGCAAAAAAATCAAAAATGCACGTTAGAAGAATCATTTCAAAATGCAAATGAACTTTTTGAAAATAGAGTGCTTAAACATATTGACGACCAATTGATTGGAACAAAATATGGTATAAAACAGTCATTAATATTACATAATCGGGCCAAACAACGAATTCGCACATGGAAATCAATCATACGTAACTAATATATCGTAGAAATATTACAACAAGTGTTTTTGCATGACAATATACAAATTTGTACCTATAATGAATAAAGTGCCAACTATTTTACGTATATTAATAGTATCATTATTTAAAAATACACCATAAATATACGACATTACTATTCCAAAATAGGATAGGGGCGCGTAAATTGCAGCATCTAATCTAGAAATTGCAAAGAAACGTAAATAATAACCAACTAATCCAATAAATGCGTTTACAAGTAGTGTCAAAGAAAGACCGCTAGAAGCAGTGATTGAAATGACATCTTTCCATAAATAGAGGGTTAGTCCAATGGCTCCAAAGAAATAAGATAAAAATAAATGGTTCCAATTGTTCATCGTTTTTATATTTTTTACCATAAAAAATAAGAATGCTTCGGTTAATGCTGCCATGAACGCTGATATGATTCCTTCGTTCCAATAAAACTCCTTCATAGTTGTTTTTTCTTTCATTATATTTTCATATGGTTCGGTCGGCTCACTTGCCAATAAATATACACCTAGAAAAGCGAATAACAATACAGGTGATAATTCTGCGCCCGAAAATAATAAAATAAGCAAAGGATATATGTAAAATAATGTAGTAGCAACGCCGCTATCTAATAGTTGAAAACTACGATACGATGCATATACATGTATCATAGTGATGAATGAAATCAAAAGTCCATTTCTAGATAATACATTTTTGTAAACAAAATTAAAATCAATAAAAAGATATGAAATCAATACATAAGTAAAAAAACGACTCCATACTTGTAGAATGAGAGGAACATTTATTTTTTTTACAAAAATCGAATAAAAACTGAGTAAAGATTCTGCGACTAATTTACTCAAAATTTCCAAATACATTTTTTATAAATAGAATAATATATATTATATTTATAAAATTATTTCCAAATTATCGGCGAGATATACGAATACGTCTACATAGTTCTGCATTTAAATCTTTGTTTTGCTCTTAATTTACATACTTCTTTATTTGATATACCATTAAAGTATTGTAATTCTACTTTGCCAGTAGATGCAATAATAGCCGACCATGCTAATCCAATGATTGTGCCAATTGCAAACGCGCCGAACAAACTACTATGTGAATTACAGTTAAATAACCTATGCCAATACCAATCACCCAATATTACTGAAGTAAAGAATAGAATAGTGATAATGTTTTGGTTTGCTAATTTATATTTTCCAATAATGTAAACCAAATAAAAGAATGTAAATGAATATACTGTCATACTTAATGGTAATTTTGATATAGGGCCATCTTCGCCAAGTGTAAGAGAATTACATATTAAATTAAAATCAGTACTTTCTGGAGCACTAGCAGTAGAAGCAGCAGTAGCAGCAGTAGCAGTAGCAGCAGCAGTAGTCGCACCTGTAGATGTTTTTTCGAAAAATTTAGGAAATGAAGAACCTACTATAGTTGAAACAAAACATGCAATCAATAAACCGGCTAAATAAATAATACCTTTAATATCTTGATTCAGTAGCGACGATAATGTAAAAAAACTAACTAATATGAATGGGAATAAACGATATGCAGTATATAAAATTTTTGTTAAATTCAACATTATTAATATATTATACTGATAGAAATAAACTATTCGAAAACATAATTCATTGTTTCTTGAATTGTTGATATTTCAATAAAACGTATATTTGATACTATCTCTTTTGAAGAGAATTTTTCCATAAATTCTTTAAATTCACGATTGTTTGCCTTTGGATATAAAAAGGTATCTACACCTGCGCGAATTCCTCCTAAAATTTTTGATTCTAATCCTCCAATTGCGGTAATTTGTCCTTGTAAATTTATTTCTCCCGTAATTGCAATATTATTTTTTATTTTCTTTGAATTAAATAAGCTATATATTGCAATGGTAATCGCGGTTCCGGCAGAGGGTCCATCTTTGGAAACAGCACCTTGTGGACAATGTATATGTAATCCTTGGCATTTTGTATCATTAAATACTTTCAGTAAGAATGTTTTTTGTGAATTGGGAGTCAATGACCATGCTAAACTTTTGGCGACATTCATACTTTCTTTCATCACATCTCCTTGTAATCCAGTTAATTTTAAATCCAAAAAATTAGTGGTTGGGAAAAAAATGGTCTCAATAGGTATAATACCCCCTTTTCCTAAAGAATTTGCCCACAAACCATTGATAATACCTACCTTGTTTTCCTCGTGTATTTTGGTTTCTTCTATTTTGTAGTATTTTTTAAGATATTTATTATCTAAATCTTCAATCGTGATGACAAAGGGTATTTCAATATTTTCATAATCATTACATTTCAACATTTCAATATTGATTTCACCATATAAATCAAACAATACTTCTTTCAATTTGCGAACACCGGGTTCCATGGTATAGGTCTCAATAATATATTCAATCACTTCATCGCTTAATATTACCGTATCACAGAATCCCATTTTCTCATTGATTTCGGGTAATATATATTTTGACACAATCGTTTTTTTATCGTCAATGGTTAAATTATCAAAACGAATACGGTGTATACGGTCGAGTAATATACGGTCAATTTGTTCCGGGTCATTATAAGAAAAGATAAAGAGGACTTTTGAAAGGTCTAAATTAATTCCACTGAAATATTTGTCTTGAAAACTATCATTTTGAGTAGTATCGATTAAATGTGTTAAAATACCGATGATTTCTTTGCCGTGTTCGGTTTTACTGACTTTGTCTAATTCATCAATATAAATAATAGGGTTCATACATTTTGTTTCCATAAGTATGTCTACAATACGACCCCAGGTAGAATTCACATACGTATAACTATGTCCTTCCAATGTAGAACCATTCGATGAACCACCGAGAGCAATGAATGAAAATGGACGTGGAATTGCCGAATCATCGGTCAAACAACTTGCTAATCCCTTTTTTGCGAGTGAGGTTTTACCTACACCTGGAGAACCTTCGAATCCAAAACAATAACCACTCTGTTCACCGTTCATCCATTGTGCAACTATTTTAAGTATTTGATTTTTGGCATGTTCATGACCATATATAGAGGCATCTAATGTATCCCCAATTTTGTGTAAATATTTTTCAACAGATGAAGTTTTTGTTTTCAATTTGTCAATTTGTTGATGAATATTCGTATAAGAGATTGATTTACGTGTGTCATTTAATTTAAGTAGATTATATACGTCATTTATTTGATTGTTATATTTCTCAATAAAATCAGCTACATAAGATATAAGTGATTCTTTTGTTTTTAAAATCATTTCACAAGTAACATTATGTGCTTTATAGTATTTTTGTATATATTTATAAACCTCTATAAATTGTTTTGAATTTTGTTCACGAATCATCACATTGATTTCATTCAACAATTTATTGTGAATAGTATGTTCAATGGAATGCGTATATTTCATTATTTCGACACTTGAATATTTAGTTTTTTTAGGAATTGTTATCGTAGTATTATCATTTGTTGCGGATAATAGTTCAATAAATTTAGTGTTATTCTCTTTAATGACTTTTAATATTGGTTCTTCACGAAAAATACCAAAAGGTATTTTCAATAATGCATCCAAATATTGTTTTGCTTTGTTAGATGAATCATCTGTTTTTCCTTTGATTTCTTTTAATTTGACCATGGCTTTTTCTTTGATATATTCCGGAACTTTCATCAAATAAATTTGTTGTTCAAACGATACGCGATTCATATCATATTTGTTAATCATGTCTTGTGTATATTTAATGGTGAATTTCATGATGTCTTTGAAATACATTTTGATTTTCCAGGGTAAACTATCGTATATAATAAGCTGTTCGGGAGAATCACATACCGAATGTTTATTGCTAGTAATTAAATCATACAATAAATAACTTATATATTGTATTTCGTCATCCATATTGTATAAAAAAAGATTAATTAACATACTACGTTGTGAATATATATCCATATCTAGAAACAATTTAATGGTAATATTTATTTTGTTTTGTTTGATAACGTGTATTTCAGACAAGATGCTATTATATTTTTTATAAATGTCTTCATTACTATATAAAAGGATATCTTTGAGTGTTAGACAATCAATGAGACGTACTAATAAGTCCTGCATAACTGTATATTTTTTAGAAATATATTCGAATATTTCTTTTTTTCGATAATCAATGTATTTATTTGAAAAGCAATCTAATACAATATCATCAATAATACCACTAATTACATATGTTTTTTGCGTTTTTTCATTATGTATAACGACGCGAATTCCATTTGTCTTTTGTAGAAACGATTTTATATTTGGAATATCTACATCGAAACATTCGAAATTATGTGCATTTTCGATAATATTTATTTCGTCGTTTATTTTGTTCGAACATAATTCATTATGATACAATAATGTATTATACTGAATGTTTTTTTTCCATGTATTCAATTTGTAACCAGTTGGATGTATATATTTATAAATAATATCGATTTTGTCTTTCAATAATTCATTTGTTATTTTTAAATCTTTGTAATGAGAGCCATACGATATATTCAATAAATCAGTGAAATGATACGTGCCAAAACTACATAATATTAAGGATAATTTTTCCATCGTATCTTGTAATTTATCTAATAACGAATCGCTATTTGCATTATCATTGATGTTTTTGTTAATTTCAATAATATTTTTATACAATTCAGTCAATGTAAATATACAATTATTTAGTTCACTGTTACCAAACAATGCATTTTTTTTATTGTGTTGAATTGAAAATATGGTATTGCGAATAACCTCATTTAAATAAGTGCTTTTGGTTTTGATAAAATGATAAATTTCATTTGTGGGGTCATTATATAATATATTTTTTTTTATAATTATTTCATTAGAAATATTCATATTTTGCATAATTTGTATATTTTATAGTTATAGATTAAATTTATTATAAAATCAATATAAACATATAATGATATATTTATTTATCAACAGACAAAATGGGAATACCTAGCTATTTTTCGTATATTATTAAAAATCATTCTAATATTATACGTAATTTACATTATCATCAAAATATAAATAAAACATCATTTCAACATTTATATATTGATGCAAATTCAATTATATACGATGCGGTTCGAATGATAGAAAAAGAAACCGAAAATTTAAATACAATGGATAAAACGGAAATCGAACAGATGATAATTAAACAAGTCATTGTAAATATAAAAAAATATATAGTATTTATAAAACCGACTACAACCATTTTTATAGGATTTGATGGGGTAGCACCTTTTGCCAAAATGGAACAGCAACGAACCCGTAGATACAAATCAGATTTTATGTCTGGCGTATCATTCCAAAAAAATGTGGATTCACAAATTCCTAAATCATCATGGAATACGACGGCAATTACACCTGGAACAAATTTTATGAATACATTATCACAACAGATAAAATACGAATTCCAACACAATGAAAGCACCTATGGTGTAAAACAAATGATTGTCACTCCATCAACTGACCCAGGTGAAGGCGAACATAAATTGTATGAGCATATACGTAATCATATTTCGTCGAATGATACAGTTGCGGTATATGGATTAGATTCAGATTTAATAATGTTGTCGATATTCCATTTGAAATATAGTAAAAATATTTTTATTTTTAGAGAGGCACCTGAATTTGCAAACAGTATCATAAAATTAGATAATACTTCTGTAAAATTACCATTGTTTTTGAATATAGATTTATTGGTAAAATCGATTGCCGAAGAAATGGATTGCAGATGTCCCGACCCGGCAAGAGCGAATGATTATGTATTTCTTTGTTTCTTTTTAGGTAACGATTTTTTACCACATTTTCCGGCATTAAATATACGAACGAATGGTATTCAAATATTATTAGATACATATCGAATGTGTATAGGAAATCGAAATGACCGTTTTCTAATATCACAAAATCAACGTATTCAATGGAAAAATGTTCGTATATTATTGAGTGAAATTGCAAAATACGAAAAGGATTATATCACCACCGAATATTCTTTACGTGATAAGTTAGAATACAAAAAATATGAACAAACAACTGAAAAAGAAAAGGAAAATTATTTTAACAATGTGCCGATTGTATTTCGGGCAGAAGAAAAATATATTGCACCGAACGAACAAAATTGGGAAGACCGTTATTATAAAATATTATTGCACGAATCTCGAGAAAAGAACGCGATAAAAACGGTGTGTAACAATTATTTAGAAGGATTAGAATGGGTGTTTAAATATTATACGTCAGGATGTCCACATTGGAAATGGAAATATAATTATCATTATCCGCCTTTGCTAGTTGATTTGATTGATTACATACCACATTATGAAACCGATTTTATACAAAAAAATGACAGTAAACCATTTTCACCATATACCCAATTATCATATGTATTGCCAAAATCTCAATTTAGTTTATTACCCAATACCATATCAAAATATTTACTAGATAAATTTCCTCATTTGTATTCATCCCAACTGGAGTTTCAATGGGCATTTTGTAGATATTTTTGGGAATGTCATATACGTAATACGCCTATCCCCTTGACGATATTGGAAAACTGGGATAAAAGTTTTGCGAATATTTAGTTACATGCTTCCAAATGTTTGAATAATATTTCGTAAAATTTGTCATAGGTAATTGTATGTTGTAATTTATTGTCATATGCATATGATACATTGTATTTTGTAATACCGTTTCTTATACCGACACGGAGGCAATCTTCAATATAACTATTATTGGTAAGTGATACATATAATTGTAAAGATATCTTCGATAAAGGTAATCCAAAGATTGGTAGAGTTGTTATAATATATTTAAGTTCACTTGGTTTGATTATACCGACATTATCACTTAAACATATTTCATCTATATCATAATTTTTATTATATTCTAATATTTCTTTTAAAATATAATCATTATCTATTTTACCCGTAAGAGGACAATAATCAATACATGATATATATAATTTTTTTGTATATTCATTATAATGCGATTGTTTTTGCAATATTTCCATAGATTTATCCAATAAATGTTTTGTTTCATGCATTGTTTTACCATTTTGATACATGTTATATTTAGGTGAGACGGATGTATAAAAAGATAGCTGTTTACATTCGTATTGAATTGCACTTTGCAATGATTGAATCGAATTCACACCTACAAATAGATTTTTTGTGGAAAAATTTGGATTATTTTTTAGAATATTTGAAGCATGCGTATGTAGTGTATATGTGGTTTGGTCTTCAATATGACCAACTTCAATTGAATGTGGAGATTGACTTTGTAATATATGATATAATGGTTTTAATTTAGATACAAAATCATTTTGCCCGGAATGAATATTATGCATGCTTACATCACATATCGAAGGTAATGCCTTATTGTATATTTTTGTATATGTAGTATGATTTGATTGAATTATTTTTTTAAATTTGGAAAAAAACATAATATAATTAGAGGAAATATTATTATTTACAAAAATTACTGTATTGTTTTTCTAAATTACAAATAATGAATTTGTAATTTAGTATTTTTCTATATCGAGTTCCATATGTTGTTTTGTTATTTTGGGAACGACAATAACTTCAATATTTTCGGGAATAACTGAACGGTCAAGTAAATGTGCAACGTCTTCAGCAATATGTAATTTGAATTTACATGTGCGATTATCAATGGTGCATTGTTTTGTCCATCTTTCTAAAGGCAAAATTTCGTTCAATGATTTTATTCTACCATTTACGCCTCTAAACCTCGGTTCTCTTTCGCCGGGTTTACCTGATGGATGTTTTATACGCCATTCACATGATAGTGCATTGACGTGATTTTCAAAACCGGATAAAAGAGCATATATTTCCCATGATTGTTCTTTTCCATGAGTAGCTTTTGCGCCACCAACGATTTCTTCATTATGTTGGCGTAACCGACGAATAGGATTATTGGTAGAGCCATTATAGGTAAGATTTGGGTATTTTGGATTCGTATTTCGTAAAATATAGCAGAACCACATAAATACGATAAACCTACCTATTTATATTATATTCATATAATAATGAAATTTGATAATAAATTTTACAATTATAATTATGATGGAATTATAGAAAATAATTTAGATAGTAGTTTGAATTTCTATAATCATAATGATTCTTCATATAATTTTGTTATAAATGGGAATATTCAATATGATGAACATGATAAATATATAATAAATATGGAAAATCCGTATACATTTATGGAGAATTTAACTCGTGATGCAATAGATATTTCCAATAATAAAATATCATGTGGATTCAAAAATAAAATGGAATTGACATCTGATTTCATAAAAAAAGAAGTATCTTATTTAACACATTTTAGCACATTTTCCGAAATTATAAATGAGACATATATCGGCGTAAAGGCAAATAATTCATTGACTCTAGATTTGATTTCACTTTATTTGAAGGGTCAAAAAATATTGTATGTAGAATCGAAAACATATTGTGAATTATGTCTGTATTTTATCATGTTGCCTGCAATTTTTATATCTACCGTATGCACTGTCTTGAGTATTTCGTTGAAAACATATGAAAACGGTCCAGTTATTGTTTCGGGATTAACTGCACTAAATTCATTTTTGTTAGCGATTATAACATATTTGAAATTAGATGCAAAGGCAGAGGCACATAAAACATCTGCATATCAATTTGATAAAATGCAGACCACGTGTGAATTTTTATCAGGAAAAGTGTTATTGATAAACGACAATGAAATGGTCCAAAAGGTAAATAAATTTGTAGACGAAGTGGAGAAAAAGGTAGAAGAAATAAAGGATACGAATCAGTTTATTATACCAGAAATCATACGAATAAGATATATGAATATATATAGTATCAATGTGTTTTCTGTTGTAAAGGCATTCCGGACGAGGTTTATATTAGATAAAAATCGTTTATTTTTGACATTTAGTGAAATCGAAAAACAAGCACCAAATGTGGACCCACGATTGATAGCAATAAAAAATAAATTGTTAGAAGAAATTATCAAAGTGCGTGATATATCCATAGACATAAACAATAAAATATATTCAGATGTCGAAAAATACAATGCTCATCGTAATATCAAATATAGTATATTTATGTGGTTGAAAACATAATTACAATTGTCTTCTCTTATAGCTTTTGTTTTTATTTTCTCTTTTTTTGCTGTTTCTGCTTTTACGAGTTCTACGTGATATCGTTTTATGACGATTTCCACCAAGATATTTTCTAATTTCCTCTCCAAGATTTCTAAAAACTTTATTACGTGCATTCACTAAATCAACAGAATCTTTTGGTAATTTATCATTTAGTTGGTTTACTGTTGTTACTTGACGAGGCATTTCAGGGGTTATCGTCAATAATGCATTTATATTTTCTTCGAGTTGTATTTTGGCATTCCTTACATAAAATTCAATTCTGTTACCAAAATGTTTAATAATAGGTATCCATTTTTTATTATACTTGATAATATCAATATTTTTTTTAGAATCAACTACTCGTATTATGAAGGATTTATTAGGAGAGTTATTATCTAAGATGGGTTCGAATAAATGTGGTTGGTCAAAAGATACCTTAATATAAATTATATTTTCAGGTAGTTTTGGCAATTTTTCGAGTGGATTATTTGCACATTCTAAATATTGTAATGTTTTTGGTAATTTTGGTATAGAAGTCACTTCATTATTATCACAATAGAAACTTGTTAAATTTTCTGGTAATTGTGGTATAGAAGTGAGCTGATTATTCATACAATCTAATTCTACTAAATTTTCTGGTAATTTTGGTAAAGAAGTGAGCTGGTTATTTTCACAATCTAAAGATGTTAATTTTTTTGGTAATTTTGGTAAAGAAATGAGACGGTTATTTGCACACATCAATACTTTCAAGGTATCCGGTAATTTTGGCATAGAAGTCAGTTTATTGTTATTACAATATAATTCTTTCAAATTTTCTGGTAGTTTTGGTAAAGAAGTTAGTTCTCTATCATTCAAATCTAATTCTTCTAAATCAGCTTGTATATTGATTTCTGCCATTATATAATATATTACTAAAATTATACCGATAAACATTTACGTATTTACAGAAAGCAACAAAAATAATGCTCAACATTATATACTATATTTACGTGGGTAATAATATCAAATATAGTATTCTTATGTGATTTCATTTTAGGACAACTTTATCCAAGATATTTAAGAATTTCTTTATCAAGATTCGCTGAAACAATGTCTATTGGTAGAACTGGTGATTTTTTGTCTGGTGATTTTTTGTCTGGTGATTTTTTGTCTGGTGATTTTTTGTCTGGTGATTTTTTGTCTGGTGATTTTTTGTCTGGTGATTTTTTGTCTGGTGTTTTTTTTTGTGTCGAATTTTTATGTGCTGATTTTTTATGTGTTGATTTTTTTTGTAACCTATGAAATTTTCCAGTTACAGGATTCGCTGTAGTTGGTGGCAATAAAGATAATCGTGTATTGATGTATTTCTTGAAACGTTCTCTGGTTTTTGGTAAATTAAATTTTATTTTACGACGATAATCATCGATAATAGTTTTCCATTCCCTATTATACTTTACAATATCGTCCATCAAAATATTATTTGAATCAATGACATTCACTATTATATTTTTATTATTTATCACCTGTTTTACTAAATGAAATTGGTCAAATGACACAGTAAACGTTCTTAATTTTGGTAATGTTGGCAATTCTTCGATTGGGTTATTTGCACAATTTAAATCTTGTAAATTATTCGATTCTGGTAATAGTAATATTTTTAGTTGGTTGTTTTCACAATATAATTTATATAACGAACTAGGTAATTTTGGTAATGTTTTTAGTTGGTTATTTCCACAATCTAACTCGTTTAACCAATTATCATGAAAATCTGGTAATCTTTCTAATTGGTTGTTTGCACATTCTAACCTACGTAATCTAACCGGTAAATCTGGTAATCTTTCTAATTGGTTGTTTGCACATTCTAAACTAGTTAAAGTATTCGGTAAATTTGGTAATTCTTTGAGTTGATTATTATTACAATATAGACCAATTAAAATATTTGGTAAATTTGGTAATTCTTTGAGTTTGTTATAATTACATAACACAAATTCTACATGGTCTGGTATATCTGGTAATGTTTCTAATCCTTTATTCTCCCAATTTCTATACATTATAGTATTTTATATGTATATATATATAATACAAAATATAAAATTGAAAAACCAATATAATAAAATATATTTACAATAGTCGAACTACTAAATATATAATGGAAAAAATAACTGCACAGATTTTAATCGAAAACCGTGAGTATACAAAATGGTCATTTGTAAATCCGGAAACAGGTATTGAAATTGAAAATAATATGATACCGCCGACACAATTTGAACCCAGTGAATTAAAATTATTTACGAAAGATGTTATAGATATCACTATCCAAACTCCGCCTAAAATTGATATATTAATGTCGCCTATTCGTAATCTTAAATATATTGCCGGCGTCTTAATACTGGATGGAAATAAGACGTATGGACGGACTGAAAATAAAAAACGTTTATTATACAAATGTATACCCGATGATAAACATCTACCCGCGTTTTTAGTGCCATATGATATAAAATTGGGATTTTTCAAATCGAATGAGAATAAATATGTAATTTTCAAATATGAAAATTGGAATGACAAACATCCACGAGGAATTATATTAGAAACATTGGGCGATGTAAGTGTATTGAACGTCTTTTATGAATATCAATTGTATTGCAAATCATTGCATGCATCTTTGGCCGATTTTACGAAAAAAACGCGAGAAACCTTGAATAAAACATCTATGGACGAATATATTCAACGAATATTGAAGAATCCAAATTATCAAATAGAAGACCGTAAACACGAATATATATTTACCATTGACCCGGCAAACAGTCAAGATTTTGATGATGGTTTTGGTATAGTTGAATTGCCGGATGGACGATGTAAAGTAAGCATATATATTGCCCAAGTATATTTCTGGTTAGATACATTAGATTTATGGGATTCATTTAGTAAACGAGTTTCGACGATTTATTTGCCGGACCAACGTCGACCAATGTTGCCTACGATTTTATCAGATAATTTGTGTAGTTTACAAAAAGGAGAACCGCGGTTTGCAGTAGTATTAGATATAATGATAGATGAAAATGGAAATATAATAGAAGATGAAACAAAATATAAAAATGTCTTTATAAAAGTGAAGAAGAATTATGTATATGAAAAATTAATGGATAATAAATATTATAATAAATTATTTGATATTACCACGAAATTAGACGAAACGGTGAAAGACAGTCATGATGTAGTTGCATATTGGATGATAAAAATGAACGAAATATGTGGAAAAATATTCAAAGACAAACAAATGGGTATATTTAGAAGTTCGAAATATCAGCAAACTGAACAAAAATATGTAAATCAAACGATGAGTGACAATGTTCGAAGGGTAATCAATCATTGGAATAACGTTTCGGGAAAATACGTATTGTATCATGAAGGTTGCAATACCGAACATGAAGTAATGAATATATCATCATACATTCATATAACGAGTCCCATTCGTAGAATCGTAGATTTATTGAATCAAATGATGATGATACATAAATTAGGGTTGATTCAAAATATATCTAAACGCGGGGAAGAGTTTTTGAATGATTGGTTGAAACAAATTGATTATATAAATGTTTCGATGAAGTCGATTCGAAAAATACAAACCGATTGTAATGTATTGCACCGTTGTTATACTGATGAAAATATAATGGAAAAAACATATAATGGTGTTGTGTTTGATAAAACGGAGAAGATGTCGGGAATGAATATGTATATGGTATATTTAGAAGAATTGAATTTATTATCCAGAATTACTACAATAAACAATATAGATAATTATAGTAAAATATCGTGTAGATTATACTTGTTTGAAGATGAAGACAAAATAAAAAAGAAAATACGATTACAAATGACAGAAAATTGAATTTAACTTTCATAAATAAATTATATAAAAATAAAACAAAAATGTCTAATCATATTATACACGTAATGACCGCATTATTATTTATAAATATATTATTATTAGCATCCTCGTATGTATATGTAAGTGGTGTATACAAAATGTCATTTCTAAAAATTTCACAATTTTACAAGGATTTTAAATTACCAATAAATTTTGCAAAAGAGAAGAAAAAAATAATATTAGAAATACCGGTACCAAATAAAGAAGAATTAGAAGATTGGGAATCAGGTGAAATACCATGGGAATTAGATAAAAATGTTACACAAAATAGAAAAATCCCAGAAAAAAATTATGAAAATACAGATGCATATCGTTTGGGAATGCTTTTCATATAAACGCCAAATAATACATTTTTCCAATAGAATAAATAACACAAATATGAACCTTTAAATTTTTTACATCTTTGAATATAATTGCAACTGTTACCAAAAAATAAATTGTATTTTATTTCCAATACTCATAAATTGGAAATAAAAATATATGAGAGAAAGATTCGCCATCGCGGTCGGTGTCGGTAGCGAAGAAGATGTGAAGGAAGTGAGAGAAGCGTGTAGCGAATATAGCGAAAGGTTTAGTATAGAAGTGAATAAAGAAAGAAGAAGAGATG
>Ga0214917_10002600_pt1 | contig 21719 bp, 30 predicted proteins | sample LL_1208_BB_MetaG_FD_177983 | JGI IMG/M metagenome (GOLD analysis project Ga0214917, IMG submission 177983) | Freshwater microbial communities from Lake Lanier, Atlanta, Georgia, United States - LL_1208_BB | ecosystem: Environmental > Aquatic > Freshwater > Lake | place: USA: Georgia | collected...
TGGTGGTGGGCTTGATCTATATGCTCAAGTTGCATCATCTCGTCGCCGACAAGATTCATGCCCGGGCAGTCGGTCCCTACTCCTTGGTCACCCAGCAACCGCTGGGGGGCAAGGCGCAATACGGGGGACAACGCTATGGAGAAATGGAAGTCTGGGCGATGGAAGCCTATGGGGCAGCCTATACCCTCCAGGAACTTCTGACCGTGAAGTCAGACGACGTTGCGGGTCGTACCCGTATCTACGAGAGTATCGTCAAGGGTGACAATTCTCTCGAGGCCGGCACGCCCGAATCGTTCAACGTTCTGATCAAGGAAATGCAGAGTCTTTGTCTCGATATCAAGGTCGGTGAACGCAGTCGCGTCATGGACGAAGATCTGCAAAAACCGGACATTCTAGTCGCGACTGCCTAACCCCAATCCACATAGAGAAAAACATCCCATGAACCAACAGACCCAATCCGCTCGTGAAATCCTCGGCATGGAAAGAAGCGTAGGCTTCGACGAAGTCAGCATTACCGTTGCTTCGCCAGAATCGATTCTTTCCTGGAGCCGCGGGGAGACAAAGAACCCCGAGACGATCAACTACCGGACCTTTAAGCCGGAAAAGGGCGGACTGTTCTGTGAACGTATTTTTGGACCGACCAAGGACTACGAGTGTTCCTGCGGGAAGTACAAAAGAATCAAGTTCAAGGGAGTGATTTGTGATCGTTGTGGCGTCGAGGTCACCTTGGCGAGGGTTCGGCGTGAACGGATGGGTCACATCGAACTTGCTGTTCCTGTCAGTCATATCTGGTTCTACAAATGCATGCCCAGCCGTCTCGGGTTGATGATGGACATGACGGCCCGGGACCTAGAGCGGGTGATTTACTACGAAGACTACCTCGTCATCGATGAAGGGAAGACCCCACTCAAACCGAAACAACTTCTGACCGAAACGGAATATCGGGAGGCACAGGAACAGTTTGGTGACTCTTTTATCGCCAAAATGGGAGCGGAAGCCATCCGTGACGTTTTCAAGAAGATTGATCTTGATGAGCTGGTGACAGAATTGGAGCAGCAACTCGAGACCACAAAAAGCAAGCAGACCCGGAAGAAAGTTGCCAAGAGGTTGAAACTGGTCCAGGGCTTCCTGAAGGCCGGGGCTCGCCCGGAGTGGATGATTCTTGAGATTCTACCTGTCATTCCTCCTGATCTACGGCCGTTGGTTCCGTTGGAAGGTGGGCGCTTTGCCACTTCCGATCTAAACGACCTTTATCGTCGGGTGATTAACCGGAATAACCGCTTGCGGAATCTTCTGCAATTGAAGACTCCGGAAGTCATTATCCGGAATGAAAAGAGAATGTTGCAGGAATCCGTCGATGCCTTGATGGATAACGGTCGTCACGGTCGTGCTGTGACGGGTGCCGGAAACCGGCCTCTGAAGTCTCTTTCAGACATGTTGAAGGGGAAGACCGGACGATTCCGGATGAACCTTCTCGGAAAGCGGGTGGATTACTCTGGACGCTCCGTCATCGTCATTGGTCCTGAGCTCAAGCTCAACGAGTGTGGATTGCCTAAGAAGATGGCCCTTGTCTTGTTTGAACCGTTTATCATCCGCCGCCTCAAAGAGCTCGGGCAGGTACATACCGTCCGCTCGGCGAAAAAGATGATCGAACGGAAAGAGGCCATTGTCTGGGACACCTTGGACGAAGTGACCCGCGAGCATCCTGTGCTTCTTAACCGCGCCCCGACTTTGCATCGTTTGTCGGTTCAGGCTTTTGAACCGAAACTGATCGAAGGCGACGCGATCCGGATTCATCCGCTCGTATGTACCGCCTATAATGCGGACTTCGACGGCGATCAGATGGCCGTACACATTCCCCTAAGCGTCGAAGCTCAGTTGGAAGCCCGTTTGCTTATGTTGGCCCCGAACAATATCTTCGGACCCAGCAACGGACGTCCGATCACAACACCCAGTCAGGACATCACGCTGGGTTGCTACTACATCACTCAGAATCCTCTCCGGACCACGGAGAAGACAGATAAGAATAAAAAGCGGCTGATGGCATTTTCGAATGTCGACGAGGTTGATTTCGCGCTGAGTGAAAAAAGCCTCAAAACCCATGATTGGATTTTGTTTAAAAATCCGGATTTGGGCAAAGAGACTGTCTTTGGAGATGCAACGAAGAAGTTCATTGAAACGACCCCTGGTCGTGTGGAGTTCAACAGCATCTGGCCCAAGGAACTTGGTTTTATCAACAAGGCCTCTGGAAAGAAGCAGTTGGGGGAAATTATTCTCCGTTGCTATGAAAAATGTGGGCATGCCGCAACGGTCGAGTGCCTCGACAAGCTGAAGGATCTTGGTTTCAAATCAGCCACCCGAGCCGGTGTTTCGATCGGCATTAATGACATGATTATTCCGGAAGAAAAACCGGCAGTCATCGAGAAGGCTCGTGGCTCGGTCGGACAGGTCGAGAAGCAGTACCGCATGGGTGCGATCACCGATGGTGAGCGCTATAACAAGATCGTCGACATCTGGACCCAAGCGACCGAGGAAATTTCCTCGGCGATGTACCGCACTCTCGAGCACAACGAAGGTCGCAAGGATTTCAACCCTGTCTACCTCATGGTGGATTCGGGTGCCCGAGGAAATCGCAACCAGGTTCGTCAGCTGGCGGGCATGCGTGGATTGATGGCCAAGCCTTCCGGTGAAATCATCGAACGCCCCATCACTGCCAGCTTCCGTGAGGGACTTTCAGTTCTCGAATATTTCATTAGTACCCACGGAGCCCGCAAGGGATTGGCCGATACTGCGTTGAAGACTGCCGATTCGGGTTATATGACCCGAAAGCTTTGCGACGTTGCGATGGATATCATCGTTCGCGAGCATGATTGCGGGACAGATCGCGGAATTTATGTGAAAGCAATTATGGAAGGGGACGATGAAATCGTTCGCCTCCGGGATCGTATTTACGGTCGCACCACCTGTGATGACGTCGTTGATCCTGTTAGCAAAAAGAAGATTGTCGCTGCGGGTGAAATCATCAGTGAAAAAGCTGCTGCTGCGATTGAAGATCTCGGACAGGAACGGGTGAAGATTCGTTCTGCTTTGACCTGTGAAACCAAACGGGGTGTCTGTGTGTCCTGTTATGGATTGAACCTGGCGACCAATCAGTCGGCCAAATTGGGTGAGGCGGTCGGAATCATTGCAGCACAAAGCATCGGCGAACCCGGAACTCAGCTGACCATGCGGACCTTCCACATCGGTGGTACGGCTTCGCAGGTCTTCAAACAACCCCAGATCAAGGCGAAAAATGACGGTACGGTGCAGTATACCGATCTTCGCACGGTTAAAGCCCTCGAAGGACATGACATCGTTCTGAATAAGAACGGGTTTATCAGCGTTCATGCCACGGATGGACGGGAACTGGAGCGTTATCCAGTAATGATTGGGTCCATGATTTCTGTCCCCGAAGGTGGCAAAGTGAAAAAGGGCCAGAGTTTCGTCCAGTGGGATCCGTATAACATCTCCATTTTGACCGAGAAGGCCGGGCGGGTAGAGTTCAAGGACATCCTCGAAGGCGTAACGATGAAGAAGGAAATCGATGAGACCACCAAGTCTGTCGGTACCGTCATCATCGAACACAAAGAGGATTTACATCCGCAGATTGCCATCGTGGATCAGGCGGGGGCGGTTGTGGCAGCGTACAGCATCCCGGCGGGAGCCCATATCGAAGTCAAAGACGGTGAGAAAGTTCAGGCCGGTCAGCGCTTGGCCAAGACTCCCCGAAAGACGACCAAGACCAAGGACATCACCGGAGGTCTTCCTCGTGTGGCCGAGCTTTTTGAAGCTCGTCGCCCGAAGGATGCTGCCGAGATTGCCAAGATTGACGGTGTTGTTGATCTTCAGGGCAACGTCCGAGGAAAGAAGAAGCTCATCATCAAGGATCCTGAGACGAACACGGAAGAGGAGCATCTAATTCCTCTCTCGAAGCACTTGATCGTCTACAAGGGCGACACAGTGAAAAAGGGGCAACAATTGACTGAAGGACCAGTGGTTCCGCATGAAATCCTCGAGGTTTGCGGACCGCAGGAGCTCCAGGAGTATTTGGTCAACGAAGTGCAGGAGGTCTATCGACTGCAAGGCGTTGAAATCAACGACAAGCACATCGAGATCATTGTCCGACAGATGCTTCGCAAGGTGAAGATCACCGAACCCGGGGACACCCAGTTCTTGTGGGGCGAACAGATCGAACGGATGGCTTTTGAAGAGGCAAATCGTGACATCGAACAGAAGGGTGGAAAGCCTGCCGAGGCCACGCCTGTACTGCTCGGGATCACCAAGGCTTCGCTTGAAACGGAAAGTTTTATCTCTGCAGCCTCGTTCCAAGATACAACCCGGATCCTGACGGATGCGTCGACCCTCGGGAAGACGGATAAACTTCTGGGATTCAAGGAGAACGTGATTATGGGGCATTTGATTCCGGCCGGGACTGGATTCAGTGCATACCGGAAAATCAAGCTTCTCCACCTTGGGGAACCTGTCGGAGAGGCTTTGGTCAGCACGCAACCAGAAGAAGAGAGGGCCCGAAAAGTGGCTCTAGATATTCCGGCAGCATTGGCCAGTTAAAGCGAAAAACTTTCCGAAATCGCTTGCCGATAGGTATTTTTTTCGGCAGGATTTCAATTTCCGCTGTCATCCGACCGGAGCCTGAAAAGGTCAACCAGTTAGGTTATGCGGCATGTGACGGTTCGATGGAATCGTCCTCCATGCGTGCGCCACCAAGCGCTTCATGGGCCCTTTCCGGGCGTGTCGTTGTACTAGGGATTGCATCGGAAAAGGGAGACAAAGCAGACAATGCCGACGATCAACCAGTTGGTGCGCATGGGACGATCCGCCCTCAAACGCGGCACGAAAGCCCCTGCCTTGCACGGTTGCCCTCAGCGCAGAGGTGTTTGCCTGCAGGTCATGACCCGTACTCCCAAAAAACCCAATTCCGCTCTCCGTAAAGTCGCCAAAGTCCGACTCTCCAATGGGGAAGAAGTCATCGCCTATATTCCCGGTGAAAATCACAATTTGCAGGAGCATTCGATCGTTCTCGTCCGAGGTGGTCGTGTAAAGGATTTGCCCGGTGTTCGTTACCACATTGTTCGTGGAACTCTTGATGCCCTGGGTGCTTCCGGTCCCAGCAATTCCAATAAACTTTCTCGGCTTGTGTCCCGCAGTAAATACGGCGTCAAGCGACCCAAGGGTGGGGGAGCCAAAGCCGAAGCCAAGCCCGCCAAGGCTTAACCCAAAGGAAAACCAAACATGTCCCGCCGCCGCCGTCATCTATCCCGCAAGACCAGTCCGGATCCGGTTTTTGAAAGCCTGCTCGTTGGGCGCATGATTGGTTACATCCTGAAGCAGGGCAAACTTTCGACAGCCAGTCGTCTCGTATATAATGCGATTGAAAAAGCGAACGAGGGCGGTTCAGGAGGGGATCCCCTCGCGGTCGTTCAGAAGGCTGTTGAGAATGTGAAGCCACGGCTTGAGGTGAAGTCCCGCCGCGTAGGAGGTGCCACTTATCAAGTTCCTGTGGAAACGACCCCGGAACGCCAACTTTCTCTCGCTCTCCGCTGGATTGTCGAACTTGCGAACAAGCGCAAGGGAGTGGCCTTCGAAAAGGCGCTTGCCCAAGAAATCCGCGATGCGGCCACCGGTCAGGGAAATGCCGTCAAAAAACGGGATGAAACCCACCGGATGGCCCAAGCGAATCGGGCATTTGCACACTTACGCTGGTAAAGGACGACCATGGCCGCCCCCGCAAGTTCCGCCCGCAGCTATTCTCTCGAGAGAACGAGGAATATCGGCATTTGCGCGCATATCGACGCGGGAAAGACAACCCTTACCGAGCGGGTTCTATTTTATACCGGTAGCATTCACAAAATGGGGGAAGTCCATGAGGGGACAACCGTTACGGATTGGATGGAGCAGGAGCGGGAGCGGGGAATCACCATCACTTCGGCTGCCACAACCTGTTTTTGGCCTGTTAAAGAAGAACCCGGCATCATCAAGTCGTTCGAAAAAACAAAAAATCGTATCAATATTATTGATACTCCCGGACACGTTGATTTCACCGCCGAGGTGGAGCGATCCCTCCGGGTTCTAGACGGTGCGATCGCCGTGTTTTGTGGAGTCGCTGGGGTTCAGCCTCAGAGCGAGACCGTCTGGCGACAGGCCAACAAATACGGTGTTCCGCGTATCGCTTTCGTAAACAAAATGGATCGGACAGGAGCAGATTTCGAAAAAGCTCTAGGTGAAATGAAAACCAAGCTCGGGGCCAATGCATGGCCGATTTTGATCCCGCTGGGGAAAGAGGATCAACTCAAGGGGCAAATCGACATCATCAATCAAAAGGCTCTTGTCTACACGGACAGCAAGGATTTGGGTTCGACTTACAAGGTGGAGGAAATTCCGGCTGAATTACAGGAGATGGCCAAGAAGAGCTTGGATCAGTTGATTGAAGCGATTGCCGACGTGGATGAAGAAGTGGGCAATATGTTCCTTGAGGAGAAGAAGCCGTCGACCAAGCAACTCAAGGAGGCTATTCGAAGGGCTACATGTGCGAATAAATTTGTCCCGGTGGTCGGGGGATCTGCTTTTAAAAACAAAGGGGTCCAGTCTTTGGTGGATGCGGTTATTGAATATCTCCCCAGTCCGATCGATATTCCTCCTGCAGTCGGTCACAGCACTGAAAATCCCGAGGAACGGATCCCAGTTAAAGTCGATGATAATGCCAAATTCTGCTCGCTCGCGTTCAAACTTTGGACGGATCCTTTCGTCGGGAAGCTGATTTTCTTCCGGGTATACGCGGGTAAGTTGAGCAAAGGGGAATTCATTTACAATTCGCGGACTGGAAAACGCGAGCGGGTGAGTCGGTTGATCCAGATTCAGGCCGACAAACGGGAAGATATTGAGACAGTTTTCGCTGGTGATATCGCGGCGACGGTCGGTTTAAAAGACATCGCTACCGGTGATACTCTTCGGAACGAAGATCTTGAGATTACCCTTGAACCGCCCAGTTTTCCTGAGCCTGTTATTTCGATGGCCGTGGAGCCCAAGACCAAGGGCGATCGTGAGAAGATGGGGGAGGCCTTGCAACGTTTGTCTGAGGAAGACCCTACCTTCCAGGTTCAGAGCAATGAGGAGACCGGTCAGACCATTATTAAGGGGATGGGTGAACTCCATTTGGAAATTATTTGTGATCGTCTGAAGCGGGAATTCAGCGTCGAAACAAACTCCGGAGCGCCACAGATTGCCTATCGTGAGACCATCACGAAGAGTTCGGGTGGGGAAGGGAAGCTCATCAAGCAGTCCGGTGGCCGCGGTCAGTACGGACATGTAATTTTGCAGGTTGAACCACAGGAACGTGGCAAAGGAATCACCGTGGACAACAAGGTGACGGGTGGAAATATCCCGAAAGAATACATTCCCGCAGTGAAGAAGGGTGTGCAGGAAGCGTTGCTCAACGGAGTGATCCACGGCAGTCCTGTCATCGATATGAAAATCGAGATTCTGGACGGTTCCTATCACGAGGTAGATTCAAACGAACTGGCATTCAAAATGGCCGCAATCTTTGCGGTAAAAGATGCGATGCAAAAGGCCGGACCCATTCTTCTTGAGCCGATCATGCTCGTCGAGTGCTCCACTCCAGACGAATACCAAGGCGACATTCTTGGGGATATCAATCGTCGTCGTGGAAAAATCATGAATGTCGATTCCAAGAATCTGACTTCTGTGGTGAAGGCCGAGGTTCCTTTGGCCGAAATGTTCGGTTATGTGAACACCATTCGATCACTTTCCCGTGGTCGCGCGGCTTATTCGATGGAGCCATCCCACTTCGAGCAGGTGCCTTCCAGCGTCCTTGCCCAGGTCACCCAACAAAAGAAAGGCTAACCTATGGCCGCAACACGCATCCGTATCCGTTTAAAATCCTTTGACTACCGTCTACTCGACAAGGCGGCAGGGGAGATTTCCGAAACCGCCTCCCGCACGGGTTCCCGGGTAGCAGGTCCGATTCCTTTGCCCACCAAAGTGGAACGCTACACGGTGAACCGTTCCCCCCATTGTGATAAAAAAAGTATGGAACAATTTGAAATCCGGACCCACAAGCGGCTCTTGGATATTCTTGAACCCTCCGGCAAGACGGTGGACGAGCTGAAGAAGCTGAACCTCCCCGCTGGAGTCGATATCACCATTAAGATTTAACCCAAGGAACCTCATCCATGATCGAACGTTTTGGCATGATCGGAAAAAAAGTCGGAATGACCCGGATCTATGATGATCAGGGACAGGCGACTGCCGTCACGGTCATTTCGGCAGAACCGAACACCGTCTATGAGGTTCGGACTCCCGAGAAAAGCCGTGTCAAAGCCGTTGTTTTGGGAATGGGGGAGCGCAAAGCGTCCCGCACCAACAAGCCCCAGAGGGTTGCTTTTGAAAAAGCCGGAAGAAAAAATCCGCTCGTTCTTCGTCAATTCCGGGCGGCTCCGTCCGATTTGGCGGTCGGTGCTGAAGTCGCTGTGACACGCTTTAAAGCAGGACAATTGGTCGATGTTCTGGGTCTTTCGAAGGGGAAGGGCTTTCACGGCGTTATGCGAAAGCACAACTATGCTGGGCAAGCCGATGCCCACGGTTCCACCACGCATCGACGGAATGGTGCAATCGGTTGCAGATCGACTCCCGGGCGTGTGTACAAAAACGCAGGGATGCCGGGGCATCTTGGTTTGGACAATTGCACGATCCAGAATTTGAAGGTCATGCAGGTTCGGGAAAACGAAAAGCTGATTCTAGTCCGTGGAGCCATTCCCGGCGCTAATGGCAGCGTGGTGATCGTCCGCGATGCGATCAAAGAACCGGTGAAGGCCTGATCGTCCCATGAGTGCAGCCAAACCTATCAACCTTAGTGCCGCCGAGAAAGCTCTCGGAGTCGAACTCTTTAAAAATCGGAAGGCCAGCCAGGCTCTTCACGAAGCGGTAACGGCCTATCGTGCAGCCCGTCGTGCCGGAACTCATTCCACCAAGACCAAAGGGACAGTGGATCTTTCCGGGGCAAAGCCTTGGAATCAAAAGGGAACAGGCCGGGCTCGTGCCGGTTACAAATCCTCCCCTGTATGGCGTGGTGGTGGTGTGGCTTTCGGTCCGCATCCGCGTAGCTACCGCAAAGATATTCCAAAAACCGTGTTACGTACCGCTCTTCGTCGTGCGATCAGTGATTTGGCGACTCAAGGGAAACTCCATAGCGGTGCTAAACCCAGCTTAAAAGCTCCCAAGACCAAAGAGCTGATTGCTTGGCTAAAGGACGCAGGATTGCAGCTTTCTGTTTTGTTGATTCTTTCGAAACCGGAGAACACCCTTCTCAAGGCCGCCGGGAATCTGCAGGAAGTGGATGTTCGTCCTGCCCGTGAAGTCAATGCAGAGGATCTCCTTCGGCGCCGCCAAGTTTGGATATCCGAAGAAGCTTGGAAAGAACTTGGTACCCGCCTTCAAGCGAAGGCCAAAGAGGAGTCTACGTCATGAGGCAACCCACTGAGGTGATCTTCCGTCCCCGGATATCTGAAAAAGGCACCCGCTTGGCCTCGGCCCATAACCAGTATCTGTTCGATGTGGCCCCAGATGCCACCAAGCTGGAAATCCGCCAGGCAATTACCGCCTTGTTTGGAAAAAAAGTTGTACGAGTCAACACCATGCGCCGCCAAGGGAAGGCACGCCGTTCCCGACGCGGTGAACCTGGTAGAACCAACCACAGCAAACGCGCCATCGTGACGCTGGCCGAAGGCCAGAAAATCGAAATCGCCTAGGAAATACGACCATGGCTCTTAAAGAATTCCGCCCCCTGACACCCTCCCTTCGGTTCACCCAACTCCATGATTTTTCCGAGTTGACCCCGGACTCCGCCCCCGAACGTTCCTTGATGGAAATCAAGCGCAGAACGGGTGGGCGGAATGCCCACGGCCGAATGACTTCCCGTCATCGCGGAGGTGGACATAAAAAGCATTACCGCATCATCGAGTGGAATCGTCGCAAAAGAACCAAAGCAGGGAAGGTTGTGGGTATTCAGTATGATCCCAATCGTTCAGCGCGCATTGCCTTAGTCGAATACGGAACAAATGATCGCGCCTACATTTTGGCACCAGACGGATTGAAGGTCGGAGCTACGGTCGCCACCGGACCTTCGGTTCCTGCAGAAGTTGGAAATTCACTTCCGCTTCGGGTGATTCCCCAAGGATTGCCTTTGCATAATCTCGAAATCGTCCCGGGGCGGGGCGCTCAGATGGTGCGTTCTGCCGGTGCAGCCGCTATTTGCACCGCCATCGACAAGGATTACGCACTCATCCGTCTTCCTTCCGGAGAACTGCGCCGTCTGCACGCCGACTGCTATGCCACGGTGGGGCAGGTGGGAAATATCTCCCATGAAAAAGTGAGCCTCGGAAAAGCCGGCCGTGGTCGCTGGCTTGGTCGCCGTCCACATACCCGTGGAATGGTAATGAATCCTGTCGATCATCCTATGGGTGGAGGGCAGGGAAAGAGTAAGGGGGGTGGCGGTCGTCAGCACCCTGTCTCGCCTTGGGGTCAGTTGGCCAAAGGCCTGAAGACGCGTCATCGTCACAAGCCCTCGAACCGGTTCATCGTCGAAGACCGGAGAAAGAAGAGATCCTCATGAGTCGCAGTCTGAAAAAAGGTCCTTTTATTGACGATCATTTGCTCGTCAAAGTTCAGAAAATGGGCTCGGGAGCGAAGAAGCCGATCAAGACTTGGTCTCGCCGTTCCATGATTTCGCCTGAATTTGTCGGTCACACTTTTCTTGTTCACAATGGAAAGGCTTTCAATCCCGTGTTTGTGACCGAGAACATGGTCGGCCATCGCTTGGGGGAATTTTCCCCGACTCGGATCTTCAAGAAACACGGTGGTCATACGGAGAAGGTGACCAAATAATGAAATACCTCTCTCTCCTTCTGATTCTTTCCGCAGGGGCTTGGGCCCATGAGCTTCCGAAAGGAAAAGCGGACGAACTTTATATGGCGCAGGCCGAGGCCAAGGCCTACCGCGAGGCATGGCTTCAATTGCAGCGCCGGGACGAACTACTCGGCTTGGCCACGTTAAGTGATGATGTTCGGGACAGTCACGACAAGGTGGCTCGTTTGTCCGGTGAATTGATCCGCGCCGAGCAATTCACTCAACAGGTGTTGGAGCAGGTGAAAGCTGTCACCCAAGCGGCCGTGACTTGGGCAGGAGAGTCGCTCCCTGCAAAGAAAGTCACAGCCCGCGGAGAGTTTGAATCCGCCAAACGGGCTTTGGATGCCTTGACAGCCCGGAATGCACCGAGGGCCTTGGCGAGAGGATTGACGGATGCGCAGGTGGTGGCTGTGGATCAGAATCAGCAGGCTATTGTCCTCAATCTCGGCAGTCGTCAGGGAGCCCGGGAAGGAATGCCGTTCCGTATTTTACGTGGCGATAAAGTGGTCGGCAGTTGCCGCCTGTTAGAAGTTCGCGAATTGATTTCCGCCGGTCTTCCAGAACAACTCAACGATGGCATTCAAATTCAAGTAGGGGACCGCGTGTCGGTCTTGGCACAAAAATGAAAAACGAAATCCGTACCGCTCGTGCTGAAATGAAATACGCCCGTATGTCGGCCTTTAAAATCCGTGATATCGCTCGGGCGATGCGTGGCTTGTCTGTGAAAGAGGCTGATGCCCGCCTCAGCTTTGCCCCGCAAAAATCGGCAAAGTTGTTGCTTCAAACATTGCGCTCCGCCATTGCCAACGGGGAGAATAATCATTCGATCCCTGCCGATAAACTTTTGGTGCACGAGGTAATGGTCGGGGAAGGATCCACCTTCCATCGTTTTCAGCCGAAGGCTCGGGGCAGTGCAGGACCAATCCGGAAACGGACCAGCCATATCCGCATCACCCTAAAAGAGATGTCTGAGGAGGAATTAAACCCGGTGAAAAAGGAAAAGAAAGGGACGAAGGCCAAGGCCGCGTCGAAGGCATAGAAAGTTATGGGACAAAAGACTCATCCAACAGGTTTTCGGCTTCCCGTCCGGCGGAATTGGAGTTCCGTCTGGTATGCCAACAAGAAGAATTTCCCGATCTTCCTTCACGAGGATTTTCAGATTAGGAATTTTATCAAGAAGCGTCTCGAAAGTGCTGCCATTTCAAAGGTTGTCATTGAGCGGGCCTCGAATCGTGTCCGTGTCACCCTGCATACCGCGCGGCCTGGTTTGGTGATCGGAAGAAAGGCCAGCGAGCTCGACAAGTTGCGGGAAGATACCCAGGCGTTGACCCCGAATCGCGAGTTATTGATTGATGTCAAAGAGATCAAGAATCCTGAATTGGATGCCCAGCTGGTGGCTGAAAACATTGCACTCCAATTGGAGCGACGCGTTTCTTTCCGCAGGGCGATGAAAAAGGCTCTCCAGACGACCTTGGATTTCGGAGCCGCTGGCGTCAAAGTCCGTGTGGGTGGACGTTTGGGTGGGGGTGAAATTGCAAGGACAGAACAATATCACGAAGGGAAAGTTCCTCTGCATACCCTCCGGGCGAATATTGATTATGGTTTTGCCGAAGCCCATACCGTCGCGGGCAAGATTGGCGTAAAAGTATGGATTTGTTTACCGGAGGAGTCGGCTTAAAGAGCCGGTTTTTTATTCTATGGCCCTTGTTCCAAAACGAGTCAAATTCCGCAAGACGCAGCGGGGCAGCCGCAAAGGTTTTGCGACCCGTTGCATCACCTTGGCTTTCGGCTCTTTCGGGTTGCAATCGCTCGAACGATGCTGGCTGACCAATATTCAAATTGAAGCCGCCCGAGTCGCTTTGACCCGCAACATGAACCGAAAAGGGAAACTCTGGATTCGGATCTTCCCAGACAAGTCGGTCACCGCCCGTCCCCCTGAAACGCGGATGGGGAAGGGGAAAGGACAGCCTGAATTTTGGGTGGCAGTTATTAAACCAGGGACTATCCTTTTTGAGCTCGACGGCCTTTTGGAAGTTGATGCAAAGGAATGTTTTCGACTGGCCGCCAGCAAACTGCCCATGGCCACTCGTTTCATTACCCGAGAAAGGAAGCTAGTATTTTGAAGATCGAAGAATTTCGCGGGTTGAAACCCGCCGAGTTGGACCGCAAGGCGGAGGAGCTCCGTCGTGAACGGTTTCAGTTGCGCATTCAGCAGCAAGTCGGACAGGTCGAGAAGCCGTCGCGCCTTCGGGAGATCCGTAAAACGATTGCTCGGATTGAAACTGCACGCTCCGAATCCAGGATTGCTGGAACGAAAGGCAAAAAATGAGCACAGCCCCTGAATCCAAAAGCGTCCTTAAAGAGAGGATCGGCGAAGTCATTTCCGCACGTATGGAAAAAACCATCGTGGTGCGCGTGGAACGCCGGATGCCTCACCCAAAATACAAGAAGATCGTTCGCCTCCAGAAAAAGTTTTACGCCCACGACGAGGAAAAGAAGGCGAAGGAAGGGGACACGGTCCGGATTATTGAATGTCGTCCCCTCAGCCGCCTCAAGCGCTGGAAGCTTGTGGAAGTGGTGAAACACGCGGAAGCCCCGTTGGAGGTTGTAACATGATCCAGATCCGTTCTTGGTTGAATATCGCGGACAACACCGGCGCCCGGAAAGCCACGATGATCGGCGTGATTGGTCGCAAGACTCTGATTGCGAAGATTGGGGACATCGTCACGGCCAACGTGAAGGAAGCGGCTCCCGATGGTACTGTGAAAAAAAGTGAAGTAGTGCGTGCGGTCATTGTGCGGACCAGGTTTCCTATTCGTCGCAATGACGGGTCGTACCTGCGTTTTGACAGCAATGCCGCCGTGATCATTGATAAGGATTCCAACCCACGTGGGACACGTATTTTCGGGCCTGTCGCCCGCGAACTACGCGAAAAGAATTTCATGAAGATTGTTTCGCTGGCACCGGAGGTTCTCTGAGGTTTTTATGACCATCCGATTCCATGTGCATAAAGGGGACGAGGTTGAGGTCATTAGCGGCTCGCAAAAAGGCCGTAAGGGGAAGGTTCTTGAGATTAAGACTGAATCCTCCCGGGCTTTGATTGAAGGTGTGAACATGATCAAGCGGCATATCCGTCCCACACAGGACAATCCCAAGGGCGGAGTCATGGAGCGTGAAGGGACCGTCCATATTTCCAATCTTCGCTTGGTGAACCGTCCCAAATCCGCTCGTACGGAGAAGAAGGTCAAGGCAAAGACCAAGGAAACCAAGGGGAAGAAATAAGTTATGGAAAACGACCTCAAAGTTCATTATTTGAAGCATGTCGTCCCGGCGATGATGAAGAGCCGTGCCTACACGAATGGGCATCAGGTTCCCAAGCTTGAGAAAATCGTTCTGAACTGTTCGGTTGGCTCGGTGACCGATATCAAGGTCGCGCTGGAGGATGCCGTCCATGACTTGACCGCGATCACCGGCCAGAAGCCGATCAAAACACGCTCCAAAAAGAGCATTTCGAATTTTAATCTTCGCTTGAATCAGGAGATCGGATGCAAAGTGACTTTGCGCGGGAAAATTATGTATGATTTTCTTCTCCGTTTCATCCGTGCGGCTCTTCCCAGAATCCGCGATTTTCGCGGTATTCCGAACGGGGGATTTGACGGTCGTGGGGGTTATACGTTGGGAGTGAAAGATCATTCCATTTTTCCCGAAATCGAAATTGATCGTGTGAAGCGGAATTTGGGTTTTGATGTGACTTTCGTCACGTCAGGAAAAGACAGGGAAGAAACCCGTGAAATGCTTTTGCTGATGGGCATGCCTTTCATCGTCCGAACTCAGGATGCCGCCAAGACCGGCAACAAGGAGAACACTCATGGCCAAGAAGTGCTGGCGGCTTAAACAGAAAAAAACCCCGAAGTTTTCGACCCGGAAATACAACCGGTGCTCGATCACAGGTCGGCGGCGTAGCTATATCCGTCGTTTCGGGGTGAGTCGTATTCAGTTCCGTGAAATGGCTCTGCGTGGTGAAATTCCCGGCGTGACGAAAGCGAGCTGGTAAGTTTTATGGTTACCGATCCTCTTGCCGATTTTCTCACCCAGATCCGGAACGCTTCCACGGCCGGAATCAAAACCGTGAAAGCGAAACACTCCAAGATGCGCGGCAGTGTGCTAGCGATCTTGAAGAAGGAAGGTTTTATTGAAGATTTCGAGCTTAAAAAAGACGGGAAACACACGGATTTTCATATTTCCATGAAGACCGGAAATGCGCGTACTGGCAAGGCTATCACCTGCATCCGGCGTCTCTCCAAGCCGGGTCTTCGGCGCTATGTAGGAGCGCAGGAAATCCCTAAATATCTTGGGGGGCTCGGAGTGTCGATTCTTTCGACTCCACGTGGGGTCATTTCGGGTGAAGATGCAAAAAAACAAAATGTGGGCGGGGAACTTCTCCTCGTGGTCTGGTAACCATGTCCCGCGTAGGCAATAATCCCGTCCCTGTCCCAGCCAATGTTAAAGTGGCTCTGGATGGTAGGCATCTTAAGGCTGAAGGTCCGAAAGGAAAGTTGGGGCTCGACCTTCCACCGAAAATTTCCGCTAAAATTGATGCCGGTAAAATTGTTCTGACCCGTGATGGTGAAGATCGCTCTGCCCGTTCGATGCATGGTCTGGCCCGCAGTCTGGTCCAGAATGTGGTGCAAGGGGTGAGTGTCGGGTATACAAAGAATCTCGAAATTCACGGCGTTGGTTTCAAAGCGAACCTTCAGGGGAAAAAGTTGGTCCTGAATCTTGGCAAATCTCATCCGATTGAATATCCGGTTCCGGCTGAAATCAAAGTGACGGTGACAGATAACACCCGGTTAACGGTGGAAGGATCGGACAAGCAGTTGGTCGGCGCAGTCTGTGCCGACATCCGTGGATACGCTCCTCCCGAACCCTATAAGGGCAAGGGGGTACGTTACGCGGGCGAGAATATCCGCCGCAAGGAGGGCAAGACGGCTCAAAGTAAGTCGGCCTAATCAAAATTTATGCCTAATCCATCCAAATTACGCCGTGAACGCCGTGTGCGGATTCATAAGAGGATTCGTCTTCGTTTACGCGGAGATGCGACGAAACCCCGCCTTTGCGTTTCATTTAGTGGGAAAAACATCTATGCCCAGGTCATCGATGATGTGGCGGGGAAGACCTTGGCAGCGGTTTCAACCTTGGAAGAAAATCTCAAAAAAGGGATCAAAGCCAACGTGGCCGGAGCTGCCAAAATGGGGCAGACCGTGGCTGAACGGGCTTCGAAAAAAGGAATCTCCGCCGTGGTCTTTGATCGGGGTGGGTTTCTCTATCATGGAAAAGTGAAGGCTTTTGCTGAGGCAGCTCGGCAGGCCGGCTTAAAATTCTAAAGAGGTAAATGGCATGAGCGTTGTTCCTAACCCAGATAAAGAGATCGCTGTCGAACCCGACGCGATCCCGGAGAAGGCCTTTTCGAAGACCTCGGAATTTATTCCGAAGTCTGAGCCCACGAACAATCGTCGTGAACGCACGCGGACTCCTTCCGACATGTTTGAGAAAGTCGTTTTCGTGAATCGTTGTGCCAAGGTGGTCAAGGGTGGGCGTCGCTTTAGCTTCAGCGCGCTATTGGTGGTGGGTGACAAAAAAGGGAAAGTGGGCGTCGGATTCGGCAAAGCAAGAGAAGTGGCGGAAGCTATCCGCAAGGGAACGGAAAACGCCAAAAAGAATCTCTACACATACAATATCGGACCGAGCACTCTTCCCCATGAAGTGAACGGCGCATTTGGGGGTGGTCGTGTTTTGCTTCGTCCAGCTTCCCTTGGAACTGGCTTGATTGCCGGGGGTGGGGTTCGATCCGTTCTTGAGGCCGCTGGAGTGAAGGATGTTTTGGCCAAGTCCATGGGTTCCAGCAATGCCGCCAATGTGGTGAAAGCGACAGTGGACGCGCTTTCAAAACTCCGGACCCGGACCCAGATTCTCGAACTTCGTGGTAAAAAGCGGACCCCGAAAGCAACGGGGAGTGAGGTAGCGTCATGAGCACAACGATTCCACGCCCTGGAGCAAGACATCGCCGGAAACGGCTGGGTTGCGGGGAAAGCTCCGGCAAGGGCAAGACCTCTGGGAAGGGTCATAAAGGACAGAAAGCGCGTTCGGGTGGAAGTCTTCGACTTGGATTTGAAGGTGGTCAGATGCCTCTCATCCGCCGAATTCCAAAACGGGGTTTCAATAATGCCGTTTTCACGCATCGTTTTGCTCCTGTCAATTTGAGCAGCTTGGATTTGTTTTCCGACGGGTCAAAAGTCGATGAATCCAGCCTTCGTCAGTGCGGTTTGGTCAAAGGCGAGTGGGAAGGGGTCAAAATCCTCGGCGGCGGAAAATTAAAACCAAAAAATCTTGTGCTTGAGGTGCATGCGGCCAGTGAATCGGCCAAATCCGCACTTGAAGCGGCGGGTGCCAAAATCACCCTCCTGAAAAAATAGGCCCCAAGGGTCACTGACGGGCCATGCTCCACGCCCTCCTGAATTGTTTCAAGATTCCTGAGTTACGTCAGCGGATCATTTTCACACTTGCCCTGATTGTGGTTGTCCGGATTGGGGCATCCATTCCTTGCCCTGGGATCAACCCGTTGGTTCTGGGGGAGTTTTTCCGCCAGGTCGTGGATCAGCAGGATCAAGGGAGTGTGATTGGGCTCTTCAACCTCTTTAGCGGAGGAGCTCTGGAAAACTGCGCAATTTTTTCCCTCACGATCATGCCGTACATCAGTGCAAGTATTGTCATGCAGTTGGCTACGGGAGTGATCCCTTCGTTGGGAAAAATGGTCAGGGAAGAGGGGGGTCGTCAAAAGATCACCCAGTACACCCGTCTGGGGACCCTGATTCTTTGTGTCGTACAGGGTTATCTCTTGGCGGTGAGCTTTGAAAATCCTTCTAGGATACCGATTTTTTCCGGGATTGATCAGGTGATTCAACGCCTTGGTCCCCTTGTTCCGGAACCCGGTCTGGCTTTCCGGATCGTCACAGTGATCACCTTGACGGCGGGAACGATGCTTTTGATGTGGATTGGTGAACAGGTGACGGAAAAGGGGATCGGCAATGGTATTTCCCTTGTCATCACGATTGGCATTGTCGCCCGTCTTCCGGCGGCTCTGGTGGCCGGTTGGCAGGTGTTCGTCCCTCCGGCGGGAAGCGGCAAAGAGCCGATCAGTCCATTCATTCTCTTTTTATTGCTCGCATTTCTTTTCATTGTCATCGCTTCAACGATTGCCCTGACCCAAGCCTTGCGGAAGGTCAGCGTGCAGTATGCCAAGCAGGTCCGAGGGAACCGTGTTTATGGCGGTCAGACTTCCTTCCTTCCCCTTAAGGTCAATTACGCGGGAGTAATGCCGATCATCTTTGCCAATGCGATCCTGCTCTTCCCAGCTAGCATCCTCGGATTTCTTTTTCCGGGATCTCCCACTGCGAACCGGATTTCGGCGGCCCTCGCAACCGGAACCCTGCATTACGTTTTGTATGCCGGAATGATCTTTTTCTTCTCATATTTTTGGGTGGCAATGGTCTTCAATCCGATCCAGATCGCGGATGACATGAAGCGGCATGGGGGGTTCATCCCCGGAGTCCGGCCTGGGGAAACAACCGCTCAGTTTTTGGACTATGCGATGACACGACTGACCTTTGCTGGGGCGATTTTTCTCACGGCCTTAGCGGTTCTCCCGATGTTGGTGCAAAACTTTCTTGGTGTTCCAAGCATCACAGCTCAGTTCTTTGGTGGGACTGGTTTGTTGATCATCGTGGGAGTCATGCTCGACACCATGAGACAGGCGGAAACCTATCTTCTCCAGCGCCACTATGACGGCTTTTTGAAGAAAGGTCGTATCAAGGGCCGGAGCACCAGCGGTGCAGTCTCTACCTCGAATGCGATTTCCGAACGCCAGATTGCTTGGCTGCTTGTGATCATTGCGATCATTGCTCTGGGCGGAATCGTACTCTCGCTTCGGTAAGGTTTTTCGTTTTTTGGATATTTGCCGTAGGGCTATGCCAACCATTCCCATCAAGGATGCTTCCGGCATTGCCGGGATGCGCGCGAGTTGCCGTTTAGCGAGGAGAGTTCTCGAAGAGTTGGCCTCTCGCCTTGAACCGGGACGAACGACAAAAGAAGTTGACCAATGGGCTGGTGAAATTATGGCGAGGGAAGGGGCGCGAAGCGCTTTTTTTGGGTACCGAAAATTTCCAGGACAACTTTGTATTTCCGTCAATGAGGAGGTCGTACATGGAATCGGGGGAGCTCGAAAATTGTCTTATGGGGATGTCGTTAAATTGGATGTAGGGATTGTTTTGGATGGCTGGGTGGGGGATACCGCGATTACGGTGGGTTTGGGGGCTATTACCCCCAGTCGTCAAAAACTCCTAGAGCGTACTGAGGCATCCTTGATGGCAGGAATCCGAGCAGCCAAAGGGGGTGGACGGCTCGGGGATATTTGTCATGCGATCGAAAAAACCGTGAAAGAGGCGGGTTATAGTGTCGTGAAGGAGTTTGTCGGTCATGGTGTTGGCCGGAAACTTCATGAGGAGCCTCAGATTCCAAATTTTGGGAAGGCCGGAACAGGGCCCATTCTTAAACCAGGTATGACTTTGGCGATTGAGCCCATGGTGAATGAGGGGACGCCGGAGGTCAGGATTCTAAAAGACGGATGGACAGCCGTGACAGCAGATCGACGCGATTCGGCACATTTTGAGCATGTCATTCTGATTACCGAGGGCGAGGCCGAGATTTTAACCCGCTCGGGGGTAGATTCTTCCCATGAATAGTCCTCTTTTACCCGGATCGGAGCAGGGGGCCATGTTTTGTGATGGGTCAGATATCTTTGAGAGAAAGGGGCTTGCCAAGGCAGGCCTTCTTCGATAGGATTTTTGACTGCTTATTTTATGAAAGTACGTGCTTCTATCAAACGCCGGACCAGCGACTGCCAAGTTGTTCGCCGGAAAGGTCGTATCTACATCATCAACAAAAAAAATCCGCGGTTGAAGCAGAGGCAGGGATAAAATCATCATGCCACGCGTTTTAGGAGTCGATATTCCGGGAGAAAAAAGGGCCGAGTTTAGCCTTCGTTACGTCTATGGACTTGGGCCAACCCGGGCACGACAGGTGATCGAGGAAGCGGAAATTCCTTCTGATCTCCGGGCAAAGGACCTGACTGACCAGCAGATCAATCGCATCATCGGCGTCATCCAGAGGAATCGCTTTCTGATCGAAGGCGATTTGCGTCGTGATATTCAGCAGAATCTAAAACGACTTCAGACGGTGAACTGCTATCGGGGAATTCGTCATCGCAAGGGGCTCCCCGTCCGTGGACAAAGGACTTCGACCAATGCCCGGACCCGCAAGGGACCTCGTAAGACCGTTGGAGTCATCCGAAGCAAGGACGCCAAAGCGGCTAAGACATAATTCCCATGAGCGAAAACGAAAAAAAACCAGAAGCGAAGGCAGAATCAAAAGCCAAAGCTGCAAATCCTGAGCCAGCAAAAGTCAAGAAGGCCAAAGGATCCAAGCCAGCTTCCGGGGGGAAGGACGGGGCGAAAAAAGAGGAGGTCATTCTGGCTCCCGAGAGTCTGACTTTGGACGGCTTGGAGGACGCTTCTAAGATCAAGATTCCCAAGATCAAAGGGGCCAAGCAGATTGCAAACGGGGTGGCTCATGTTCTTGCGACTTTTAATAACACCGTGGTTTCGATCACGGATCTCAAAGGAAATGTCATTGCATGGTCGAGCGCCGGGAAAATGGGATTCCGTGGCTCAAAAAAATCAACTGCTTATGTGGCTCAGGTTGTTGCTCAAGATGCGAGCCGTCAGGCAATGGCTCACGGGCTTAAGGAAGTGGAAGTTCGTGTTAAAGGGCCTGGAATGGGCCGTGAATCCGCTGTACGGGCCTTGCAGGCTGTTGGCTTGGAAGTCAGCACAATTCGGGACGTGACCCCCGTCCCTCACAATGGTTGCCGCATGCGCAAAGCTCGGCGCGTGTAAGGAGAAATTTTATGGCCCGCTATACAGGATCTCGTGACAAAATTAACCGTCGCTTTGGCCAACCGATTTTCGGGGCTTCCAAGGCGCTTGAGCGTCGTAATTTTCCTCCAGGCGTTCATGGGGCCAAGGGACGTCGTAAGCAGTCCGATTTTGCCATCGCCGTAGGGGAGAAGCAGAAGATGAAGTATGGCTATGGCATCCTCGAAAAACAGTTTCGCCGGTATTATCAGAAAGCGGTCCAGAGCCGCGGGGTGACGGGTGAAAAGCTCCTCCAACTCCTCGAAACACGTCTCGACAGCGTGGTGGATCATTTAGGTTTTTCTTCAACCCGACGGGGTGCCCGGCAGATGGTTTCCCACGGACATATTGCCGTCAACGGTCGCAAGGTGACGATTCCGAGCTATGGCTGCCGGACTGGCGATGTCATTGAGGTGCGGGACAATCCAAAGTCACGGCAACTCGGAACGAAAGGGCTCGAGAAAAGCCAGATTCGCCCCGTTCCGGATTGGTTGACCCTTAATAAAGACAATTTCAAGGGAACCCTCACCAGGATTCCCACTCGGGATGAGCTCAATCCGGTGGCCAATGAACAGTTGGTTGTCGAGTTGTACTCGCGTTCCTAAAAAATCTTTCGCCGTCCGCTACCGACGGTGAAAAACAAAAACAGATCAGGATCGGCCGTCGGTCCCTTCTCCAGGTAGCGGGGGAGGGGTAACCCGGCCGGAAAGAGAG
>Ga0214917_10002601_pt1 | contig 21714 bp, 15 predicted proteins | sample LL_1208_BB_MetaG_FD_177983 | JGI IMG/M metagenome (GOLD analysis project Ga0214917, IMG submission 177983) | Freshwater microbial communities from Lake Lanier, Atlanta, Georgia, United States - LL_1208_BB | ecosystem: Environmental > Aquatic > Freshwater > Lake | place: USA: Georgia | collected...
CGATCCCGGGCTTCGTGCGAGAGCGCTGGAAAAAAGAGATCCTCCTCAGGCGTTTTTTCCTCATGGAGACCGCGCCCGACCTGTCGGAGGCCATGTTCATCTTTGCGCCGTCCATCACGTCGCTGGAGGAGAGGCGGCGGTACATCGAGCGAATCACGGATCCAGACTGGCACGGTCGGGCACGCGAAGCGCTTGCAGCAGAGGTGGCGGCGCTCCGCCGGCGCTACGAACTGAACTCTCTCGACGAGAGAGACGTGGCGCAGAACACGGAAGCCCTCGCAAAGATCGTCACCACACGATCCGTCAACGAGATCCTCACCGCCCTCCGGCAAAAGCCGAAAAGCCACCGTCCTTTCTTGCTCCAGGCGCTCTCGATGAAGCCCTCGACCGAGCTGAGAGATATGTCTGCGCAGATCCGAAAGCAGATCGCCGGGCGGGAAACCGACACCTACCTGAAGCTCTTTCTCGACCCGCTCCTCCAGGCCGTCGAGGCCAAAGATCCACAGGCCATCCGGCGACGGCTGCAGCAGCTCGACGCGTCCAGGATCCGCCACACCAAGCAGTGGGAACTCATCCTCGAGAGCGCCAGGAAAGACAAGGATGCGAGACCCGTGTTTGAACGAGCCGGCCACCTGCCGCCGCCCATCCCCATCCGGGACATCATCGACCAGTGTCGCGACAGTTTCGAAAGAGACCTGTATGAGATCTTTACACAAACATTCCTGATTCGCCACAACGAAAAGAAAGACTGTCTGGTGGACGTCCTGGTCTCGAGAGCACAGCGATGCCTGGGCGACGCGACCGTCGGTGCCGAGGACGCCAACGAGAAGCGCCGAGGTATTCTAGCATCGTGGGGCTGGTCGGACGAGCCAAAGACCTCCGTGATCGGAGACATCCTCACCATCGTCACCTCCAGAAACCGAAAAGAAAGAGACACTGCCAAAGATAATCTGTTCAGAACGATCCCCTTTTTTACCCAGATAGCCGATAACGAGAAAGAGCGTTTGAGAGCACAACCGGTCAGCAAGGAGAAAGTGAGGGAATGGCTGTGGGATCAACTCCAGGCATGCGTCTACGGCGCTGCCGCAACGGAGCAAAAGAGACAAGCATTATGTTATCTCCAGAGATGGAATCCGGACGCCGCGCCGCGACCGCTCCCGGAGATCCGGCGTCGGCTCAAAGCCGATGACGCCGTGTACGACACCAGGTTCAGCCAGTTCAGGGACACGATCCTGAAAAAGATTACGGATCGACAGGAGCGCCGGCAGGCGCTCCGGAAATTCGTCTTGGCGTTTCAACGCCGGCAGGCGACGGTTGGACAGCAACAGAAACAACCGCAGCAGCAGCAGCCGCCGCAGCAGCAGCAGCAACAGAAGCAGCAGCAGCAGCCGCCGCCACAACAGCCTGCAGGTGAGACGATACTCGCGGCCTCGTGGAACATCCTGAGCCCGGAGCTGGATCCGTCGATGCCGCCTCAGGAACAACGGATAGCACGCATCGCTCGGATCACGGAGAAGCTGGAGATCCTCGCCGGTATCTACGGCATCATCCTCCTCCAGGAGCTCCCGGCGGATCCGGCGACCGTCGACATGATCCTCGGCGATACAAGAAAGACGCACAGCCTGTACCTCCAGGAATACAACGGGGATTTCGGAGGCGAGCGACGGAAGAGCCACCTGGGCATCCTCGTCAGGAAAAACGATTTCGGGGTGATCCGGGATCGACAGGCGCGCGTCCTGAAAGCGCTGGGCAGAGAGGACACGTTCCTTGTCCAGCAGGCTGTTCCCATGCCGGGAACGGTGTTTGCCTCCGCGGAAGGAGAGATCGCGTCGAGGAACGTGATGGGCGTCCTGCTCCGGCGGGGCGACCAATTCCTGATCGTGCTCAACGTCCACCTGACACGACCCCCGCCTCGCGGCTCGGATATCATCTTGCGAAACAATCTGAAGCAACAGGTGAAAGAAAAAATGGACTATTTTACGGACGTCGTGCGGCGACGGCAGCAGCAGCAAAAGACGGCGCACCGTCCGGTGCCCTTGCTGCTCGGCGGCGATATGAACCGTCCCGTCCGGGACTCGACATTGTGGCTGTTGTCCGGCGGCGAAGCGCACGGGGCGGACAAGACGGCGATCGACGGTTTTGTGACGAGAGGATTGGACGGGTGTGAGTTCTCGTCGGACAAGACGGTGTTAGAGGAACACACGAGCGATCACCCGATCGTTTTCCTCCAATTTATTTTGCCATGAATGATAGGAATGGAGTGTTTCCTGCAGCACCCGACCGCCGTCGGCATGACGTACGTCGGTCACGGTCTGTTTAGCCTTTCGCTCTCGAGGATGTTCCTCGCCGGAGCCGTCCAGGCGCTGATCCATGCCGTGTTTCCGTTCTGGTTCCAGGACGGCAGCACGCGGCAGAGCGAAAAGATCCATGCCGCCATCGAGGCGGCAAGATCCGCTCACGACAGAGCCTCGTAATCCCGGCGAGTGGCCGCATAGAGGAGGCGATGCTTGTCCCCGTCGATCGCGAGAGAGAAATCACAAAGGCTAGTAGATGAAATAGATGTACGCGATACCACCGCCTCCGTTTCCCCCGTTACCATCAGTAATACTTGGATCGTCGTCATGACCACCACCGCCACCACCTCCTCCGTTTCCGTAGAACGAGTACGGCGGATTCGGTGCGGATGATCCATCACTCCCTCCATTGTCGAGCGTCCCGCCAGAGCCGTAAGCACCGGCACGACCCCCTCTGCCCGCATTACCAGTACCTGGCGTAACTCCTGTATCGGTGCCGCCTGCTCCTCCACCACCGTAAGAGGAGGGGAGGGAAAGGACAGGCGGGATACCGGTGAATACCGTGCTCGCGTTATTACCGCTGGTGTTTGCGCCCGCACTATTTCCACCCGTGCCTGGTTGTGTGCTCTGGAACGTCCCTGTCGAGGAACCGCTGCCACCGCCGCCTCCACCATTTCCTGCGGTCGCCGTCACAGTAAAAGCGGGTCCAGAAATAGTGGTTGAATTTCCGTCCGTTGGTTGGGTAGAACTGTCCGCATTCCGCTCCGTTCCACCGTTTCCCAGGGTCAGGTTAAAGACCGAATTCTGAGCCACGGCGGAAAGGACGGCCAGGATGGAATCGCCGCCGGCGCCACCGGTTCCACCGGTATTTCCGTTTCCACCACCGCCACCACCGACCGCGATGAGGGTGACGTTGGTCAGCGGCACGTTGAACGTGATGGAACCGGAACTGGTCGGGCTGGCGGAATTGATGAAAGTGGCAAGATAATACGATTGTCCGGGTGTGCCGGTCGGAAACGTCGTCAGCGTGCCGTTGGTGAGCGTCACGGGATTGAGATCTGATTCAGATCGGTCGCGCCGACTCTGTATCCGGTGGCGGATGCCTGTGGATTCGGAGATACGTAGGGAGCAAAGATCTGATTGAGATCTGTCCCGGCAATTTTGAAATTTGTGGCGGACGCCTTGGCACCGGTGCTATACGATTGAAAGATCTGCGTCTGGGGAATGCCTTGTACCAGAAAAGTCGACATTTATATCTATACAATCCGATTTTATTTCTGGATGCACAAGAGTCATTAGTCCAACAATATAACGACTCTGTCAGAAAACACGCTCAGAAAAGCGCGGTGAAAGACCACCCGATCTCGGCAAAGAGCTCGCTGCAGACCTGGTCGTGAAAATACTTGCGATCCACCGTCTTGAGCATGTTGAAGTCTTCTTTCTTGCACGGGAAGCGGTGACGACGGAGGAGCTGAAAGAGGACGTACTGTGTGTTGATGAAATTCTTGCGCTCGGAGGTCTTGTATTTCTTGTCGTACGTCTCGACCAGGATGTTAAAATCGTTCATGAGGTCGTTCTCCAGATGGCTGATGTCCGGTGCCGGCCGGCCGGTGAGCGTGTGGTGGATGAGGACGACGTCCTCGTAGTGCTTGGTCTGATGGATCTCACGGAGAAAGATGAGGATGTGCTCCCGCGTGACTTTCTCAAAAGCGACCTCTTTCGGCATCGTGGCGTGCTCCTCCGGCACGATGCGGTGCGAGACGAGCTGGTGGATGAGGTCGTCGTAGACCTGCTTCGGGATGCTCGCGTTCTGCTTGCCCTGGTACTGTGCGATCGTGTCCCGGAAATGCGAGCGCCGGTCGTAGGTGTATTTGCTGCTCATGTTGACACGGTCGATATCCCTGTACGAGACGCTGTTGTGCGTGGTGGCAGCCACGAACCCGCATTTCTCGCAGACGGAATGATTGTCGTGGAGGATGAAATGATCGTAATCCGTCGAACATACCGGACAACGGCTGCTGACGGCGGCCGTGCCGGCCGCCGCCGAGGTGACCCTGATCTTATCCCAGTCGTTCTTCTTGTACTCGGTCGGGAAATACGTCTGGACGAGCCAGAAATAATCCTTGAGCAGCGCGTTCATCCGCTGCCGGATCGTCATCTCGTTCACCGTTTTTTTTGCGTTATCGGCCTGCGAAGACATGAAATCGATCTTGGACTGCCGGCTCTGGAGACCCTTGTACTCGTCCAGGATCGGGATCGCGTGGATCAGGTAGAAATGAAACTGCTCGGAATCCTGGATCTTTTCCGTCTCGGACATGTTTTTCCGGATGTCCTCCAGGAGCTCGGGCGACGCCTGAACCGAAACGTCCTCGTACAGCGTCTTCCATTTCTCGTACTCGCTCTCCGTCTTGGCTTCATCCGTTAGGTTGTATTTCCGGACAAGAAAATTATGGATCCACAAGATGTCAATGTTATTCATTCATTTCACCCGGGTGATCTTTTCTTTAGATTCAGCGGCGGTGCGTGTGGAGGAGGCCCAAGCAGGTGACCCGCCAGCGTGCCAGCTCCAGGTGCTGCGCGAGGTCGCGGCGCAGGTTGCCGTAGCGGCGCTCGGAGTAGTCGGTCGCCATGTGACGGAGAGCCGCGCAGAGGTGGGCGAGGTAGCGCTCCCAAAGGCTTCCCGCCAGGAATGTCTCCATCCCCCTCCGATTGACGGACAGATCGCGATTCATGTAGTACCCATCCGCGGAGCCGCGCGACGGCGGCTCAAAAAGGCAGCACATCTCGGGCTGCTTCTTGCGCAGCCACTCCTGGAGGAACGTGAGGTCGATCTGGGCACTCGGCGGCCGGAGGACGTTCGGACGGAACAGCCGGAGCGGGAAATCGGCCACCTCCCGGATGGCCGGGAGGGGGAGCGTCCCGGCGCACAGGCCGGTGATGCAGGCGCTGCTGGAGGCCGGGAGCGGCGGGAGGCTCTTCTCTCTGACCAGGCAGCGGAACGGGAGGTCGGACGGGCGCACGCCGAGGATCTTGGACAGCTCCACCCGGCGCTGCCACAAGAAATCCATCATGGCCAGCGGGCTCTTGGCCACGGCCATGGACTGGTTGAAACCGTAATTGGGACCACGATACTCTCCCGTAAATCGATGCCTCAGGAAATCGACCAGCGAGGAGGTCCGGACGCCACGATCCTCCTCCCACCAGAACACGGTGTCGCTCCGGTAAAAGTTCTCGAGGACATGACGGAAAAACCGACGGATCTCGTTCTCGGGCGGCAGGCGCAGGCGTCTCAGCTCGTGGCTGATCGCAAACAGGACATGGAGCATGTCGCGCCCCGTTATGAGGAAGCCGTAATAACCCAGTTCGTGGAAAAACGTATCCTGGACGCCCAGGAACTGGTTCTGATACCACGCGCACGAGTGTCCGAAATCGATCAGGACGGGCTCGCATTCGAGGGCATCGAATTCCCAGCACATCTCGTAGACGCGCAGCCGTTTTTTCTGCCCACCCTGCCGCATCAGGATGTTATCCAGATGGAGGTCGTAGTGCGTAAACAAGACGGCGGCCTGGGCGATCTCGAGATTCAGGAGGATCTGCATCCACCAGGAGAAGACGCTCAGGCCTTTCTGGGGCGTGTAATGGCTGGCCGAGTCGACGAGTTTCTTTTTGAAAGTCGCATACCCCCGGCACGCGCCCGACGCGTCGAGGAGCGGCTCGATCAGCGTTTTCATGGCGCTGCCTACAGGACGCGCTCTCGCGGGGACAGAGCGGAACGAGCTCCGGCCGCGCCGGCGAGCCGCCGACTTTATCAGCCGCCGGGGAGACAGGACGACCGTGCCTGCGGACGAGGTGAAAGCGCCAAAATAAAAGAGGAAGCCGGTCGTGAACGACCGCAGGCGGTTCAGGACGAGCACGGCCAGCACCGTCTCGTGGATCTGCATGACGGCGGCTTCGTTGTCTTTGGGGCTCTTGAACATGAGGGGGATACGGCCGGCGGCATCGATACACCCGACATACCCGTTCACGCCCGTGCCGAGGAGCATCATGCGGACGTTCTCATCGAAAGGGAGCGTGCTCCCCGTCTGATACAGCCGCCTCGTCCTGCCTAGCAGGACGTTCTGCCGGGAGGAAAGGCAGACGAGCCACTGGAGCACCGCCTGGAGCGCGGCGAAGAGGCGTGGATCGTGATACTCCTGCCGGATGAGACCGCGGCACAGCGCCCGGAGCGCCTCCGCTCCGCCCTCGCCGGTAAAGCGGAAAGGGCTGGGCGGCAGGACCGTCAGCAGGCGCGCGTTCCTGGACGAGGGGTAGGAGTATCCGGCGTTCCCGGGGTAGAGTTCTCGGAAGCGCCTTGCGAGGTTCTCCTGGTAAACGGCCATCTTTATCCTCTATTTTTTTTTATAAGTGCGAGTGCAGACGACGCAGCGCCGAAAGCGGCAGGCGGATCGTCTGGCCGGACGTCGGCCGCAGGACGACCGGCCTGTCCACGAGACGGAATCCGAGGACGGCGTCCTCGAACATTTCCGCGAGGCCCTCGACGTGGTTGCGTCCACAAAAGACGACAATGATCCCCCCGGCGGGGAGGAGGCGCAAGACCCGCAGCGCCGCCTCGAGCTCCATGATCCCGCCGCAGGCCAGGGCGTTCCGCCGCGCGGCGAGGGCGCACCATCGGTCGGCGACGCCGTCCTCCAGCGCCTCGAGTGAGCGCATCAGATACCGGTGATCTTTCTCGCCCCGTCTCCTCTCGTGGACGACACCGATCCGGTGGAGGCGCCGGGCGATCGTCTCCTCGTAGCGCAGGCGATCCCTGCGGAAAGCCGCGACGTCCAGGACGGCACGGAGGACGGCCATGACCTGTGGGTCGGTGTCGCCATCGCGGCGGACGGAGGCGCGGGTCAGCGGCAGGAAATACGAGCTCAGCCGGAGGTCGACAGGAAAGACGCGGACGCGCTCGCCCAGGTGATCACAGCGCTCCCGGAAGCGGCAGGCATCGAGCGGCGGCCTGCGGAACGAGAGGACGTTGCTGTCGGGGCTCGCAAACCCGAGCGTGCTTGTCCGCGTATCCGGCGACATGGCGCTCTCCACGAGCACGCTGATGGGCTCGGCCGGGAAATGATGCCGGAGGGCGCGGACAAACGAGACGGGGTCACCGGGCGTGCCGTGGTTCTCACCGGCCAGGAGGACGCGCGAGCCGCCCGAGAAGCGGCAGACGCGAAGCACCGCGCAGCCCCTGAGGACGATCATGACTCTTTTATTTTTCCAACATTCAAAAACTGAAACAATCGTGTTCACTCTTTAGAGTCTCCAGGACTGGAACACGGCTGATCTATTTCTCTCTATCGATCCCGCAGATGATTGTACTCAGAGACATTTTCCATAACGCGACCGGTACACACGCGGCCATGGCGGTCGAGGCGCCGACGGGCTCGGGCAAGACAATGACGGCCTACGAGCATTTCCGGGATGAGGCCGGTATCATGGTGCTGCCGACGAGGATGGCCATCGAGAACGTGCGGAAGCGCCATCCCTGCCACGGCCGCCTCCGGCTCCTGACGCCCATACCGGCGATCGAGCAGATGACCCGCGGCGTGCCGCCGCTCGTTATCGTGGACGAGGCGCACACGAGCAGCCGAGAGTACGAGAGCCTCCTGTGTTTCCTGCGGCGGATGGCAAGACCGCCGCGGCTGCTGTTCCTCTCGGCTCTGATCGACGAGGAGCGGCTCTCCGGTTTTTTCCCGGGGCTGGTGGTGGCTCGCCTGCCCGCGGCACGGAAACACCCGATTGCGATCACGTACCACACACCCTTGTACGACCGTGTCCCGAGCTCGTACGCGCTGATCCAGGAGATCGATCACGTGATGCGACTGAGGGTCATGACGCTCCCCGAGCGCGAGCGCACCAAGATCTTGTGTTTCGTGGCGAGCCACGAGCAGTGCGATCGCCTGGCGGACGCGACCAAGCACCAGGGATACGAGGTACACACGCTCCACGGCGGGATGAGCGAGGAGGAGGTCGGGGAGATCCGCGACCGGCTGGCGGATCCGGACATCATGACGATCTGCTTCGCGACCAACATGGTTGAGACGGCCGTCACGCTGCCGGGCCTCCAGGTCGTGATCGACAGCGGGATCCGGACGAACATCCAGGGCGGCCACCGGCTCGTCCAGGAGTGGTGCGACCGCTCGTCCATGATCCAGCGCGCGGGCCGGACAGGGAGGACGTGCCCGGGACGGGTGATCCGTCTGATGTCCGAGCAGCGGTACGGGCAGCTCCCGCTCGTCCACCTGCCCGTACACAATTTCGAGCCCGTCGTCCTGTTTTTCCTCAGCCGCGGGATCGATCCAGAGAAAGTGCTCGGTGCCGACAAGACGACGCCGTGCCTGGACAAATTCCGGGAGATGGGGATCGAGCACGGCTACGATTTCCTGGCGAGGTGCGGCGTGGACGTGGAGGTGGGTCTGCCGGCGTATCGTTTCTCCCGATCGAGGCGAGGGGACGGCGCCACCACGGCCGTGTGCCTGGCGCTGGCCATCATCCAGATGTACCGCAACCAGCCGATGAACTGGGTCTATATCGACAAGAAATACAGGCTGGCGCGGGAGCGGGCGCTGATCATGAAATCGATCCGGGACACGTTCTGTGTCGACGGCGACATGCTCGGCTCGGTCGTCGGCGTGTTTACGGCCATCTGGTGCGCGGAGAGGCCGGTGGAGTTCTGCAAGAGGAACTCGTTCAATTTCCGGTGTTTCCGAGAGACAAAGAGGGTCTTTGTGCGGCTCGCGTCCGTTGTCTCGTCGTCACCCAAGCCGTCGCTGCTCGCGCGCACGGTAACCCGAGACCTCTGGACGGCACATCAGGAGACCGTCCTCCGATTCCTGTGGCGGTGGTTCCCGCGCTTCGACACGAGGAGGGAGGTTGCCGATGGTCCCGGCTACCTGGATCAGCGGTTCTGCTCGCTGCACCTCCATCGGACTAGCACGGTGTCCCTGCTGGAGCTCGTCCGGAAAACCGACGACAACATTACTCTGTGGACGCGCTACCCGCTCAGAGACTACCGGGAAGAGCACTGGATGCTGGCAAGGACGATGGAGCTCCGGCGCGAGCGCATGAACCAGAGGCTGGCATGGCGAGCGGAGTTTGATGCCGTCGTTGCGGAGATCCGGGACGAGGTGGCTTTCCGCCCGGGGATGTGCGGCATGGAGGGAGCGATGGCGGATTTTTTTTCCTACCGCCGATAATGGTCTATCCACAGTACCGGAGGGCATAGGTTTTTCGGTCGCCGTCTTTCCCGGTGGCCACGACCTCGAATCTGGTATTGCTCGGGAGAACCACCTCGTAGTCCTCGCGGTAGAATGTAGCGGCCTGCAAGAGGATTATCCGGCTCCCGGCCGGCACAGTGATATCGAACAAACAACAGTCTGAACCGGCATACGCGCGTGCATGCGACCGGTTCAGGGTCGCAGAAGAAAAAGAAGGATTGTATGTGAATCTTTTTCTATTCTCCGTGTAGCCAAAAATTTCCAGATAATCCGTGCGGACTCCTCGGTAGAGCCGTAGATCATGGGGCAACGGAGGCGACCGGCGGCAGAGCTCCTCCAGTTCAGTGGCCAGGATCTCCATCATGTGGCGGATCTCGGAAAGAGTAAATTTCCGGAGCCGGCATTGTTCGTTGAGCCACTCATTGGCAAAACGGATCAGACCATCCATGATCTTTTCTATTTTTTTTTTCGGATTAAGGAGAAGATCGAGGTGCGGCCTGAAACCACTCGGATCGACGGCGGCCCAGGCGATCGCGTTTTTCTGGACGAGAAGGCTGGAGAGCAGGGGCACGAGGAGGACATTGAAATATTTGAAATATTGCGGTGATCGGAACCATTGATCGCACCATCCGTAAAACTTATCGAGCGTAAGACCCTCTAGAAGGTAGAGATTTATGTGAGCCCAAGAGTTTTTGGAGTAGGTCAGGAAAATCAGGACATCGATCAAAGAAAAGCCGTTCATGAAATCGGAGAGCACGCGCAGGTTCTCTTGGAGACCGGGCTGAGGAAATTTTTTGTAAGAGTTCTCGTATGTTTTTCTGGGTCGGAGGATCGAGGAAGTAGCGAGGAAAGTTGTGACGGAGAACGCGGACGGTCGGGCGCCTAGGATCGGTTCCATCGGATGCCGGCGGAAGCCGCGGAACACGAGCTCCCGGAGAGCGCTCTCACGATCGTGGTACGGCAGGCCATGACGGTGGACGCAGGCGCGCAACTCATCGTCCCGCAGCGAAAGATACACGATGCGACAAAAATCCGCTGGGTGGATCTTTTTTTTATAGATCGATCGATAGACACGGTCGACCGTCTCCATTTTTTTTTAGCAGAAAAAAAAAAAAGGCTACGCTTTCCGTATAGACGGCTGATTGTCAGGACGCGCCAGTCAAAGAGCCTGCTCCAGTAGGAGTGGAGCGATCCGCGGTACCGCCGCTGGAACGCCTGCCGGTTTTTGCGACATTTTTTATTCCAGATGAAAAACCGTTCATAACAGCATCGGCTCGTCCTCTCTGAACGACGCGGTGTCGCCGTCCGACAGGAAAAACGTGGCCTCGCGGAGCCCAAAGGTCTTGGGCGTGTAGACGAGGCCGTGGAAATCGTTCTTTGGTCCCATGTACGGTGCCAGGAGGTCGGTCACGCTCTCCGAGTCCTGATCCGTAATCATGAGGACGCTCGTCGGAAGCGATCCGATCTGGTGCTGGATCCGGATCTTGTACAGCTGGCCGTGGTAGACGTAGTGGACGTCGTAGACGCCTTTCTTGACCTGGACGAGGCTTCTGGCCAGCTGCTGGTACACGAGCAGGTAGCCCATCCACGCACCCATCCGAACCAGCGATCGGAGCGCCTTCCACGGGTCTTTTTCCCGCCGCAGCTGGATCCGGTACAGGTACAAGAACTCGACGCGGAACACCAGCAGCAGCGACGCGGAACCGATCAGCAGCAGCCACAAAAAGACGAGCAGCAGCATTTACTCGTAGCGACGCGACGCGCTTAGACCGAAAACACAAAAACTGATCTAATGAGGTGAAATCTATGAGAAACGCAAAATGACGACGGAGCAGAAGCGTGTGATCGGGATCGATCTCGGGACGACCTACAGCTGCGTGGGGACGTGGATCAATAACCGTGTCGAGATCATTACGAACGACCAGGGCAACCGCACGACGCCGAGCTGGGTGGCGTTTGCCGAGGAGCGGCTGGTGGGCGAGGCGGCCAAGAGCCAGTCGAGCGTGAACGCGGCCAACACGATCTTTGATGCCAAGCGGTTCATCGGCCGGCGCTACGACGACAAGGAGGTGGCGAGGGACATCCGGCACATGTCGTGCGACGTCGTGGACAAGAGCAACAAACCTTTCTTTGCCGTCACCTACAAGGGCGAGCGGAAAGAGCTGAGTCCGGAGGAGGTGTCGGCGATGGTGCTGGGCAAGATGAAGACGATCGCGGAGGCTTTCCACGGCGGGGAGGTCAAGGACTGTGTGATTACGGTGCCGGCGTATTTCAACGACGCGGCGCGGCAGGCAACGAAAGATGCGGGTGTGATTGCCGGGCTGAACGTCCTGCGCATCATCAACGAGCCGACGGCCGCGGCCATCGCGTACGGCCTGGACAAGTGCCAGGACAAGAAAGAACGAAACATCCTGGTGTTTGATTTCGGGGGCGGGACGTTCGACGTCTCGCTGCTGAACATGTGCGACGGCGTGTTTGAGGTGAAGGCGACGGCCGGCGACGTCCACCTCGGCGGCGAGGACATCGACCAGATCCTGGTCGAGCACTGTCTGGACGAGTTCAAGAAAAAGAACCGGGTGGATGCCTCGGAGGACAAGAAAGTACGCCGACGGCTTCACATGGCCTGCGAGCGCGCGAAACGCACGCTGAGCTCGTCAACGACCGCGACGATCGAGGTGGACAGCCTGTACAGAGGGATCGATTTCCTGACGGTGCTGACACGAGCCAAGTTCGAGGCGCTGGTCGGGCACATCCTTCGCAAGACGATGGAGCCGGTGATCGACGTGCTGTCGCAGGCCAGGATCGGCAAGGGCGAGGTCGACGACATCCTGCTGGTAGGCGGGAGCACGCGGATTCCGAAGATCCAGTCTTTGCTGAAAGAGTATTTCGGGAAAGAGCCCAACACGGGCATCAATCCGGACGAGTGCGTGGCGTACGGCGCGACGGTGCAGGCCGCGATCCTGGGCGGGATCGAGTCGGAGGAGACGAGCAACCTGCTCCTGCTGGACGTGACGCCGCTGTCGATCGGGATCGAGACGATGGGCGACGCGGCGACGGTGATGATCCCGCGCGGGACGACGATCCCGTGCAAGAAGAAGCAGGTGTTCAGCACGGCCGCGGACAACCAGCCCCGGTGCACGATCAAGGTGCTGGAGGGCGAGCGGAAGCGGAGCGCGGACAATAACGTCCTGGGCTCGTTCGACCTGGACGGGATCCCGCCGATGCCCCGGGGCGTCCCGCAGATCGAGATCACGTACGACATCTCGGCGGACAGCATCCTGAACGTCTCGGCGACGGTGCAGAACGCGTCGGGCGTGAGCAAGTCGCTGACGATCAGCAACGACAAGCAAAAATTCACGCAGGAGGAGATCGATCGCCTCATCCGCGAGGCCGAGAAATACAAGGAGGAGGACGAGAAATTCCAGAAGCAGCGGGACGCGCTGAACGGGTACGAGGGCCTGCTCTACGCGCAGAAAAACAACAACGAGGGAACGGAGAGCGGCGACGCGTCGCCGCTCGCCAAGAGAGTCGAGGAGGAGCTGGCGTGGGTCTCGACACACCAGCAGGCGACGGTCGAGGAGGTCGAGGAGCGGCAGAAAGCGTTCCTGGATTTCATGAAAGAGAACACGACCGCGCCGCCACAGCCGGAGGGTGCGGAGGAGCCGCCGAGCGAGCCCAGGATCGAGGAGGTCGACTGATGCGCGATCCCGTGTGGCCGGGACGAGTTCTTTTTTTACAAATGGCTCCAATAGCTCAACCGGCAGAGCATCAGTCTTATGAGCTGAAGGTCAAGAGTTCGATCCTCTTTTGGAGCACAAAGACGGTATTTTTCCAAAAAAAAAAAGTATATAAAAACCGATGCAGCAGCAGCCAGAAGGGTTCAAGGGAGTAAAACAGACGATCCAGCCAGAAAAGTCCAAGGGAGTAAAACAGACGATCGTGGAGATCATTAAAAAAACGATGAATGATGAATCTCCGCATTTCCGCAAAATGCTCGTCCAAAAATTCGTCACTATTTTTGGGAACAAAGATCTCATGAAACAGATCGGATCATCATGTGAAGAGCTGAGAATGTGGCTGTGTGGTAATTACCCGGTCGAAGCCGTCGAGATCGAGATCGGGCTCTGGAAATCACGGCCTGGCAATACTGATTTCGATAAGAAAAAAAGAGACGACGAAAAACAAAAACTCCTGACGGCGATTTTTAGCCTGCCGAGGAGCCGTGACAGGGTGCGGCTACGGGAGATGCTGGGACAGAGCGGCGCTGCCAGAGAGGGACAGGACGTTTTTTGGATGTCGAAGCGCATCCAACAGAACAAGGAAAACAAGAAAAAACTGGCTGTCCGCCTCGGGAAACCGGAAAACACGTCTTTCCAGCAGCTGGTTGCGGCGGTTCCTGATCGGAGCCATATCCAGCAGCTGAAAAAAAACGTCCAGGGGCTGACAAAGAACGCAGAGGCGGTAAAAGAGGCCGTCCAAAAAAAGATCCGCGAACTGGAGCAGCAGAAAATGACCCTCCGAGTCGAACAAAAGAAAATCACACAACAGAGACTCGAACGGGACAGGATGATTGAGAATGAGGTTTTGGAGAGGATCAGGCATGGATTATCGATACCACAAGACCAAGATCCGATCCAGTTTGAGGAAAAATACAGGAAACAGGTCGGAAAAAAAATGGATGATCTGATACTAGGGAGCACAGCATTGTTCGAGGAAGCCGAAGAGCAGATCCGGCGGCTGAAAAAAATCGAGACCGAAAAAAATGAGCAGATCCAAAAACTCGGCAAAGAGCGTCAACAGACGGATACGAGGCTGAAAGCGGCATGCCAGCAACGACTCGTTGCCGCGGAAAAACAGAGACAAAAGAAAATCCGACAAGAATTAGAAATCCCTGAACAAGAGGATCTGATCCCGTACATGAAAAATTTCATGAAAGAGATACGACAAGGTCTGGAAAAAATCGATACCGCCAAAAATGAGCAGATCCAAAAACTTGGCAAAGAGCACCAGGCAACGATACAAAAGATACGTCGACAGACACGACAGTGCCAACAAAAAAGACAGGAGCTCGAGGGTGAGGTGGCGGTTCAGCGTCGTGCCAAGGCAGAACTGGAGTCTCATATCCGGTCATTGAGAGAAAGCGGTAGGCAGATCATTCCACAACAGCGAACCAGGCTGCTCGAGGAGCATCGCCTGACGATTCAAAGACTCCAGGCCTCTCAAAAAGAACGTGCCGGACTCGACCAAAAGATCAAGGAGCTCGAGCAGGAACTGCGGACGAGAACCGCGGCACGGCACCTGTCCCAAGAGCCAGACGCACACGCCGGTGCCGACCCGGTCACGCGGAAACAGTACATCGACGAGTACGCCCCGGCGATCCAGGCCTAGCGCGGTCGCACCCCGGTAAAGAAATTGTTCCAGGGGAGCACGTACTGCGGAAAGAAACGATTGGTATCCATGACGAACACGGGAGGCTTCCGTGGGCGCTGCATACCTATCTATCGCTAGACAAGAGATTTATAAACGGATGTCGTGTCTCATCCACACGGACAGGAGTTGTGGATCGTCCGCCGCGACAAGAAAATACTGTCCCTGTGTGGGGAAACGGAGGTTATTACAGAAGAGTGCGCCGCGGATGGCATCACTGACCAGGATCCGTCTCGTTCCTTTCGGCGCCTGGAGCGCCGCGAACGACGCGAGCCGCAGCTCGATATCGTGCATATCCAGGCCGAGTCTCCTCAGATCGATCATCGGGTTGAAGAGCACGGCCGTCTGAACCTGTCGGTCCGCGTTTTCGGTCGCGACGAGGCACGCGATCCACCGGTCGCCGTGGAGGGCGAGGAACAAGCGACCCGTCGTGTTGTCACGGATCGTGCGGAGGAGGTCGAGGTCTCTCTTCTCCCACGGCAGGGTGGACAGTGTGGCCAGGAGCTCACGGAACGGCTCCGATGGGCCGATAACGGCCCATTTCAGACCATCCGTGTTCTGGATCGCCACGAGGCCATCCGTCCATCTTTTCTGGATCTGTCGTATACCAAGCTGACGCTTCTGCTGACGCTTCTGCTGACGCTTCTGCTGCAGAAAGGACGGCGCCGCGATGGCCTTCATGCCGGCATCGTTCTTGAACGCGTATTCGATCGAAAAATTGCGGCATGGATCAGCACGGAACGCACGGAACTCGCCGCTCGGCAGCTGGTTCAGTCCCTCTTTGCTGGAGAGCCCGAGCTCGTCCCGGAAGCCGCAGATCACGAAAGGACGATCAAAGACAATCGCGGCAAGCGAGTGAAGCAGGAGGCCGACGCTCCCGGTGTCCTGGAGCGCCGGTCTGAAGAGGACGAGCGCGTGATCCTGTGCCTCGCAGACGACCTCGTCACGGAGCACAAAACGTGCGTCCGGCCAGACGGTCATGGCCGCCTGCCACTCCGTGCCTTTTCTCAGGACGACCAAGAATCCGCGACACGGACGCCTGGCAAAAAAAGAAGCGAGATCCGTGTCCCCGAGACAGCCCTCAAAGAGATAGAATTTTTGGTCGTTCTGGATCCGCAGCCCGAGCGCCGCACGGAGCAGGTGGGTCATGAACCGCGTCTCGGCCTCGTCTCCGGTCAGCGCTCCCAGAAAATCACTCAGCTGTCGTCTCGACTCGTCGTCCTGCGGGCTCAGCGGCACGACATCCAGAAAAAAACCGTCGCGGAGAGAGAACGTCTGGCTCATCTTTGTCTTGTGAATAAAAAAAAAAGAATATAAGGATTATCCGATCCGTCGTAAAAATGTACCTCTTTCCCAACATGAAAATCTACATCAATACCCAGCCGCCACCGCCACCGCCACCACAGCCGTCCCCGCGGATCCGGACCAACGTCTCGCGCACGGCGAGTTCGGTGCTCTCCGGCCTCATCCAGAACGTCCTGCGCCGTGCCTCGGACAACGGTGGTGCCACCACCGATCCCCCGGAGGACATCCAGTTCTATTTCGGTTTCGAGGCGCCGAACGGCGACGCAGCCACCGACAGCGAGAATCCGATCCGTGTCCTCTCGCGGGCGACGGAGCTGTTCGTGTCCCAGGCGCGGGAAGAAACGGCCTCGACGGAGCTGTGCAGCATCTGCCGGAACGGCATCGGCGACGGTGAGATCTGCCGTCGGATCCGGACGTGCGGGCATTTTTTCCACCACGCGTGCATCGATTCCTGGTTCGATCGGAACAATCAGACCTGCCCGGTCTGCCGAGCGGTGCTCACGACGACGGAAACTCCAGAATGAAACGATCATCCTACCGAGCCATCCGCTTCGCCCGCTTCTGGACGCGCTGCCCTGCCTCAACCCGCGGCTCCCAGGCCGCGTCGTACCCAATCACATCCTCGCTCCAGTCCCTGAACTTGTCCTCGGACACGACCACCAGCCGCGTCCCACGGATCTTTTCATCCTTCGCGCTCTTGTAGAACGAGACAAGGCACAAGAGGAAAAAATCGTCCAGGCTCCGTGTGTAGGGCAGATCGTCGCGTCGCACCGCGATATCCACAAACACCCGGCGGTGGTTTTTTCTCTCGCCAGGCACGGGTCTTACCACGATCCCGGTCTCTTGACCCACCCGCGGGTATACCCAGACGATCGTCGTTCTTTCGGTGCCGGCCTCGAGCACGCCCGCAATGTCTTCCGCGTGCGCGTCAAAAGCGGTATCCAAGACGGCCTGGAAATTAGCGTCCGTGTAGTCCGTCTCGCGCAGCGTCTTGTCTCTCCCGCGCAGGACGTTGATGGTGTCCACGGCAAAGACCGTCGTCCCTTTCTGGAAGCCCTGGTACAAGACGCCGATCAGCGGTCTTATCGCCTTGAACCACACGCTCCGTCGTCCGACAACGCTTTCGGAATCCGTCCACCGGATCGGGATCATCGTTTTTCGTTGTAGTGATTGGGTGGTACGACGGAGAATGTCCAGCCCGTTGATGATGTCCCGGAGGAATTCCGCATAGTCGGCTCTGGATCTCGATCCCATCAAGACCTCCTCCCGAGCCGAGGCGACGATTGCGTGCCATATTTTTTTCCGGCGGTGCTGTTCCAAGATTTCTGGTGGCAGCCGCTTCGCCTCGTCGTCTTGGAGGAGGCGCGTCAGCACCCCTTTTTCGTCCCTGTAAAGCGGAACGTCCGGACGCATCGCGACGACTCTGTATACCGGGGGGAGAGATTCTCGGATGCCATAAAGCATTTCGCGTAGCTCGGAGAGCATCTTTTCATATTTTTTGTACGCTTTTTTCCTCGATTTCTTGAGGTGATCGATCTCATCCTGCGACAAGACCGCGTCCGCGGATCGGAGCTGCTCAGGGATGGATGACCGGAGCGTCGTCCGCATTTCCTCCAGCGCCTCCCCACGCGCCGTGTAGTCCGTGTACATGGCTTTCAGACGCTCGTCGGCGCTCTCCAGGCTTTCCAGCTCGTGTGCCGAGAACTCGTCCTCGGGCAGTGCCTCGACGCGGATGGTCGGCTCGGCGCCGAAGCCCAGGGCAACGGCGTCATAAAATCCGAGTTCCGCCGCGACCGTGCGTTCCAGCTCCAAGACCTCCTGTCCGAAAATCGCGAGCTCTTCCAGATCCATGCGAGCCTCGTCTTTTATGCGCTGCTGCTGTCGTTTTTTCTTGGCCACTTTCTCCATTTCTTCGGCCATCATGTCTCTCATCTTTTGCGTGCCGACGGGCTCACACCTCGCCCCGCCCCGGATGAGGCTCTTGACCTTACCCCCTCTATCCGCGAGGGCATAGAGCGGGAGGAAAGAGTCTTTCAGCAGACCCAGCTGTCTGACCACGGTGTCCATGAGCTTGTAGACTGCATCCGTAAACACTTCTGCGGGCCTTACGAACTCGTCCGCCATGTGCTCGATGAGCCCCAAGACGTTCGACCTACGGTTCATGTCGTCCCGCAGCTCCAGCAGGCTCTTGAGCAGGATGGTGAAGATGGTCTGCCGGTCGCGGATCGCTCGTATGAGCATGACGATGATTTTGAGGTTCTGGCGCTCGCTGATCAGAGCCGTGTGGAGCGGTATATGACCCGTGGCGTCTGGGATGTCGACCGGGACACCCCTGTCGAGCAGAGCCCTGACCACGTCGGGTCGGTCTGCCACAATGGCCGCGTGGAACGGTGTCTGTCCGGCCGCGTCTCGGAAAGCCCTCAGGGATGCGTCGGGAATGAGCCCCATAATCTCCTCCAGCGGTGCTCCCTCTCCCAGTCTCCCTGTGATTCTTTCCATCAACACGCGACCCATGGTGCCGCCGAGAAACTCCTCGCTGCAGCCCACGGCTCTCACCAGGTCTTCGTCGTCGACTTTCCGGAGGTCGGGAGGAGGAAGTTTTTCAAACATTCTAATAAAGTGTTTTGCGGCTGCGCTATTGTCGCGACAGATTTCGGCAAACAAAGAAACAAGCGATGCGGGATCCTTGAAGAGCTTGAGGAGCGCTGATTCATCAAAATAACGGTTTCCCCTCTTGAAATCAGAAAATACAAGGAGACGGGTTAAAAGATCTCGGCCATCCACCGCTTTTTTCAGAAAAGACACCTCGTATTTCCGCGCTTCGTTCAGCGCCTCGGCCACGTCTTTCGAAGTCCAATCGATCCTGTCGCCGGAAGCGAGCCCCACAATGGCTCTATAATCTTTTTTTTCCACGGCCCGGCGGAAAAGCCAGTTTATCATGTTCGGATATTTCTGGAGCACCGAGTCCAGTCGTTTGCCGGAGACCTGTCCCAGCCGAAAGACGATGTCTTCCAGCAAATTTTTGATTTTCTGATTCCTCGTACGGGTCTGCCGGATGGCTCTCCACGCGGCGTCGTAATTCTGTCTGATCTTTGCCATGAGTCTGGTTTCATCAGCCAGATCTTGCTGTGTGATGACGTCCATCAGAAACTCTGTCATGTCGGACAAATTTTCCTGCGACAAACCGGTCTCGCGTGCGTGCCGGGCACATGCCTCGAGGATTTTGCCGTATCTGATTGCTTTCCTTTTCAGCTGCATCGCAAATCGCACATTTTTCTGGACGATCTCTTTTTTGGCATTGCCGGTGGTCTCTCCGACACTCGCCACAATTCCCGGCATCAACTCCTCTACCGTGCTGTCGATTTCTTTCTCCTCCATCCCGGTCTGTCTCAGCGCGTCGCGGGTTAGGCAGCGCAGGTCGAGATCCCTGACGACTTGATAGGTTCTTATGGCTTCTTCCGATCCCGGCACGATGCCGCTGATAATTTCATGGATCTCCCGACGCGAGTCCTCTCTGAACTGGCGCATCGCGTCGGCTCTCTCCTGGTCTTTGGGTATCCTCGCGATGTAGCTCTTTCTTTTCGGAATGTCCGTCATCGTTTTTGCCATGCTCCTCATGGCTCTGGAACGCTGGGTCTCGTCCTGGATACCCTGGATGTATTCCTGGCGCTGCTGCGGCGGCAGCTCCAGTGAAAGCGCCGTCTTGGCACGCGAGCGTGCTCCGACGTCTCGGATTGTCTCGATGAATTTTTTCCTCTGTCCGAGATCCTTGATGTACGGTGCCGTCAGCTCTTTTGTTCTCGACTCAGCCAGCATCCGTTGCGCCGCCGCCTCATCCATTTTCTCGTTACCGTTTTTTTTTTACAAGAGGTCGTAAAAGCTCCGGACGAGGATCGCCTTGGAGCGTTTCGCCTTTTTCGCCGGCGGCTTCTTCGGCTGCTCGTCGTCCAGGAGGATCAGCGGACCCGAGCGCTCGCGGATCTCGCGCATGACCAGGTGGTGCCTGGCATGGACGGCGTGGATTCGCTGGACGATCCCTCCACCGCCCACCACGTTCAGCAGCTGATCCAGCGGTTCCACGAGCGATTTCAGGTAGTACAGCCGGTCGATCCGGAGGAGATCCCGGTGCTCGCTGTAGTAGACCGGATCCTCCAGCTTGTCGTACAGCCGGCTCTTGGGATCGTCCGGATGCTCGAGGATCAGGTACTCGATCCTCGACCCGGCCTCCACCGGCGAGCCGCGCTCCGTCATCTTGAGCGCGAGCTGGGCGTGCGCCGGGAGCGCCTTCACCAGATAGTCTCGTGCCCATCCCGAGCCGGCTTTCTGCTGGGCGAGGCCGTCGTTCACGCGGCGGATCTCCGCGGGCGAGGGCACCGCCGGCACCACGATACCGAGATCCGTCAACCGCTTCTTGAGCTTTTTCTCGTCCTCGGGCAGCGGACGGATCTTGTACCCGGCGTTGTACTGCTTGGTCACGATCAGGTCGCGGATGCTCCTGCCCTCCATCCGGAGGAACGACAGAACGGCCTCGTTGACGTGTCCCACGAGCTCACGGGTCGGGACGCCGTCCATGATCCGGCGCACCACCTCCTCGTACACGCCGCGGATCCACCGGCAGTTGTCCCGGCGCGCCAGCAGCACCCCGCGGATCGTCAGCTTGTCGTCGACCCGTCCGTCCTCCCCGCACGTGTAGGCCATGTACCGCTTCTTGGTCAGGATGAGGAATTTCTGGTAGATCTTTTCCTCAAAGACCAGCTTCATCGGCGCCGGGAAGAGCCGGAGCAGCTCTTTCTCGACCTCCTTGGCTTTCTCCCACGCCGTGGACGCCTTCTCCGCGCCCTCGAAATGGCAGTAGATCGAGTCCGTGTTTTTGACCACCAGCAGCCCGACGCCCGCGTGGAAGCTCCCGTCCTCCGTCTCGACGTCGTACACCCACCGCTCCGTCGTCCCGAGGTCGTCCACCCGCACCACCTCCGCCGGATCCGCGCCGTCCGTGCCATTCAGACAGATGTCGCACCGCGTCTCCGAGATCCACCGGAGGCTCGCGTGAGGGAAGCGCGGCCAGATCCGCAGGAATACCGCCTGGATCTCGGCCGGTGAAAAACTCTCCACCTCCAGCACGTCCATCGTCCGCGCGCGCACCGTCGTCTTGTCGAAGCGGTGCACGGGCGGCTCCGTCATCCGCTCGAGGACATCGGCCCGTTTCGCGACCAGCAGCCGCCGACCCATCGCGTCTTTCGGTTTGATCATCGTCTTGGCCTCGTCGAGGAGGCTGTGGTCCTCCGTCACCTCCAGGAAGCCGAGACCGGTGCACACCCGGAACACGCGCTTGGCCGTCTTGTGCCGGATCACGCGGCGGACTTTCGCCCACCCGCTCCCCGACACGATCCACCGATCCCGGACCTCGACCCGCTCTTTGGCATCCGACG
>Ga0214917_10002602_pt1 | contig 21693 bp, 16 predicted proteins | sample LL_1208_BB_MetaG_FD_177983 | JGI IMG/M metagenome (GOLD analysis project Ga0214917, IMG submission 177983) | Freshwater microbial communities from Lake Lanier, Atlanta, Georgia, United States - LL_1208_BB | ecosystem: Environmental > Aquatic > Freshwater > Lake | place: USA: Georgia | collected...
GCTTGGATTCGGCAACCCCCTTGGATCTGGCGGTGCGGATGAAGTCCGAGCGCAGGGTTTGGAGGAGCCCGGATCGGGTGAGTCGGGCGCAGGAGCCGATGAACGGGATGGCGAGGCAGAGCGAGGGCAGTAGGAGCTGGTTGAGAGAACCCCAACCCGCGGGAGGAAGAAGATGAAAGGAGAAGGCGAAAAGCAGGACCGATAGCGGGGCCAGGACAAAGGTGGGAATGGATAAGGTGAGGAGGGCCAAGGTGTTTAAGACAGTGTCGGTGGCTTGACCACTCCTGGCTGCGGACCAAGCGCCTAGCGGAATTCCTAGGCCCAACGCCAAGGTGAAGGAAATGGATCCGAGGAGGAGGGATCGGGGGAGTGATTGAGCGATGATTTCGGTCACGGTACGACCGCGAAACTTTAGGGACTCGCCTAGATCCCCCTGAATGACATTGCCGGTGTAACGCAAAACCTGGTTGGGAAGAGAGCCGGATAAGCCGTATTTCTTTTCCAGGAGCGATTGGGTGGCCGGATCCAAAGCTCGTTCGGAGGCAAAGGGGGATCCCGGCGCAATCCGAACAAGTAGAAAACAGAGGATCAGTACTGAAAAGAGCACGGGGATCGAGGAAAGGAACCTGCGGATGAAAAATAGCAACATTTCGATGGAAATTAGAGTAAGGGTTGAAATTTGATCATTTCGAAGATCGAGTTTCCCGACGCTGGATTGCGGTAAAAGGGTGTTCGTCGAGCAGGTTGGGATACAGGCCGTCCCATCGGCTGGGATCGAACATCAGGCAACCGACGAAGTGGTAGATGGGGAAGATCGGAAGGGCTTCGGTGACCAACAGGGCTTCGGCTTTTTGCAGAAGGGTGAAGCGATTGACGGGCTTGGGTTCGGCCAAGGCCGATGCCAGTAGGGAGTCGTACTGGGGGTTTGACCAACCCGTGCGGTTATTGCCACGACCGGTGACAAAGCAGTCAAGAAAGGTGTTGGGGTCATCGTAATCCCCCACCCAGCTGGACCGAGCAATATCGAAGTCGAGAGTATCCAAGGAACGCAGGTAGGTGGCCCATTCCTGATTCCGGAGGTCGACTTCGATTCCGAGTTCGCGTTTCCATTGCGCTTGGATTTCCACGGCGATCTGCTCATTGAGTTCCGATTTATTATACAGGATGGAAACCCTCGGGAAGCCCTGACCTCCCGGATACCCGGCTTGACGGAGAAGTCCTCGGGCGGTTTTAACATCGCGGGAGAGTCCTTCCGGAGGTTGGTACCCACTAATTCCGCATGGGGTGAGGGCTTGGGCTATGGGCTCGCCACCCCGGGTGATCTTTTCCGTGATCGACTCCTTATCGATGGCCAAGGCCAAGGCTCGACGGATTCGCGGGTCGTTGAATGGCGCGCGGGTGACATTGAAGCGGTAGAAGTAGGTGGCTAGGAGAGGTCCGGGGTGAAAATCCGGCCGGCCCCGAAGTTGGGGAAGAATCAGAGAGGGAATCATACCTTTATCGAGAAGCAGGTCGGCCTGCCCAGAGCAGTACAGGTTGAAGGCGGTGCTAGCCCGGGCGACGGAAAGTGCATCAATCCGGTGTAACTCAATATTTTCGGGGTGGTGGTATCCGGGGTTTTTGACCAAGGAGACACGATCATTGATTTCCCATCCCTCCAGAAGATAGGGGCCGTTACCGACCCAGTTCTCCGGTCGGGTCCAGCGGTCACCTGATCTTTCCACGGTCGCGCGATGAACCGGTAGGTAGGTGGTAAAGGAGATCAGCGAGGGAAAATAAGGAGTGGGATGAAGGAGTCGCACCTCGAGGGTTCTTGGGCCCACGGCTCGGACCCCAACAGCGTCAGAGTTCGTGCGTCCGGAGTGATAATCTTCGGCACCGGCGATGAAAAAGAGGATTTCGGCATACGGAGATGCGGTGGACGGTGCGAGAGCCCGAAGCCAGCTGTAGCAAAAATCCTCCGCCATCACAGGATCGCCGTTGGACCACCTTGCATTTTCACGAAGAGTGAAGGTGTAGGTACGGCCGTCCGAGGAGACCGACCATTTTTCGGCTGCCCCCGGAATGGGTCTACCCCTGGCATCCTTGCGGGCCAGTCCCTCGTAAAGTGCGGCGCAGAGCCTCCCTTCCAGCTGTCCGGATACGAGTGCGGGATCGAGCGTTTGTGGCTCTGCTCCATTGCAGAGGACCAGATCGGCCCGGGGCCGGCTCTGGCAGGACGTCAGAACGAGGGAGAAAAGGAGAAGGCCGGGAAGAGCCCGGCGAAGAGTCATCAGGGGTTGGCGGGGGCCGAGGTGGCGGGAACGCTGTTGGTCTCGGGAGCGGTGGGCAAGGTGGCTGCGGGGGCGTTGGTGAGGGCGGGAGCCACGGGTTTGGTCAACTCCTCCTGTAGTTTGTTGCCGCTCATCTGGCGATGACTGTAAAGCAGGGCCAGCACCAGTGTGAGGGCCATGAAGATTCCGCCTAGCCAGATGGTGCCCTTGGTCAGGACATCGGAAGTCTGAGCTCCGAAGATGGAATCGGTGAAGTTTCCGCCAAACGCGGCGCCCAACCCCTCGGAGCGGGGTTTCTGCATGAGCACCAGGAGGGTCAAAAGGATGCAAACGAGGATATTGATCCCCAGCAGAATATAGATGGCGAGATTAATCATTTTCGGATGCCCGCACAGGTCGGGCAGCTTCGATAATATCAAAAAAGGAGCGGGCGTCGAGACTCGCGCCGCCCACCAAGGCGCCGTCGATGTCCGGTTCGGCCATCAGTTCGGCGGCGTTGTCGGGCTTCACGCTGCCGCCATAAATCACCCGAATCGGGGATCCCGCCTCGCCGAAAAGGGTGACCAACAGTTTTCGGATCCGGTGATGCACCTCATTGGCCTGTTTTGGGGTTGCGACCTTGCCGGTACCGATGGCCCAGACTGGTTCGTAGGCAATGACCAACTCATTCAGATGATCGGCGGGAAAATGGGCGAGGGAGCCGCGGACTTGGGTTTCCACCACCTGATTGGTCTCTCCTGCCTCCCTTTGGGCCAAGGTTTCGCCGACACAGACGATCGGACGAAGATGGTATCCGACAGCCGCCTCGGCCTTCGTCGCCACGGAGACGTCCGTCTCGTTGAAGTACTGCCTCCGTTCCGAGTGGCCCAGGATGACATAGCGCACACCCAACTCCCTCAACATCGGACCAGAGATTTCCCCGGTGAAGGCGCCTTCCTTGCTCTGATGCATGTTTTGGGCGCCAATGGCCAGAATGCTATGACGTCCCAACGTCTCTGCCGCTGCGGGCAAGGAAGTGAAGGGAGGGCAAACCACCATGTCCACGGTGGCGATTTTTTGAACACGCTGGACAATATCCTCGATCAGGATTTTGGTGTCCGAGGCGGTACGGTGCATTTTCCAATTTCCGGCGACAAAGGGACGACGTGGAATCGATTTCTTGATTTTGGTTTTGGTCATTTTTTCTCGTGAAGGGCGGCAACTCCGGGAAGGGTTTTGCCCTCCATAAACTCAAGGGAAGCACCCCCTCCGGTGGAAATGAAGGTAACTTGCTTGGCGAAGCCGGCTTTTTTCACCGCCTTGACAGAATCCCCACCGCCGATAATGGATACGGCTTGGGTGTTGGCGGCAACTGCCTTGGCCATAGCAAAGGTTCCTTCGGCGCATGCGGGGATTTCAAATACCCCCATAGGTCCGTTCCAAAGGATGGTGGCGGCCGAGGCAATTTCCTGGGCATACGTTTCCCGGGCCTGGGGTCCAATGTCCACACCTTCCCAACCGTCGGGGATATCGGTGCCGGGGTTGGTGAACTTGCCCGGAGAAACTTTGCGACCCGCAAAGTCCAGTTCCTGCACGATGAGGTTGTCCTCGGGCAGCAGGATTTTTACCCCACGTTTTTCGGCTTCGGACAGGATTTCTTTTGCCAACGGAACCTTATCAGGTTCTGAAAGGGATTTGCCGATCTTGCGGCCTTGGGCGAGACGGAAGGTGTAGGACATTCCGCCACCGATGAGGATGGTGTCGGCTTTCTGCAGGAGCGCACGTAAAACACCGATTTTATCCCCGACCTTGGCGCCGCCGAGAATGACAAGGAAAGGGCGCTTCGGATGGGAAAGCTCTGTGCCGAGATAACGGAGTTCTTTCTCCATCAAAAGACCGGCCGCGGCCTGTTTGGCCAGACGTGCGCAAGCTTCGGTGGAGGCGTGGGCCCGGTGGGCAGAGCCAAAGGCGTCATTGACGTAGAACTTGGCCGACCCCAGAAGATTTTTAGCAAAGGCCAAGTCGTTTTTTTCCTCCTCGGCATGGAATCGGACATTTTCCAGTAGAAGAATGTCGCCCGGCTTCAGGGCAGCTCGGGCCTTGTCCGCCTCTGGACCCACGCAGTCAGATGCAAACTGGACCGGGCGTCCAAGAACTTTGGCCAAATGAGCGGCTACGGGTCGGAGAGAGTATTTTTCCTCAGGTCGGCCTTTGGGGCGGCCCAGGTGGCTGGCCAGAACAAGGGAAGCCCCTTTATCCAGCAACAATCTCAGGGTAGGGAGGGTTTCCTGTATACGTGTGTCGTCTGAGACTTTGGGACCTTCGGGCGAGGGCTCAAAGGGAACGTTAAAATCGACCCGGACAAACACCGACTCCTCTTGCGGGGAAAGATCCTGAACGGTGAGCTTGGCCACGGAAGATCAGCCCGCGATGTGGCGGAGGAGGTCGACGCAGCGGTTGCTGTAGCCCCACTCGTTGTCGTACCAGCTGACCAGCTTAAAGAAGCGCTTGTTCAGGCCGATGCCCGACCCGGCGTCAAAAATACTGGAGGCCTGACAGTGGATGAAGTCGGAGGAGACAACCTCGTCCGATGTGTAATCCATGATTCCCTTGAGGTAGGTTTCCGAGGCTTTCTTCATGGCTTTGCAGATTTCCTCGTAGGAGGTGTCTTGGGTGGTGCGGACAGTGAGGTCGACCACGCTGACGGTGGGGGTAGGTACGCGGAAGGCCATCCCAGTGAGTTTTCCCTGCACTTCAGGGCAAACGAGCCCAACGGCCTTGGCGGCACCGGTGGTGGAAGGAATGATGTTGATGGCGGCGGAACGACCCCCCTTCCAATCCTTGCGGGAAGGGCCATCGACGGTTTTCTGTGTGGCGGTGTAACTGTGCACCGTGGTCATCAGACCCTCTTCGATGCCGAAACCTTCCTTAAGAAGTACGTGGACCACGGGGGCCAGACAGTTCGTGGTGCAGGAGGCGTTGGAAATGATGTGATGTTTGGCTCCGTCGTATTTGGGGTGGTTCACGCCCATGACCACGGTGATGTCTTCGCCTTTGGCAGGAGCAGATATGATCACTTTTTTGCAACCGGCCGTGATGTGTCCCCTGGCTTTATCCGCCTCTGTAAAGAGTCCGGTGGACTCGATGACAAAATCGACACCGAGTTCTTTCCAGGGCAGGGCCGCGGGGCCTTCCTTGACGGCGAGGCACTTGATTTTTTGGCCATCCACAACCAGAACATCGTCTTCCTGAACCGAGGGGGAGGACTTGGCGCTGGAGACGTCGAGGTGGAAGCGGCCTTGGGTCGAATCGTATTTGACCAGGTAGGCGAGGTTGTCGGCGGGAACGAGGTCGTTGATGGCGACCACTTCAAATTTGTTCCCGAGAAGCCCTTGCTGGCAGAGAGCCCGGAAAACCAGTCTGCCAATCCGTCCGAATCCATTGATTGCGATTTTGTGTTTGGAAGCCATAGATTTAAGCCGAAAACCCTAGCGAAAAAGAGAGGCCCGAGTCAACGAACGAAGCGGATGCAATCAAGAACCCGTGGAATGAACGAGAAACGAGACACAGGTTTGGCCATATTCGCGGCGCCAAACCTCCTCTAAAGGACGGGTGGCCTTCCAGGTGGATTGGCGGGAGTGTTCCCAAATAACCCGACCCCCGGGTGCTAGAAGTCGGTGGAGGCCCGCCACAGTTTTCCATTCGGAAAGTTCCTGGCTGGGTTGATCATAGGGTGGATCAAGGAAAATCAGGTCGAAAGAGGCTTCGGAGCCACGGGGAATCCAAATTTCCGCCGGACTTTCCAGCACCTGGGAATCGTACTTCAGAGACGTCAGGTTCTTGCGCAAGGCCTCCGCGATGCGATTGTTTTGTTCGATAAAAAGAGCGGAGGACGCTCCGCGGCTTAGGGCCTCGAGGCCATACGATCCGGTTCCGGCAAAAAGGTCCAGCACCCTGGATTGGGGAACCAGATTCCCCAAAGCCGAAAAGACAGCGGCCCGCACGCGATCCTGCGCGGGACGTAAGCCGGAAAGGGGTGGGACTTCCAGCCGACGGCTGGAATGGATGCCGCCAGTGATCCGCAGAAAACCGCTTCCCCGTCGGGAATGACACGGGGCGTTTCTTTCTCTATCACCTGAGGATGGCTTCTTCGGCACAAAACAAGTTATGCATCATCCTGAACCCTGCCGCCAAGGGGGATCAGGCGCGGCGAACCCTTGACCAGATGGTGAAACTGGTTCCGGAAGCGAAGATCTTTCTGACCGAACGGGTGGGTCATGGAGAGTTGTTGGCCAAAGAGGCGGCGGAACAGGGTTATCGCACCATCATTGCGGCGGGAGGCGACGGAACCGTCAATGAGGTGTTGAACGGGTTGGATCCCGAGAAATGTACTCTTGGCGTTTTGCCGGTGGGAACCATGAATGTGTTGGCGCTGGAGTTGGGGATTCCTTCAAGCCTGGACAAGGCGCTGGAAATCATCCGGGCGGGCAAAAGAAAGAGATTGGATCTGGGAATGGCCAACGGCAGGCGATTCATTCAGTTAGCGGGGGTCGGTTTGGATGCCGAAACTGTGCGTCGCACACATCCGGACGCCAAACGGGCCTGGGGTCCTTGGAGCTACCTTCTGACAGCCGCCCAGCTGATGGTGGCGCCCGCCCCCGTGCTGCGGGTTGAGGTCGAGGGAAGAGAGGAAATCAGGGGAGCCATGGTCTTGATCGGAAACGGACGTCACTATGGCGGCCCTTTCCAATTTTTTCCCAAGGCCGACATGGCGGATGGATTGCTGGATGTTTGCGTGTTTCCCAGATCCGGTCCGCTGGACCTGCTTTGGTATTTGCAGGCTGTTTTGTTGGGCGGTCCTAACTCGCTGCCTGAGGTGACCTACCTGCAGGTTTCTTCCCTGAAAGTACAGGCAGAGGAGAAGATCGCCCTCGAGGTGGATGGTGAGTATTGCGGAGAGACGCCGGTGGAGTTCCGCATCATCCCCAAGGGTCTTGAGGTGATTGTGCCATGAAGCGTGCGGGTGAGGTTTTTTATTTAGATAAGACGGACGGGATGGCCCGGGCTGGGGTGGTGAAGACGCAACATGGTGAAGTCCCCACTCCAGCCTTCATGCCGGTGGGAACCCAGGCCTCGGTGAAGGGGGTAAGTCCCGACGAGCTGATTGAGATGAGGGCGCCGATCATTCTGGGGAACACCTACCACCTAGTCGTCCGACCGGGGCTCGAGGTGATGAAGGAAATGGGGGGACTGCACAAATTCATGCGCTGGGATGGGCCCATTTTGACAGACAGTGGGGGATTTCAGGTTTTCAGCCTGGCCAAGATCCGGGAGGTTTCAGAAGAGGGAGTCATGTTTTCCAGTCATGTGGACGGAAAGAAGTTTTTCCTCGGGCCGAGAGAGGCAATCCAGGCCCAGATTGTTTTGGGATCAGATATCATGATGGCGTTTGACGAGTGCCCGCCTTGGCCATGTGAGAAAGAGAGAATGGAGGCGAGTCTCGCGAGGACCTTGCGTTGGGCCAAAATTTGCCGGGAAGAGCAACGGGCGTCCGGCACGCAGAATCTGCTTTTTGGGATCGGGCAGGGCGGGGACTATCCGGATTTGCGGCGAAAAAGCCTGGAGGCTCTCCAGGAGATTGGATTCGACGGGTATGCGATCGGTGGGGTGAGCGTGGGGGAGCCCGAGGATCTCATGATGGCGGCCATCGATCATAGTGAACCCTTTCTTCCGGCGGATCGGCCGCGATATGTCATGGGTTTGGGCCACCCGGACCAAATTGTCCGGATGATTGGCAAGGGGATGGATATGTTTGATTGTGTTTTGCCCACCCGGGTAGCGAGAAATGGGACCGCCTGTACGGAGACAGGGCCGGAGTCCGTAAGAAAGCCCACCTGGACGCGGGATGAAAAGCCCATCGTGAATGGTTGTGGCTGTTATACTTGTACGCGCTTCAGTCGTGCCTATATCCAACATTTAATCAAGGCGGAGGAACTTCTGGGATTAAGGCTGATTTCCCTCCATAATCTCCACTTCTACCTTGAGACGGTCCGGCAGGCCCGGGCTTCTATTCTGGCAGGACGTTGGGACGAGTGGTCCCGCGAGTTTGTCGGGAGGTATCGGAGAGGCGGAAAAGAAAAGGAGCAGGACAAACATGAAGATTGAAGCAATTTGGATGGCCGGCTGGCCCTTGATGATGGCTCCTCCTCCCGCAGATGGGAGCGCGCCGCCCGCCTGGGTTCAGCTGCTTCCGTTGGTGGTTTTGTTCGCGTTGATGTATTTCGTCTTGTTGCGCCCGCAAATGCGTCGACAAAAAGAGCAGGAAAAGCTGATTTCGGCGGTCAAAACGGGTGACCGGGTGGTGGCGGCTGGTGGAATCTATGGAACCGTGTCCAACCTCAAGGATCAGGTCGTGGTGCTGAAAGTGGCGGACAACGTGAAGATCGAGGTGTTACGTTCCAGCATCACCACCGTGGAAAAAGCGGCAGAGGAAAAATCCGCTACTTAAGGAAAAGGAATTCTAATCATGATCGCCCTTCAATTCGGACTCAGCATTGCCTTTTTTATTCTGTTGATTGGATACTTTCTCGCGGGAGACAGTCAAAAGAGGATCAAGCTCAGTATTGCCTTAACGTTGGCGCTAAGCGGTCTTTGTTTGAGCTCCCTTTTTAAGAAAGATGAGAGCGGGCAGTGGAAGGTCACGATCAAGCCGGGGCTGGACCTTCGCGGGGGAACCCAGTTCCTGCTTGAGTTGGCGGGGAATACCACGCGCAGTTCCCTGGACCAAGCGGTGGAAGTCATCCGGAAGCGGGTGGATTCGGTGGGGGTGGCGGAGCCTGTCATTCAACCGGTGGGGGAGAAGCGGATTATCGTCCAGATCCCCGGGGTCAGCGAGGCTGACAAGACCTCTTACCGGCATCAACTGGAGAGAGTGGCGAAGCTTGAGTTTGCGATGGTGCATCCGGAGAGCGAAAGACTCACAGAAAAGACCAAAGGGGGTGCACCCCAAATTCCGATCGACTATCAGATCTTGAAACTGCGGGACCGCCAAGCCAACGGGAAAGTCAACGAGTCCCCGATTGTGGTTAGGCGGCGTTCGGAGATTTCTGGAAAAAGCGTGGCCAACGCATTCCGGAGTGTGGATCAGTTGGGACGTGCGGTGGTCATTATTGAGTTTAATTCCGACGGTCGGGAGAGATTTGGTCGGTTGACGGAGCAGAACATTGGAAAACGCATGGCCATCATCCTGGATGGCGAGGTGTATTCCGCGCCCGTGATTCGTAGCGCGATTTATGGGAGTTGTGAAATTTCAGGCGGGAACATGTCGCCAACGGAGGCGGAGGAGTTGGCCAGCGTATTGAAAAACCCTCTGGAAAATCCGGTTTCGATCGTGGATGAGCGGGGAGTGGATCCAAGCCTCGGGGCCAGTTCGGTGCGAAGCGGATTCCTGGCCGGGTGGGTGAGTATTGTGGCCGTTGGACTCTTTGCCCTAATCTATTACCGCTGGCTGGGGTTGGTTTCCGTCTTCGGTTTGGTGATCAATATGCTGGTCTTGCTCGGTTTGCTCGCCCAGTTCGGTTTTACCCTGACCTTGCCCGGGTTGGCCGGTTTGATCCTGACGATTGGTATTGGGGTGGATGCCAACGTGCTGGTTTTTGAGCGAATTCGGGAAGAGTTGACGCACCACCGCACCGCGTTGGAATCGGTAGACTCCGGTTTCCGAAGGGCTTTCAGTTCCATTTTGGATGCCAACGTGACCACGGTCATCGCGGCCGCACTGCTTTTTTGGCAGGGCTCCGGACCGGTCCAAGGCTTTGCCACCGTGTTATGCCTGGGAATCTTCTCCAGCTTGTTTGCCGCCTTGGTCGTGAGCCGGACGGGTGCGGAGTGGGTCTCTCAGATCGGTGGAAAATCCGCCCTGCACATGATGCAGTTTCTGAATGATGCCAAGTTTCAATTTTTAAAGTGGAAAGGTCCGGCGTTTGCGTTTTCCGGACTTCTGCTGGTGGCTGGTATTGTGGCCGCCGGGGTCCGTGGCGAAAAAGCTCTGGGAGTGGATTTCACCGGGGGGGATCTGGTGACTTTTAAGTTCAGCCAAAAGATCGATGACGGACAGATTCGTGCTTCGTTGGGAAGTTTGGCGGAGGTGGCTCAGTATCAACGCAGCCCCGTGGGGGGGGAGGAGGTTCTCTCTTTGCGGACATCCTTTGGGAACGGGGAGAAAGCCGGTCAAAAACTGGCTCAGGATTTTCCTCAGGCCGGTTTTCAACCATTGCAGTTGGACAAGGTGGCAGGGGTGGTGGGTGCCGAACTGCAGAAGAAAGCGTTGATTGCTTTGGTGCTTGGGGTGATCGCGATCTTTTTTTATACCACCTGGCGTTTTGAAACCTCCTTTGCTTTGGGGGCCATCGTGGCCTTGGTGCACGATGTTTTCATCAGCCTAGGAATCTTTGTTCTTCTGGGCCGGGAACTCTCTCTGCCGATGGTGGGAGCCATTCTGGCGGTGGCCGGATATTCCATCAACGACACGATTGTGATCTTTGATCGCATCCGGGAGACCTTCCGCGGTGGGCTCCATGGGAACCGGGAATCCTCCATGAATCTGGCGATCAACCAGACCCTGAGCCGCACCTTATTGACTTCAGGGACCACGTTTTTGGCGGTCCTGGTGCTTTTCCTTTTCGGTGGAAGGGTCATTAACGACTTTGCCCTGATTCTGCTGATTGGAATCGTGGTGGGTACCTACTCCTCGATCTTTATTGCGAGTCCCATCGCGCTCTTGGCGGGGAACCGGAGGAAGTAATCCCGCCTCGTCGGCTCGGGTTGAGCGAAGTCTTGCGGAGGGCTGGAGGGGCGTTATCCCATAGAGATGCGCTGGACCGGAAGCCCTAGTCATGCCGCTTCGGGAAATCTCCCTGGGGATGTGATTTCCCAACTGCTAGAGCGGCGGGGTTTGGGTGAGGGGCCTGTTCGGGAGCAGTTTCTCCGACCCAAATTGGCCCATTTATCCGCTCCCGAGGAGATTGCCGGCATGGAAGCAGGCATATCCCTCTTGCAAGCCCATGTCCGGTCCAAAAGCCGCATGTTGATTTATTCCGACTACGATGTGGACGGGATTGTTAGTGCCAGTGTTCTTCGCCTCTTTTTGGGTGCGCTGGGGGTGGGGAAAGTGGGTCACTTTATTCCGGATCGAAAGGCGGAAGGGTATGGGCTGACTTTGGCGGGATTGGAAAGGGCCCTGGCGTCCGGGCCTAAACCCGAACTCTTTATCGCTTTGGACTGCGGAACCAACAGTCGCGAGGAAGTGGACCGTATCAAGAAACTGGGGATCGATGTTCTGATTGTGGATCACCACCAGTTGGGGGATATCGCAAAAGCGGATGCCATGATTAACCCGCAACAAGCGGATGCGCACCATCATCTCTGCACCGCAGGGTTGGTTTTTAAACTTTGTCATGCCTACCTGCGTAAGGATGGGGAGCGCGAGAGGTTTGATCTGCGAAGTGTGCTTGATCTGGTCGCTTTGGCGACGGTGGCCGACCTGGTGCCGCTTCAGGGGGATAACCGAATCTTTGTGCGGGAAGGGTTGAAGAGGCTGGCGCAAACCACTCATCCGGGATTGAGGCGTTTAATGGAGGTTAGTGGCTCGGGCACCCGGGCACCCACTCCCTTCACTTTGGGGTTTCAACTGGGTCCAAGGATCAATGCGGGTGGCCGGGTGGGGGAGGCCACGGCCGGTTTGGATCTTTTGCTGAGCCACGATCCAACAGAAACTTCCCGGTTAGCCCGCGAGTTGGACCTGCAAAACCGCAAGCGGCAGGAATTGGAAGCTATGGCCCTGGAAGAGGCGGAGGAGCAACTCGGCAACGAGCCGGGTGGGTTGGGGTTGGTAGCGGCAAGTGATCGATGGCATCCTGGGGTGGTGGGCATTGTGGCGGCGAGGCTGGTGAGAAAATTCCATCGCCCCAGCTTTGTTATCGCGCTCAACGAGCAGGGTGCTGGAAAGGGGAGTGGGAGGGGTCTTCCCGGGCTTTCCCTGATGGATGCCTTGCGCGCTTGCAGTCCATGCCTGAAAGGTTTTGGCGGGCATGAGGGGGCCGCGGGCATTGTGATCGAGGCTGACCGGGTGGCGGAGTTTCGAAGCATTCTGAGTGCTTGGCTGGAGCGAAGCGTGCCCCCTGAAATATTTGAGAGGAGTTTGTCCATCGAAATGACGCTTTTGCCCGAACACCTGACTCCCGAGATGGCCCGGGCGGTCGGGGAGATGGCCCCCTTTGGCAAAGGGAACCCTGAGCCGGTCTTTCAGTTGGATGGAGTGCAACTGGCTGGGTCACCCAGGGTTTTTGCCGAGCGTCACCTCAAGTTCCGGGCCCAAGCAGGAGATCGGAAGTTTGATGTGGTCGGTTTTGATTTTGCTCGGCGTCCGCCGGATCGACCGGTGTTTGACTTGGCCGGAGCTTGGGAATGGGATGAATACACGGATGGACCCCGGTGGCGGATGGCCGACTGGCGTTAAGCCCTGAGAAGGCGCGAGCCCTCCGGGCTGCAGAGGGGTTGGCGACCAAGTTGGGGCTTCAGGGTCCCGAGGAGTTGGCGGGTTATCTACCCCGAAGACACGAAGATCGTCGGCAAGGTTGGCACCCGCGGGAGGGGTTGCCTGAGGGACCGGTCCATTTTCAAGGAACGGTAACTCGGTCAAAACTAAACCGATGGAGGGGGCGGCGCTGTATGGTGGAGGTTGACTTGGCGGTGGGAGACGGAAAGGAAGTGCTGGGGAATCCTGTTCGCTTGGTTTTTTATCATCTGCCTTTCATGGCCCGGGCATTTCCGGAGGGGAAACGGGTGGCTGTCTACGGAAGAATGGAGGAAAAAAAGGGCGTCTTTGTTCTGGCTCATCCAGAGACCGAGACCGTGGAGGAAGGGCGAGAGGAGGGGATCCATTTGGATCGGGTGGTTCCCATTTACCCGCTGACGGAGGGACTGAATCAAAGACGTGTGCGATCCATCCTCTATCATTATTTAAAGCACTTTCCCCCCAAGGTCCGGGAGGCGTTTCCCGGAGTCCAGGATATGCCCAGCCGGCAACAAGCATGGCAGACGTTCCATTTCCCCGAGACTTTACGCAACGTAGAGATGGCCCGGCGCAGGCTCGCTTATGAGGAGCTTCTGGGAATCCAGTTTTCCCTCAAGGTGCGGCGATCGGCCAGGGAGGCAATTTGTGTCGAACGACCGGAGAAGACCCGGGAATTGGTGCAAGCTTGGAGGAAATCTCTCCCTTGGATGATGACCGGGGATCAACTTAAGGTCTGTCAGGAAATTGATGAAGACCTGAAGCTGGCCCGACCTATGCATCGACTCCTGCAGGGGGATGTGGGTTCCGGCAAGACCTTGGTGGCCGCCCACGCCCTTCTTCGTGGATTGGAGTCCGGATCCCACGTGGCGCTGATGGCTCCGACCACCCTTTTGGTCGAGCAACATGCCAGTTCCCTTCGAAAAATCATGCCGAAGGGGGTTTTGGAGATTGTCACCTGGACCTCAGATTCGAAGCCCGGTCCGGCAGGTCTTTTTCCCCGCATCACGGTGGGGACCCACGCCCTGTTTGCGGAAAAGACCAGACTCTCCCGGCTCTCTCTATGTGTGATTGACGAGCAGCAAAGGTTTGGGGTGAAACAGCGGGCGGCATTCCTGGCCAAAGGGGAGCGGCCCGATTTGTTGGTCCTTACGGCAACTCCCATCCCCCGGACCTACAATCTATTGCTTCACGGGGATCTGGATGTTTCTTTGTTGCAGGAAATGCCTCCCGGACGCGGAGAGGTGAAGACCCATGTGCGGGACGGTTCCGCGGTGGAAAAGATCTGGGCGCATCTTAAGGACCGGGTCCAGGCGGGGGATCGCGTTTACGTGGTGGTACCCAGATTGGGAGAGGATGTTAAGGATCCGGCGGACGAAGCCTCGGTGAAGCGCACCTATGAACAGCTGTGCGGGATTCTGGGGAAAGGCCGGGTAGCTTTACTCCATGGCCGAATGAAGGAGGAAGAAAAGTTAGCCGTACTTGATCGATTTAGAACCGGAGTTATCTCCGTGCTGGTCGCTACCACCGTGGTGGAGGTGGGGGTAGATGTGCCGGAAGCCAATTGGATGGTGATTGATCATGCAGATCGCTTGGGCCTTTCCCAACTTCACCAACTCCGCGGAAGAATAGGAAGGGGCGGGATGAATGGGAATTGTGTCCTCATTCAACGCGCAGGTGGTTCATTCGCCCGCGAACGCTTGGAATTCCTGGCCAAGCATCGCGATGGATTTAAGGTCGCGGAAGAGGATTTTCGCCTGCGCGGTCCTGGGGATATTTTGGGAGATGATCAGAGCGGTTTACCGAGGTTCCGGCACGCGCGCTTGCCTTCCGATCTTCCCCTTTTGCAAAAAGCACAGGAGGATGCCCGGAGGCTGTTGGTGGAAGGATGGGGAAGTTGGTCCGGGTTGATGGAGGCTGAGAGCAGGGCTCGGGCCGACTTTGCGGCCAACTAGCATGGATCGGGATGGATGAGCGAAGTAAAGCCAGGCTAGGATTCACCATGAAAGAGGGCGGAGGCAATCGATCCAGGGAACTCTTTGCGAGGGCTAAAAAAGTCACCCCGGGGGGGGTTCATTCCCCGGTGCGGGCCTTTCGGGCGGTTGGAGGAACCCCCATCTTTATGGCCTCTGCCCAAGGAGCGAGAATTCAGGATGTTGATGGAAAAGAGTACATTGATTATGTGGGAAGTTGGGGCCCGGCGATTCTGGGTCATGCCCATCCGGAAGTGGTGGACGCGGTGCGGTGTGTTGCCGGTAAGGGACTGAGTTTTGGGACGCCCCATGAAGGGGAAGTGGAATTGGCCGAAATGATTACCCGCATGGTGCCCGGACTGGAGAAAATCCGTTTTTGCAATAGCGGAACGGAAGCCACCATGTCCTGTGTGCGCTTGGCTCGAGGTTGCATGGGAAGAACTAAAATCATCAAGTTTGCCGGTTGCTATCATGGTCACAGCGATGCCCTTCTGGTGGCGGCCGGCTCGGGGGCGTTGACGTTGGGCCGGCCGGACAGCGCCGGCGTTACGGAGGGTGCCGCACAAGACACCTTGGTACTTCCGTTTAACGATGAAACAGCGGTGGAGGCGGCTTTTGCAGAGTATGGCAAGGAGATCGCCGCCGTTCTTTTGGAGCCTGTTCCAGCCAATGCAGGTCTTATTTTGCCGGCTAAAGGTTATTTGCACTTCTTGAGGGAAATTACGCGCAAACATCATGCTTTACTCATCTTTGATGAGGTGATGACCGGGTTTCGCCTGGCGCCCGGGGGGGCGCAGGAGATTTACGGGATTCGTCCTGATTTGAGCGCCTTCGGAAAAGTGATTGGTGGCGGAATGCCTGTGGGGGCTTTTGGTGGCAGAGCTGAAGTGATGGACTTTTTGGCGCCGGATGGGCCGGTCTATCAGGCGGGAACCCTTTCGGGCAATCCGATGGCCATGGCCGCCGGGTTGGCGCAATTAAAGGTTCTCGCACGTGGAGATGTGTATAAAAAACTGGAAAAAACAGGCAAAGCTCTTGAAGTAATGTTGGCGCAGGAGATTAAGGACTCAGGAGCCCCTGCGACCTGGGTCCGAATCGGGTCAATGTTCTGCCTTTTTTTCTGTCCAGCTGGGTTGGTCATCCGAAATTTGGAGGAGGCGCGTCGATGCGACACCCAAGCCTACAGCTTGTTTTTCCACTCGTTGTTGGATGGCGGGGTGTATTTCCCTCCTTCCCAGTTCGAGACCTGTTTCCTTTCCGCGGCCCATGGGGATGGTGAGTTGGAGTTGACCCGCACCGCGCTGCGGCAAGCTCTCCGCCACAAGGCTTGAGAACCGCACCGGGTCAGGGCAGGGTGATGACATGGGAACCGCTTTATCGGACTTTTTTGACCTGAATGGCCAAAACCATGAAGCCCTTTACGCAGGGGTAAAGCATGCCTGGGAGGTTTTACCAAGAATCGGTTCTTATCTGCAGAAGTATCTGCAAAAAGGTTCCAAGGCCAAATTGATCGGCGCCCCGGTAATTGGGGAGAATGTTTTTCTCGGAGAGGGAACCATCGTGGAGCCAGGGGTATATATCCGGGGTCCGGCTTGGATCGGAAAAAACTGTGAAATCCGTCACGGCGCCTATATCCGGGAAAATGTCATCGCCGGTGATGGTTGTGTGCTGGGGAATAGTTGTGAATTCAAGAACTGTGTCCTGCTTTCCGGGGCACATGTTTCGCACTTTAGCTACGTGGGGGATTCCGTGGTCGGTCGGGAAGTGAATCTTGGGGCCGGGGTCATCCTTTCCAATTACCGTTTGGACGGCCAAGCCATCCGGGTCCGGGTGTCTGGTCAACTGGTGGAGACGGGCTTGAGAAAATTTGGCGCGATGGTCGGGGATCGCGCCTCCATTGGCTGTAATGCAGTGGTCAACCCAGGTAGTTTGGTGGCCAAGGAAGCCAGAATCCTTCCTGGAACGATCTGGAGAGGGGCTGGAAAGACCTAGATCAGGCGTAGGGCATGCCGACAAAGTTGTGAAACGGTGTCGGCAGAAAAGCTCTCTCTACCAAACCATCAAAAATAGCGGGCACCGCATCGGCTGTCTGAGGATGTAGATCGTGCAGCAAAATAATGGAACCGGGTTGGCTGGCGGAGAGGACCCTTTGAGTGATGGTTGAGCTTCCCGGTTGTGACCAGTCTTTGGGATCCACAGACCAGTAGGCAACCCCCAGTCCCATCTTGGAGGCGATCGGGCCTTGTTCCCTTCGAAAGGCGCCATAGGGAGGGCGAAACCAGACCGGGGTGACTCCGGTGGCGCGGGTGATGGCTTCTTGGGTACGGGAGAGTTGCTGCTCCACGGCGGCATCAGACATCCCTGCCAACCGTGGGTGGGTGTAAGAGTGGTTGGCCACATCGTGACCTTCGTCTACCAACCGACGGGCCAGATCGGGGGAGGTGTCCACTTTGGAGCCAATCAAGAAGAAGGTGGCATGGAGATTCCGCTTGGAGAGTTCTGTCAGAACCCGCTCCGTGACCCCCGGGGTGGGGCCATCGTCAAAGGTCAGGGCTAGGCGGTTGCCGAACCCGGGTCCGCTATTAATGAAGTGGGGATTGATCTCAAATTCACCCTCGATCGTGGGTTGATTGGGTTGAGACCGGCCGGGGGTAACCCATCCGACCCCCGCCATGGCTAACAGGCGTAGAAAATCGTTCCGCCTCATAGACTTTCTATTTAGCAGAGATGGAGGCATGATCAAGGCACCTCTGGATGAAGATCTGTGATTTGACGCAAATTTACTCTCCCCTGGGAGGTGGCGTGAAGTCATACCTTCAGGCCAAACGCCAATTCATCATCGATGAGACTCCCTACGAACACCTGATGATCGTTCCGGGATCCAAAACCGAGCAGGTGGAGGGTGGGCGCGGGAAAATCTGGAAGGTTCGAGGCCCCCTGGTGAATCGAACGTCCCGCTATCGATGGATGCTGGATTTGCCCTCCCTTCTGCAAATTCTGTACCGCGAGAACCCGGAAATCGTCGAAGCCGGTGATCCCTACCATGCCGCCATGCTGGCGCGGAACTGGGCCAATCGAAGGGGCTCGGATTTTTACATGTTCTACCATTCCCACTTTCCTGACGCCATGTTGAGGACGGTTCTAAAATTTGCCGGAACTTGGGCACGAAAATGGGTGGAGCGTGTGGCCGGCGACTATCTCAGGAATCTTGCCGACAAAGGAAAGGGAGTCTTTGTGGGAAGCCAGCATCTGATGCGGGTATTGGACCATTGGGGGGTGCGACGATTGATCCATCTTCCCCTGGGAGTAGATACGTCAGTTTATTGTGAGGATTCGAACAGAGACCGCCTTGAAATCCGTCGCAAACTTGGATTACCCACGGATCGTCCGGTGTTGCTTTACGTGGGGCGGTTTTCCCCGGACAAAGATACCGCGTTACTGTTAAGGACGTGGTTGAAGATCAGGCAGCTCCGCCAGGAGCCATGGTTGGGAGTGATGATCGGGGACGGCCAGATGACCGATGCGGTGGAAACATTCTGCCATCACACGCCCCAGGTTCGCCGAATCCCATTTTTACATCACCCACACGAACTAGCGGACTGGTATCGGGCGGCCGATCTTTTGGTTCACCCGGGGCGCTGGGAGACTTTTGGTTTGGTTTTGCTTGAGGCCCAAGGGTGCGGATGTCCCGTGGTGGCTTTTCAAGGGGGAGCCATGGATGAGCAGGCCGCCGATCGGAGTAGCTGGTCCTTGGATCGTAGTAGCACCGGGCTCGCGGCAGCGGTGGTGCAAAAAGTAAGGAATCTGCATACCGCTGATCGCAAGAAGGCGGCTGATTTTGTCAGCCAAAACTTTAGCTGGAAAAAGACCTTTTCCCGACAGATGCAGGTTTATGCCAACGGAAGATAAGTCCCGTTCGGGGTTTCGGGTGCGTCCTTATGACCAAGAGGATCGTGCCCATGTGCGGAAAATCTGTGGGGACACGGGTTTTTTGGGGAATCCAATCGACCCCGTGTTTCAGGACCGGGAGTTATTCAACGACTTTCTAACTTCTCCGTATACCGATGCGGAGCCGGAATGCTGTTTTGTTTTGGAGAACCAGGACGGCGCCCTAGAGGGCTATTTGACTGCCTCCATGAATCCCACGAAACATGAGAGATTTATTTGGAATCGACTTCCCGGATGGTTGGGCAGGGCCGTCATGGGTTTTCTTTTTTCCTACAATCACGCGAGCCGAAAATACCTCCTCTGGTTGTTTTTCTGTGGTTGGCGGGAGACTCCCAAAAAACCCAAAGATGCGGCTCATTTTCACGTCAATCTTCTGCCCAGCGTACGGAGTGTGGAGGCCGTGCGGACTCTGATTGATGCTTTTCTGAGGCTCATGGGGCAGTCCGGCGTGCGCTGTGTTTATGGTCAGATTGTGACCCGGGGAGATCGCCGGGGGGAGAGAATGTTTGCCCGTTACGGCTTCCGGGTTACCGACCGCAAGGAAGTCACCAAATTTCGTCAACACTCAAAGGAAAAGGTTTTTCTCTGCACGGTGGTCAAGGATCTGGCGGAGTTTCCTCTTCTTTACGGAAAGGATCTGCAAAAAGAGGGTGGTAGAAGGTATCAAAAAGGTGGGCGAAAGCTTCTGCTTTCCTTGCATGATTTTCATCCCGGGAGCAGGCGTCAGATTACCGAACAGCTCGAATTCTGTCTTTCCCGTTGCCCGGGTCATGCCTCCATCTTGGTGGTTCCGGAGTACCATCATGGATGCTGCATCGACCAATGCTCCGAAAGTGTGGATCTATTAAGTCAATGGCAGGGACAGGGTCACGATTTAGCGCTTCATGGCTACTTCCACGACAGAGTCGGGTTGCCGAAAGACTCGTGGTGGTGGACCCGCGTTTACAGCAACCAAGAGTCGGAATTTTTCAATCTCCCCGAAGATGAGGCAGAGAGGCGGTTGGAGGCTGGTTTGGCAATTTGGCGACGCTTGGGTTGGACTGCGGCAGGTTTCGTTGCGCCCGGTTGGCTTTATCCCAGTTCCCTGGAACCCATCTTGAGGAGAAAGGGGTTTGCCTACACCTGCCGTTTAAGGGAATTGGTGCATCTGGTGGATGGGGTACGGGAACCAGCTTGGGCAGGGGTGTACAGCCTGCGTTCCGAGTGGAGAAGGTTTTTGGCCTTCCGTTGGCATTCCGTCTGGAAGTCTATTTGGGCTGGCCAGGACTTGGTGCGATTGAGTTTGCACCCCGGAGATCTGGAAGAACCCTTGGTCCGGCGACAGGTTGGGGTTTTGCTCGAAGAGTTGGCCGACCGTGGATATGGTTCGGTTTCTTACTCCGAACATGTCCAAGTGTGATCTTCATCTTCATTCAAGGCACTCCGACCGCCCCACCGAATGGATTTTACGCAAGGCGGGTATACCTGATTCGCTCTCCCAGCCCCGCCGGTTATACGAACTTCTGAGGAAGCAGGGGCATGAGTTTGTCACGCTGACGGATCACAACACTCTTGGGGGGGCTCGGGAACTTCGTGGTTGCGATGGGTTTATCCCGGGCGTTGAGGTCACAACGTACTTCCCTGAGGACCGTTGCAAGGTTCATATCCTGGCCTGGAATCTGGATGAGAGACAGCAGGTCGAGGTGGAAAGGATACGAGGCAACATTCTCGATTTATCCAGATTCCTGAGGCAGGAGAAAATTGTGCATGCCGTAGCTCACCCCCTCCTGAATCTGGATGGAAAATTCAGACCGGAACATTTTGAGAAACTGCTGCTGCTTTTCCGGGTCTTTGAATCCGTCAATGGTTTACGGGCCCGAATCGGTCAGGAGATGGTGCGCGATTGTCTGCGAAGCCTAAGCCCGGAAAAGATTCGGAAACTTGTTTCCGATCATGGGATTGAGCCGGTGGATGCCGAGCCTTGGAAAAAATCCCTTATGGGTGGCTCCAATGACCATTGCGGCTTGTATGCCGGCAGGGTTTGGACAGAGGTGAAAGGGGCCCGTGACGCTGACTCCTTTTTGCGTGGCGTGGAACAAGGGGAGGGATTGGTCTTTGGGGAGGGGGGTGACCCGACCCGCTACGTCAACGGACTGTTTCACGTGGTGTTTGATTATTTGAGAGAAAAGGTGGGGCATCGAGCCCCCAAGGGTTCCGCCCTGCTGCTGCAAATCGCCAACCGGTTTTTGGCGGGCGAAAACCCAATGGAGATGAGTTTTATGGACAAGGCCCGAGCGGCGGTTGAGTTGGTGACCAGTGGAAAGGTCTTCGACTTTTGGAAATCTCCGGAAGGTGGGTTGAATAAGGAGCTTTCAGCTTATCTAACTCAGTCGAGCACCCGAAAAGATCTTCAAAGGGTATTGTCGGAAGAAAAGGAGCCAGAGCGGAGAAGTTTCCGATTGGCTTCCAAAGTCATGAATGATGTGGGTTATCGGATCGTCCTCCGTTTTCTGGAAAAGGTTCAGAAGGGCGATGTCTTGGGAGGCCTGGAGCCGTTAGCCGGTGTCATCCCGCTGGGATTAGCCACGGCACCTTATCTGTATTCCTTCCATTCTTTGCGAACCGATCGCCCGCTCTTGGGGGCCGTGGCGGACCGTTTGATCGGACGACGTCCGCGCTCCCTGACCAACCATGTGAAGGGTTGGTGCACCGATACGCTTGAGGATGTGAACGGGGTGGCACGCACGATTCGCACCATGGCCGAGGCGGGTCGTAAAAACGGATCCGACATCACCATTCTCACCAGCCGCATGGGAATGAAACCGGAGGTGGGGGTCGTGAACTTTGAGCCCGTGGGTGAGTTTGCAATTCCGGAGTACGAGTTACAGAAACTCAGCTTTCCTCCGATCCTTGAGTTTGTGGATCATGTCACCCGCAAGGGATATACGGAGCTGATTTTAAGCACCCCAGG
>Ga0214917_10002604_pt1 | contig 21690 bp, 19 predicted proteins | sample LL_1208_BB_MetaG_FD_177983 | JGI IMG/M metagenome (GOLD analysis project Ga0214917, IMG submission 177983) | Freshwater microbial communities from Lake Lanier, Atlanta, Georgia, United States - LL_1208_BB | ecosystem: Environmental > Aquatic > Freshwater > Lake | place: USA: Georgia | collected...
GATGATCATATCGAAACAAATAATTACCGACACAAAATCTTTGGCTTCTTTTTTTGGATTTATATTTGGAAGTGCCAAAATATTTGAATTTGTACTAAAAACAATGATTTCCAATAGATTATTAAATAATTATGGTATTCAATCTGGTATAATTACTTTTAGCTTAGTAATTTGTATAATTTCTCTTTTTGGACTTGGTTTTCATATAGCTGGTGCTATTACATTTTTATTTATAGCTACCTTATTGAATAAAATGATGGAAAGGTCATTAGTCCGATCTGTTTTTACTCCAACGCTTAGTATCTTATTTCAAATTTATACAGGAAAAATGCAGTCAATTGCGCAAAATTTTGGAGATGGACAAGGTAAAACATATGGGCAGCTCCTTTCGGGATTTATTTTATTTACTATTTCTTTGATTCCATCTTTTTTTTATAAAATGAGTATGATTTTTTTGTTGTTAATTTTATGTTGTATTTGTCTTTTATATTTAGCATCCAAATTATTTCCACACTATAGAGATGAATTAAAAAAACGAATTTCTACCATGGTAGATAACAAACAAGAATCACCAATAAGTATCGAGTTGATAGAGGATAATAAAACCGATATGGAATTAAAAAAGATGAAGGATTCTCTTTATTATCATCAATTAAAGGAAAACGTAAAAAATTATATCCAATACATATCTATTTTGCAAACAATGCAATCTTCAATGAATAAAAACCTAAAATTATCCATAAAAGAAGAAGTAAATCAATTGAATAAACAAATATTTGAAATATTAGGGTGCGCCAATGACAAAAATATTTTGAATCAAGTATTAAAATTAATTGAATCTAAAGAGCAAGAACAATTAGTCATGGGTATTGAAGTATTATCTTTAATTTTAAATACTCAGGAAAAAGTATTGGTGTTACCTATATTTCAAGAGACAAAGTATGCTTTAATTCTTCGAAAATTAGAACCTTATATTTCAATACCAAAAAGAACATTGTCTGAAACTTTAGTTCACCTAGCTTTCCATCATCCAAATAGATATAGCTTAAAAACGAGATATCTGGCAATTTTTGAACTAATTAAGAGTAAACAAATTACTTTTAATCAGCTTGCAGCTGCCTGTTTTTCTTCCGAAAGAATCATTCAGGATTTATCACTATTCTACCTTGGTACCTTATATCCTCAAAGACTGGATGAAATAATCGCACGTACTGAAAGGAAATACCCTTCAAAAAATGTCATTGATGAAAGTTATTCCAACATTTTAATTACTTAATGCTGTAACGGAATTAGCACAATGATTAAATACCATTTTCCAAAAATAAATTTAGGCTATCCATATATTTTATAAGAAAACAGGAACCTAAAAATTTGGAAAAATTATTCTGAATATTACAAACTTTTATACTTGAATGTAACTAACATCAAAAGGTATAAAAACCCTTAAACATATAATTTAGATAAAATTTATTTGTATATATTTTTTTAGAATTCCTTTATCTTTGGAAAAAAAAGGTAAATGAAAGTTAGTTACTCAAATTTCTTTATATTATTTCTATTTACTCAGCTATTCTCTTCTTGTCTTGTTTCAGATGATCATTTTAATGCCTTACCAAATGGAATATGGAGAGGAATACTTAAACTGGATTCCAGACCTGTAAGTTCAAATCCGAAAGGGGAACCATTACCCGAAAAACTTAATCTAAAATTTGATGAAGTAACAGAAGGGGAATTACCCTTTACCTTTGAAATTAAATATATCACTCAGGATAGTTTTATTATGATCCTTTTTAATGGCTCTGAAAAAATAATTACTTCAGATATCTCCTTCGGACGCAGTAAATATCTGGCAAAAGATACTTTCAGAATAAATTTCCCCATTTATGATACTTATATTCATGGTCTTTACGAGGAAAATGTCATGGAAGGTGAATGGGTAATTAACTATAGAACAGAACTTAATAAAATACCGTTTGTGGCAAAATTTGGTCAGAACTATCGGTTTACCCAACTAAAAAAAGATCCAATAATGAATCTTACTGGTTCCTGGGATACTGAATTCGGCTTGGTTGACGGAGAAGAACCCTATCCAGGAATTGCTGAATTTAAACAATCTGGAAATCATTTGACAGGAACTTTTTTAACAGAAACAGGTGATTACAGGTATTTAGAAGGCTCCGTTCAGGCTAATAAATTGTATTTATCCGTTTTTGACGGTTCTCATGCCTTTCTCTTCGAGGGAAAGATTAATGCCGATTCTACCATAAATGGGATTTTTAGATCAGGAAAACATTATCAAACAATATGGAAAGCAAAACCTCTAAAAAATAATGTTTTAAGAAATCCAGATAAAATAACCCAGACAGTAAATTCTGATGTTATAAATTTCAAATTTCCTGATATTTATGGAAAACCAGTATCTTTAAGTGACCTTAAAGGAAAAGTGAAAATTGTACAATTATTTGGAACATGGTGCCCAAATTGTCTGGATGAAACTAATTTCTTACTTGAATTCCTTACTCAAAATGAGGATAAAGATATATCGGTTATAGGTCTAGCCTTTGAGAGATATAATGAAAAAGATAAAGTTTTACCCCTTCTGGCAGCTTACAAAAAGCGTTTAAATATTCCTTATACAATATTATGGGCTGGTTCTTATAATAAAAAAGAAGCCTCAAAAGTTATGCCTATGTTGAATGAAATTATAGCCTTTCCTACGTTGATAATTCTGGATGAAAATAACAAGGTTATAAAAATTCACACAGGGTTCAATGGACCAGCTACCAGTGAATATGGAGCTTTTAAAAGGGATTTTAACGAAACGATTGAAAAAATATTAAGTTCTGACATAATTAATTAAATTAAAAAACTATGAATCCAAATGTTGCCATAGCTTATGCTACAGAAAATTTAAAATCCGCGAATAAAATTTTGCAAGATTTTAAGAATACTTCTATTCAATTTACTTTGGTAAGTTCCAAGGAATATACAGATCAATCTATCTTTAGCCAGTTAGAACATTTTCAAGGCCCTATTATATTATTAGTAAGCGTCAATTTTTTGCAATCATTGTCTTGTATGCAAAATACGCTATCCCTGATAACAAAAAAATCAGATCAAATAGTGCCTATATTGGTAAATGGGCTAATCACTGATCCAGAAAATGGAGAACTTAGAGAAGTTCCCACAACTATTGATAAAATTGGAGATATTATTCCATATATTAACTATTGGCAAAGTCAATACCTGGAAGCCAGAAGTCATAAAAATGAAATTAGATCTGAAGAGTCAGAAAAGATAAAATTTGAAAATTATTCCAATATTTTACGAATGGTTTCATCTGAAGCTGGAGAAACCTTACGTCATTTAAGGAAATTTTTACCCCCAACGCTAATCGAGTGCAGATCTTCTAAAAATAGATATCAGTGGGTCCAAGATCAATTAATTGATTTTCCTTTTCAAGAAAATTTATTTCTTGAAGATGAAATAGAAAACAATGAAACAGTAGTAGATGCACCGCCTCCATTTTTCATCCCAACTTATAAGGAATTTGAAGAAGAAATGATTGAACCTCTAAATAGCTCCGTTTCAGAATTAAAAGACAAGATTGAAAAAGAAGAGATTTTTAATTTCGAGTCAACTACACCTTTGGAAGAACCAGAGCATTTTTCAAACAAAAATATGGAAACAGGGTTAGATGACTTGGTTAATGATCATTTGGTTGATTTTTCACCAGCGCTACCTCCAACTTTGCCCCAATTACCTATTGGAACTGTTGATTTAACTCAGCCAAGGGAAGAACTTTCAGATAATGAAATGGATAAACTCCCTTTTGGTGAAGAGGTGGAAGAACCAACAATGGTTGAGTCAGAAACTGATTTGGAAACTGAGTTTGATACTGAAATTGATTCTGTTGTTTCTTTATATCATCAAGTAGAAAAACAGTATCCGCATGATATAGACAAGCAATATTTTCATTTAAAACTGGTACTTAGAGAGACTGATAATGAACATCAAAAATTAAATTATTTGCTAAATTTTGTTGCTAAAAATCCAGATTTTCTGGAGGCAAAATTATCAGTTTCAAAAATGTATCATTCGCTGGGAAATTGGGAAGATGCTAAATCACATTTAGAAGAAATTTTATTGATTGATCCCAATCATGGTGAGTCTAATTATGAATTAGCAAGTTTACTTATTTCTCACTTTCCAGACAGAATGGAAAGGGCAGGTAATTTATTGAAAAATTGCCTTCGTCAACCTAATTATCCTAAAGAGGCATTGTATACCTATGGTATTTATTTAAATAATATTTCTAATAAACCATTCAAAGCATTGGAATATTTTTTAAAAACCATTGAGGCTGTGCCTGATCATAAATTTGCTTATTATGATATTGCCACCTTTTATTTTAATGAGGGAGAGAAAAAAATAGCCAGAGAATTTTATTTAAAAGCAGTTCAAAATAACCCTGAGCTTAAAATTTCTGATAATGATCTTGCCTTTGATGTTCAACCAGCTTTATTCTAAATAAGTGAATTTAATACTTCCTTTTGACGACCAAAATCAAGGTAAGATTGCTTGTATAACAGGTGCCAGTTCAGGAATTGGCCTATCCTGTTCTTATTATTTTGCGAGTAAAGGTTATCATCTAATTTTATTAGCCAGAAGATATGATAAATTAAAAGAAATTTCTGTTCATATTAAATCTTTATATCCGGTAGACATTTATCTTATTATTGAGGATGTTACAGATGAAAAGGCTATTCGTTCTGCCTTTGAGACATTACCTGAATCGTGGAAAAAAATTGACTTCCTTCTTAATAATGCTGGAAAAGCAAAAGGGTTTTCTCCTTTTCAAGAAGGTAATCTGGACCATTGGGAGGAAATGATTGATACCAATGTAAAAGGACTGATATATGTTTCCAGAGCTGTTATACCATTCATGATAAAGAATCAAAGTGGCTTTATATTAAATGTAGGTTCAATTGCCGGAAGACAAACTTATCCGAATGGAAATGTTTATTGTGCCAGTAAAGCAGCAGTTCAGGCACTTACAGAAGGAATGAGAATTGATTTACATACACATAATATCAGAGTAGCATCTATTTCACCTGGGCATGTTGAAGATACTGAATTTGCTGTTGTCCGTTTTGATGGTGACAAAGAAAGAGCAAATATATACAGTGACTTTAACCCACTTACTGCTTTTGATATTGCTGATTTGATATATTTTATGGTTTCCAGACCAGCACATGTCAATATCCAGGATGTTATCATTATGGGAACCCAACAACCAACAGCAACTATTGTTAACAGAAACGGAAGGAACAATTTTCCTATTTAATAAATTTTATCGTTTCTAAAATTTCATGATGCTCATTCCTAATTACAAGAAAATAGGTGCCTTTTTGGATTATGGGCAGTTTTAAGGAAATTAAATTTTCATATACTGGAATTGGGTATAATTTTAAAAGTTGTCCATATTGATTGTATAATAAAGCGTTCATTCCATTTAGATTTATTAAATGGGTTAATCTTTTCAAAGTAACCATTTCACTGGTAACCGGATTTGGAAAAACTTTAAAAAATCCTGAAGATTCTGATTTGTTAATAGTTCCTGAAGCAATAGAAGCAGCTTGTGTTATTTTAACAAAGCTGGTATCTAATCCATTGGGTAAAAACTTTAAAAATCCTTCTCTTTTTAAATTAGAATTATTCGATGTACTTTTTACCTCCACCACTGATTTTCCATTTACCTGCAAAATACTGGTTGTTACAAAATCCATTGATTCAAATAAATTCCATGTAGTATTTGTTGAGATGGATAAGATTTCTGTTCCACCAGTTTCACTGAAGTGTAAATTTTGAGGCGAAATTGAAAAGTTAGGAATAGATTTTTCTTGAATTATTTTGACTATAATTGAATCAACTCCTGACCCTTTTATAACAATAGTTCCAGATCGTTGATTAAAGGTAGTATTCGGTTCGCATGTAACTTCTACAATCCCGTTATTAGAACCTGAAACAACGGATAAATTAAAAAATGATTCTTTCTTACTTAATATCCATGAAATATTAGAGGAAATACTTAAGGAATATTTTCCACCGGTAGATGGAAACTGAAAATTTGAGGGATTAACAGAAAGGGTTAATTCCTTTTCTAAAATTGATTTTATGTTATAGGTGTGAATTGATCTGCCAAAAGTTCCTGCAATTAATTCCATTTTTTCAGGGACATATTCCAGATCATAAACAGCAACTAATGGAAGATTTGAACCTAATTTATGCCAGTTTAGACCTGCATTTAATGAACCATATACCCCAGCATCTGTGGCTACAAACAATAAAGAATCATTTTGCCCCGGAACGATAACTAAATCATTAATAGAAATATAAGGTAAATCACCTCTGATGGATTTCCATTTTTCACCTCTTTCTTTAGAAATAAAGAGATGAGATTGCCAGTCGTTATCTTTATAACCAGACTGAGCTACATATACATGATTTGGAAAAGAAGGTGATGCTTGAATAGAAGTTACATATCTTTCGGGTAAACCTGCATTTATATTAGACCATAAATTTATTTCAGGATCAAAACGCCAGCAATTTGCATCTGATGTACCAGCATATAATAATCCTTCGAGAATAGGAGATTCATGAATGGTGGTAATATTATGAAATCTAGAACCATAAATATTCCCATCTGTAAGATCCATACTTATAGCTTTCCATATTGCGTTTGTTCCATTCGTATTTTTATAAATTTTAGATGTTCCAGTATATAAAATACTAGCATTAAACGGACTTTTTATCAAAGGGGCATCCCAAGCTACAGGATCAAATTTATCAATACCATTCATAATCGTATTAAAAGATAATCCCTTATTAGTACTGGCAAGAATATTTCCATTTTGAGTAAGAGTGTATATAACATTAGGATTAGTTGGATCAAAAACTTGTTGAAAACCATCTCCTCCGTACAATCTCTGCCAATTATCAGGACCATTTCCTTCTAAAGTGCCATGATCTTGAGCCCCTCCGTAAAAAAACGTTGGCTTATGCGGATTATAAGCTATCCTGTAAAATTGAGTAGCAGGAATTTGTTCATAATCGTTCCAGGTCATTCCTTTATCTTTTGATATATATACTCCTCCATCAGAAGCCAATAAAATCTCATTTTCATTTAGAAATACTAAATCGTGTTTATCGGCATGAATTTTCTGTTCATACCATGGGGGAGCTCCTAAATTCCACGATATGCCACCATCTTTTGATCTCCACAAATCAACTCCCAGTATAAAAAGATCCTTGTCATCATAAGGATTTATTTCTATTTTACCAAAATACCAACCAAAACCTCCCATTGCATTTTCAGGAATAATATTTGAGGAAGATTCTTTAAAAATATTTGACCAGCTAAGAGCACCATTTGTCGATTTGTAAAAACCTTCCCATTCATTATTTTCTCCCATCACAATGGCAAAAATAAGATCAGGTGTTTTTTTACTGGCAACCAGTCCAATTCTACCTTTGGAGCCAGGTTTTAGCCCAGTGGAACTCATTTTCCAAGTTGTTCCAGCATCTGTACTCTTCCATATATTTGCATTGTTACCTGTTAAAATACTTTCTCGATTATTTCTAACTCGCGGCCAGGAAGCGGCATAGATATTATTTGGATTAAATGGATCGAATATTAAATCTATTATTCCCGTTTCATCTGCAACATGAAGTTTTTTTTCCCAAGAAATCCCCCCATCTAAACTCTTGTAAATACCTCGTAATTTATCCTTTTGAAAAGGAAGGCCCATGCTTGAAGCATACAAAATATTAGAATTGATTGGATTAATTAAAATTTTTGATATAATCTGAATACCTGATGGACCAATATTTTTCCAGGTCAAACCTCCATCAGTACTTTTATAAATTCCATTTCCAACAAAAGGGTACCCAGAAATATTGGGATCTCCAGTTGCTACATAGATGATATTACTATTGAAGGGATCTATATTTATATCGGCAATTGCCAACCAAGGATAATCATCAAAGAGTGATTTCCATGAATTTCCAGCATCCGTGGTTTTCCATAACCCACCAGATGAAAATCCTAAAAAGACAATTTTATCATTGAAGGGGTCTTGTTTAATCACATTGACTCTTGCTCCAATTTTAGAAGGACCTCTTAAAATCCATTTTTCATCAAAACCTTTAGGAACAGATCTAAGATTTACCCTATTTGATATTACATTCAACGATTCAATATATTTTTTTGAGGTAAACTCGTCATTAAAAAATTGTCTTATTAGAAAGAAGTTTTCAATAGGTTTAAAATTATAGGAAGGGAAACCAAACCTAATATCAGAAGGAAAAAAAGAAAATAAAACAAGGGTTAGCAGAATTTTAATAGAGCCTGTAACAAATTTAAAAATATTAAACTTTGGTTTTTTACCCATTATTTATAGTGAGTTTTATCTTCCACCTAATAATAATCTCATTTCTCGCCGTTGAGGAGCGGATTCAAATAAATTATTTTCATTATCTGTTAAAGGAATAACCGAAGGAACAGTTACTGGTTTTCCCTCTGGTGTACTTAAAGCTACAAAAGTATAATAAGCATGATTACATCTGCGATAGTTATGACCTTTAATATCGGCTGCATAAACCTCAACATAAACTTCAACTGAAGTATTGAAGGATCTTGTGACCATAGCCTCAATGGTGACTATATCACCTACATGAATAGGCTTTTTGAAAGCTACATTATCAACCGAAACAGTAACTACTTGATTTTCACAATGTTTTCCTGCACAAACACTAGAAATAATATCCATCCACCGCAGTAGATTTCCACCCATTAAATTTCCCATCGGATTAGCATCATTGGGCATAACCATTTCTGTCATTACAGATTTTGACTCAGCAACTCTTTTTGCTTTTATTTCTTTTTTCATAAATTTATAACAAATCAAATTCAAAAATAGATGAAATTTTATTTTTTAAAATTGCTTTTACTTCCTTCATATCTTGTTTTTTTCCTAATTCATTCTCCAGTGATGTAACTGATTTTTCAACATCTTTAATGCCGCAAGGTATTATGTATTTGAAATGATCCAAATTTGTATTAACGTTAAACGCAAATCCGTGTAAGGAAACCCAGCGACTAAGGTGAACACCTATAGCACAAATTTTCCGCTTTATTAATCCATTTTTATCTTTTACCCAAACGCCAGTAAAACCCTCTTCTCTGTAACCATCAATTTTAAAATGTTTAAGTGTTTGAATAACAGATTCTTCTAATAATCTTACATACTTATGAACATCATTAAAAAAAAAGTCTAAATCTAAAATAGGATAGCCTACAATTTGACCTGGTCCGTGATAAGTGATATCACCACCTCTATTAATTTTATAAAATTGAATATTTTTAGAAGCCAATTCTTCAATTGATACCACTAAGTTTTCTTGTGAGCCACTTCTGCCTAAGGTAAAAACCGCATGATGTTCACAAAATAAGAGAGTATGATTTGGATTATCCCTTTTTCCTGTTTTTTTATCTTCCTTTAGTTCATTATGAATTTGAGTTTGATATTGCCAGGTTTCATAATAATCAGTTAATCCTAAATCCTTAAAAACTACCTTTTGGCGCATTAATTTTTAGACAAAGTTAGGATAAATCTTTAACTATCAACAAAGGGTTATTTTGACAAAATGAGGAAATTAATTTAACATTTAAAAAAAATAATAAACAAGAATGAGAAAGTTAAATTTTATTTTATTCCTTTTAATTAACACCTTAAGTCATTTAAATAGTCAAACAACAGATTTTCAATTAATTGGAGGTCAAATTATACCCATATTAGGTAAAGACTATGCACAATATAAGGGTTTCAAATATTCCGGTATTTTATTACGTGAATCACAATGGCTTGAGGTGAATTCAAGACAATCACTGGATTTATTGGTATTTTTTAGGGACAAAAATCAATATTTTTTTGTTAAATACACCAGTCCTTATTTGAAAAATCAATCATTTGAAATTGGATATAATAAAAATTTAAATTCTATATTAATGCTAGGAATAGAATTAGGAAACAGAAGACAAATGTTCATTGATGATATTCCAGTAAACTCTTTAAAATTAGCTATAAATACGTTTGTTAATGTAAACCCTAATCATCAGCTGTTTATAAAAGCAGAAAAAGAGATAGCTTTTAAAAATGATATTGTTAATAATGGTTTTATCGTGGGAATTGATAACAAGATAAATTCATCTTTACAGCTGAAATTATATTTTGCCTATAATATGGAATTTATTACCAGAGGATTAAGAGGAAATATTAAAGGAAATTTCAAGTTGTTTGAAGGTGAATTAGGATGGGAACCTCTCCCCTATTCCCTTTCATTTGGAATGGCTTACAAGCTTCCAAAAAATTGTAAATTTGGCATAAACTTGCGAAATCATCAATGGCTTGGATTATTGACATCAGTTTTTTTTCAAAAACAATGGATTTTTAAAACATAATGAAAATACTCATAGTTAGTGCAACCAATATTGAAATAAATAAGACTGTGACTTATTTAAATAATTATTGGAAAATGAATATAGAAGATAACTGGCAATCAGAAAGTCATGAATTATCATTATTAATAACTGGTGTTGGTGCATTCAATACTATGTATGAACTCATGAACAGGATAAATAAAACAGTATATTCTTTAATTATACAAGCTGGTATTGGAGGGTCATATCAGAAAGATAAACCTTTATGCAATGTTTATTACCTTAAGACAGAACGATTTGGTGATATTGCAATAGAGGAGAAAAATGGTGATTTTACCTCTCTTTTTAATACACCATTATTGAATAAAGATGAATTTCCTTTCGTTGATGGAGTAATGATTAATCCAGATTCCCATAGGGCAAATTTTTTACCAATGGCTAATGGTATAACCTTAAATACTGTAACTGGAACCAATGAACGGGCCCAAAAATTATGCCATCAATATCCAGACATTGAAATTGAAAGTATGGAGGGTGCTCCGTTTTTTTATGTTTGTTTGAAGGAAAAAATCCCTTTTATTTCAATACGTAGTGTATCTAACTATGTAGAAGAAAGAAACAAGGATCAATGGATGTTGGAAGAAGCCATAGAATCTTTAAATAATTCGTTAATTGATTTATTAGAAGTTATCAAAGAGTTTTGAACTTACTAATCAAAAAGTTTTATAACCCAAAACCATTCTTTGTTTTCCACTTAAATCATTTATTATCTCGACCTTTGAATATGAAGAAAACATCATCATTTCGGCAACTTGTCTTGCATATTTAAAATGACATTCAAAAAATAATGCTCCATCTGGCAATAGAACTCTAGATGCTTGTTCTATTATTTTTTCATAAAATAACAGAGGAGATTTGTCAGGAACAAAAAGGGCAATTTGTGGTTCAAAAAGAGATACTGATAAGGAAAGACCACTCTTTTCTGATTCACAAATATAGGGTGGATTACTTACTATAAATGAATAATTCCCAAAGATTGTGTCATTTAAAATATCTAAATGTATCGGATTAACTTTCGCACTATACTTTTCAATATTTTTTTTAGCAACCATTAAGGCACTTTTGCTAATATCTAAAGCATCCATTTCTCTGGAACTTTCCAGTGAAATAGCAATGGATATAGCCCCTGAACCAGTGCCTACATCTAATCCTTTACCAATTGGCAGAAAATCTAAATGATTTAAAACGATGGAAACCAGTTCTTCTGTTTCCGGTCTTGGAATAAGAACCTCTTTATTTACATGTAACAAATAGTTTCTAAAGGGAGCCATGCCGCAAACATATTGACTGGGTTCCCCTTCATTTATCCTTTTAATTGCTTGTTCAACCTGTAATATAAGATTAGGAGAAATATTCTTTTGAAGATTCCATGGCATTTTAAATTTAGCCAAATCAATTAAAATAGATCTGGTGATGGCATTTTTCTCCTTCTCCTCAAAATCCTCCCGAAGTTTATTCCATATAAATTGAAATAGTTCTTTACCATCCAACATAAGACTAACCCAATCTATTTCTGAAATCTAAATAGTCAAATTTTTTCCAACACTTATAACCTTCTTTTTTAGACCAATATCCAATTTCAGGATGAGCTACCCCGTTAAACTGAGTTGTTTTTACCATGGTATAATGCATCATATCCAAGAAGACAAGTTTTTGTCCTATCTGAAGAGGGGCAGAAAAATAGTATTCCTCCATAAAATCACCAGCTAAGCAACTGACTCCTCCTAACCTGTAAGAAAAAGGATATTCAGTTAATTCAATATTAGAAGCATTTAATATTTTAGGTTTATAGGGCATTTCAAGCGTATCTGGCATATGTGCCGTAAAGGACACATCAAGAATGGCAGTTTTAATTCCATTATTATCAACTATATCCAAAACAGTAGAAACCAGCTCACCTGTTTCCCATACAACAGCACTTCCCGGTTCTAAAATAATCTTTAGATTAGGATGATTTTCTTTAAATTTTTTTAATATATAAATTAGATGCTGAATATCATAATTTGATTTAGTCATCAGGTGACCACCACCAAAATTAATCCATTTTAAAGAGGGTAAAAGTTCACCAAAATATAGATCTACTGCTGCCATTAACTTTTCAAGATGATGAGAATCAGATTCGCATAGCGTATGAATATGTAAACCTTCTAAACAAGGTAGTTGCCTCAATTCACGAAGTTTATCAGGGGTAACCCCTAACCTTGAACCGGGAGAAGCGGGATTATATAAGGCAACATCTACTGGAGAATAGCCTGGATTTACTCTGATACCGGCGGAAAATAATGGATTGTATGAAGATATAAAAGGTAAATATCTTATAAATTCCGCACAGGAATTAAAAGTAACATGACTGCTATACTTAGCTATTTTATCAAAATCAGAAGGTATATAGGCAGGGGAATAGGTATGTGCTTTAGTTCCCATTTCATTGAAAATTAACAAAGCTTCATGAAGAGAACTAGCCGTAGCGCCCGCCAAGTAATTTTTTACCAAAGGGAAAACATGCCAAAGTGAAAAACCTTTTAAAGCCAGAATAATATCAACGTTAGCATTTTGCTGTATATCCTTCATTAGGGATAAATTTTTCATGAACCTGTCCATATCAAGTACAAAAGCTGGAGAAGGAATTGAATGAAAATTAGGCACATCCATAATGAAAATTATTTAGATAAATTACTTGGATTACTCAGGATAACTAAACTCCAGATTTCCATCTATCTGTTCTTGCCAAGGTAAGCCTGAATTTCCCAATGCTTCAAGAAAAGGATCCGGATTAAATTCCTCCACATTAAATACTCCAGGTTTTATCCATTGTCCTGTTAAAAACATTTTAGCACCTATCATTGCTGGTACCCCAGTGGTGTAAGAGACACCTTGTGTCCCTGTTTCATTATATGCATCGACATGTTGACAGTTATTCCAAATATAATAATTAACCCATTTACCAGCTTTTTTACCTCTAATTCTCACTCCTATACTTGTTTGGCCAGTATAATTCTCTCCCAAATCACCAGGATCTGGTAAAACAGCTTTTAAAAACGCTAATGGAACAATTTGATTTCCCTGAAACATAACAGGTTCAATACTTGCCATACCAATATTTTGAATTACTCTTAAGTGAGTCAAATACTCATCACTAAAGGTCATCCAGAATCTAGCCCTCTTCAAAGTAGGAAAATTAATTACTAATGATTCCAGTTCTTCATGATAAATCAGATATGAAGATTTAGGCCCTATATTTGGATAATTTATATCTAATTTTATTTCATGTGGTTCAGTGAAAACCCATTGACCATTCTCCCAATATTTACCTTTCTGGGTAACTTCACGAATATTTATTTCAGGATTAAAATTTGTTGCGAATGCTTTTCCATGACTGCCAGCATTCGCATCTATGATATCTAAATAAATCATCTCATCAAAATAGTGTTTTGCAGCATAGGCAGTGAAAACACCTGTTACCCCTGGGTCAAATCCACATCCTAAAATGGCTGTAAGATTAGCTTCTCTAAACCTTTCTTTATAAGCCCATTGCCAACTGTATTCAAATTTAGCCTCATCCTTTGGTTCATAATTTGCCGTATCCAAATAATGAACACCCGTTTGTAAACAAGCATCCATAATGGTTAAATCCTGATAAGGTAAAGCGACATTAATAACCATTTTAGGTTTAAAAAGGTTAATTAGGCTAACAAGTTCAGGAACTTTATCCGCGTCAATAGAAGCCGTTGAAATTGTTTGATAACCGAGTTGAACTTTTATATCATCAGCTATTTTTATGCATTTAGAAACGGTTCTGCTGGCTAATAAAATCTCTGAAAAAACCTCTTTATTCTGAGCGCATTTAAAGGCGACTACCCTCCCTACTCCACCTGCTCCTATGATCATTATCTTTGACATAATACAATATTTTAATGAAATGTGGCCAAATATACTGCATTAACATTTAATAAAATAACTGCTAATTAAAAGAATAGAATAAAATAACCACCATCGAACCGGAATTAAATCATTTAATAATATACCTTTTGACCTCCATAGAATAATCAAACCAGAAAATTTTTCGAAAGAATAAGCAACACATGTTGCCATTGCCATACCTGTAAGCCCGAACCATTTAAGTCCTGCAAAACTGCAAGAAATATGGATAATCAACTCTAATAATCCTATTATTGCCAATAATTTAGCCTTTCCAAGAGCATTAATAACAGGATTAGTTGGGATAATTCGAAGGATAATCAGGAATAGGAATATTTTAAAAACAGGAATACTATCCTGAAATTGTTTTGAAAAAATAAAGGGAAACCATGCATCTATGTAAATCATCAAGAGGATAGAAATGGGAAAAATTAAATGAAGGATTAATAGGGTGTTTTTCTTTAAACTTATTAACCCGTCCTGCAGATTCTTAACCAGAGATGGAACTATTCCTAAGCCAAGACCTTCAAACAATCCATTAACAAATGGAAGTTCTCTGGCTCCATAGCGATAAATTGCAAAAATAGCAGCATTTCCATTATAATAAAACTGAACCATAACAGCATTTACCACAGTTGCAAGGCCACCAACTAAAGCGGAAAAAATTAAAGGAAAAGAGTATTTTATTAATTTTATCAATAAATTACCATCAAAGGATAAAATTGAGAAAAAGGAAAGAAAAAATAAAAAAATAAACCGTATTAATGCCCAAATCATAAGACCCGCTACTCCCATGCCAATATCCTTTGAGAAATAAAGTGGAATTGAAAAAAAAAGAATTTGTATTGGGAAAGAAAGAAGACATAATATTTTAAGGAAATTTATTTTATCTTCAAGGAATAAGACATATTCCAAAAGTTGACTTGGTGTATTTATAAAAAAAAATAATAAAAAAACCCAAATAAAAGGAATTGAACCGTAATATTGGAAACCATTAATCTCAAAAAAAATACCCGCTATTATAATAACTATAGAAATTGCTGAAAGTAAACTGAATAAAATAAATGTTTGAAACGAGATTTTTTTCTTTTGGGCAGGTAATAATGAAGGATACACATGCATTAAACCTTGAATTAAACCAGAAACCCAGAAAAAGCTAAATGAAAAAGCTAATACTATCAAAAGTTCAAAGGAACCAATCTCGTCTTTTGAAAAACCCAAAAAGGGCAAAAAAAAGGCATAAAAAAGGACACTAAAATGTCTGCTTAAATGAAAAAACTGAAGCAAACGTATGGGGGTCCACATTAAAGCACCGTTAGTTTTTCATTAAAAATAACGGAATACTCATTTTCCAACTCCCTTAATACAGGTTCATAAACTTCTTTCATAACAGGAATCTGGACACCCCTTGCTGAAATTTTGCCATCGAGAACCAGTTTTACAAAAATACCTAAGGGTAAACCAACCGTTTTAGACATTGCAGTTTCATGACCATTTTCTCCTAATAGTTTCATGCTAGAAATTTTAAGAAATTTTTTACCTCCTTTAATATATTCCACTTCATGTTGCATGATAATCATGTCTTTATCCTCTGGTTGAAGAGTCCATTTTTCACGAAGTAGATTTTCTAAAATTAAAGCCGGAGTAGCAAAATTGTGTTTAATTTTCTTTTTCCTAAACAAACCAAGCCATTCCAACTGATCCATAACAGTTGAATTAGCAGGCTTATTTAATAGTTGAGCCACTCTTTCCCTTAAAGTGCCTCCATTATACTGATCTACATATGCATCTAAAAGTTCATGATAGGTTATATTTCCTGAGTTTAGGATAGGAAAATCTGCATCTGTTAGTCCTATTTGAATTAAAGCATCCCATGCTTCACAAAAACCTACAGCCCTTAGTGTTCCTCTAATTATATTTGGTATATCTGAAAGCCCGTAAACATCCATATAAAGTAAAGAGTCTCTGTTAGCATACATTTCAAAAGGACCCTCGTTCAAGATATTTACCATTTTCTTCTCTCGAAATAAACGGTGATAAGGAACATATTTTAATTTTCCGTTTTCAATAAACTGTGCAGTGCCTTGTCCGGATAGGACTACATTTCTAGGATTCCAGGTAAATTTATAATGCCAGGGATTGTTATCACTTTCAGGCGCGATTAAACCTCCAGTATAGGAACGAAAAGATGTAATTTGACCTCCTTCATCCTTTATTCCATCAATAAGACGCATTGCAGACATATGATCAATGCCAGGATCTAGGCCCATTTCACCCATAAAAATTAATTCTCTGTCTCTTGCTTCATCCCCTAAGCGGTACATTTCTTGTGAAACATAGGAAGCAGTGATAAGGTGTTTTTTCAATTTTATGCAATCATGTGCTACTTCAAGATGTAAATGCGCAGGAATTAAAGATACCACAACATCTGCTCTGCTTATCAACTCACGACGGTCATTTACCTTCATAACATCAAGCCATGCAGCTCTTGCATTTATATGTCCCGCAATTAATTTCTCTGCTTTCAATGGATCAGCATCTGCTACAGTTACATTCCAACCTTTAATCTCTGCATTTTTTAATACATATTTTATAAGTGCACTAGAAGAAAGACCTGCACCAATAATTAGTATATTACTCATTTTTATTATCTTTAATCATTAAGCAAAAAAAATTGGAAAAAAAACTAGTAATTCAGTTTAAAAAATTTGAAAAACTGTCTGCTGTGCCAGACAAATATAAAGAAATCCTTGATTTTGCAGGACATGCATTTCATAATTCTTATGCACCCTATTCAAAATTCAAGGTAGGAGCTTGTATTCTATTGGAGAATGGGAATAAAATATTGGGTGCTAATATTGAAAATGCCTCATATCCGTTATGTATGTGCGCTGAAAGAAATGCAATTGCCAAATTATCTTTTGATGAGACATTTCAAAAAATAATAGCCATAGCAGTAGTTGCAGATAAAAAAAATGTGATGGTTAGTCCTTGTGGTGCTTGCAGACAGGTGTTATCTGAGATTGAAACCAGACAAAATAGTCCTATTGAAATAATATTTCAGGGAGAAGAAGGAACTTATTATTTGCTAGAAAGTATTGACTCCATTCTTCCGTTTAGTTTTTCAGCAGAATCATTACCCTAAATAGAATCTCTTTTTTCTAATATTGTCTTTTTAATAACTTCACCAAAAAGACTTAATCCACTGTTCATAATACATAATCCAATGGTACCTAACAAGATCCATTGCCAGTTTGATTTTCCTTCCCATTTCCAGAATCCTGCCTCAATAGCTATGGAAACACCCATTCCAACTAGAGCCAATGAAAGACCTGGAGGTGCTAAACTTTTTAATTTTTTCATTTTACCAGTTTATTTGCTTCAATTAAATCTTCCGGTGTATCAACACTAAACAAGGCATCAGCTACAAATCCTAACTTTATTTTGTAGCCAGCTTCCAGCCAACGAAGTTGCTCCAGGGACTCAGATTTTTCATAATTACTTGCAGCCAAGTTCGTTAGAATTTGTAAGGTTTCATTTTTAAAACCATAAACACCTATATGCTGAAACGATAAGACTTCAGAATCGTTATTCTTTCTGAAAGGAATTGGGTATCTGCTGAAATACATAGCCTCATTATTATTATTGAATACTACTTTAACTCTATTTGGATTATTCCTTTGGATTTCAGTATTTATGGGACAAGCTAAAGTTGCAATTCCATCAGATGACAACTTTAAGGTTTCAATTAAAGCAATAATATCTGATTTTTTTATAAATGGCTCATCACCTTGGAGATTAATGATATTAAAGTCAGCTGGATAATTTTTTGCAACTTCTGCTACACGATCTGTTCCACTTTGATGTAAACTGCTGGTAAGAGCAAAAGGAATTCCAATTATTTTACAAAATGACCCAATTTTTTCATCATCAGTAGCAACTATGATTTCATCTATGTGTTCATAATACTTTATATTGTCATATATAAATTGAATCATTGGTTTTCCAGCAATTTTTTCTAATGGCTTACCAGGAAATCTTATAGATTTATATCTTGCTGGAATGATAATGATATTTTTACCCATGAGTAATTAATTAGCTTATTAAATCATGTAAATTTGAGGAATATATCGCTATTCATTATAATCTTTTCATTTTTCTATCCATTTGAAACAAATTGTCAAGGGCTTTTCTTCACAAATATAAAGGATACTATATTTATAGACTATGCAGCAGGAAAATATTACCTTCAACAAATCAACAAAGAAAATAAAATAACCAAATTACCTATCTTTTATGAAGATATAAAAAGTCCTGTTCCATTAAAATATTATGAAAAAAATATATATCTCCCTATATTTTATAAAATAAAAAAGGGAGATACCAAATACAGAATTCTAAGAATGTACTTTTCAAAAGATTCTGCTGAGATTAAAAAAGTTAATTTAATCGAGAGCAATTTAATTAAGGAAGGTGCTAAAATATTAATAGGATACTATCCTATTCCATTTAAGAGAATTGAAAATAATAACCTACCAGATTCGTCAAAACTTACCTTTGAAAAAAGTAACAAGTCATTAATTTTCATTTCGGGTCCAGCCAATACTTTTGTTCCACCTATTAATGATATACCTTATCCTTTTGTACTTTCAAATAAAATTCCAGAACATTCCGTAGTAGAAATTACAAATCCTATGTCAAAAAAATCGATATTAGCAAAAGTAATTGGTAAAATTCCACCTGGAAAATACCCATTGGATATCTTACTTTTGTTAAGTAAAAAGGATGCTACAAATCTTGGATTTATTGATACTAAATTTTTTGTTACTGTAAAATACTACCATTGAAATGAAATATTGTCATTCTATTTTAGAAACCATAGGAAATACGCCTTTGGTACAAATTAAAAAGATACTTCCTGGCATAAAAGCTACTGTATTAATAAAAGTAGAAACTTTCAATCCAGGTAATTCTATTAAAGACAGAATGGCGTTAAAAATGCTATTAGATGCTGAAATCACTGGTAACATTAAGCCTGGTGGGACTATAATAGAATGTACTTCTGGAAATACAGGCATGGGATTGGCCATCGCAGCCGCCGTAAAAGGTTATAAATGTATTTTTACAACAACAGATAAACAATCTAAAGAAAAAATTGATTTATTAAAAGCACTTGGTGCTGAAGTCATTGTATGTCCTACAAATGTGCATCCTGATGATGCTTCATCGTATTATTCAGTTGCTAAAAGATTAAGTTTTGAAATTCCAAATTCTTTTTGGTTTAATCAATATGACAATCTTTCTAACCGATTAGCCCATTATGAGTCTACAGGTCCTGAAATATGGAACCAAACGGAAGGTAAAGTAACACATATTGTAACAGGAGTAGGAACGGGAGGTACCATTTCAGGTACAGCAAAATTTTTAAAGGAGCAAAATAAAAATATAAAAGTTTGGGGAATAGATACTTATGGATCAGTATTTAAAAAATACCATGAAACAGGAATTTTTGACGAGAAGGAAATTTATCCTTATATAACAGAGGGTATTGGTGAAGATATTCTACCAAAAAATGTTGATTTCAGTCTTATTGATCATTTTGAAAAAGTAACAGATAAAGATGGTGCATTAATGGCAAGAAAAATGGCTCGAGAAGAGGGAATGCTCCTTGGATACTCAGCTGGTTCTGCCGTAGCAGGCCTTTGGCAAATGAAAGATCAACTTAAAGAGGACGATGTTGTTGTCGTCATTATACATGATCATGGCAGCAGGTATGTAGGTAAAATATATAACGATGACTGGATGCGTGAGCGAGGATTTTTAGAAAGCGAATTGAAAGCTAAAGATATTATTTCCCGAAAAGTAACAAAAGATTTTATTTCTATATCACCAGATGCAACTATACATGAAGTTCTAAATATGATGAAAAATTATGATATTTCTCAATTGCCTGTTAAAGAAAAGGAAGAATGGGTTGGATCAATAGGCGAACAACAGGTTATCAGTGCATTAAGTGAAGATAACCGACAAAATATATTGGTAAGAGACATTATGGGTCCATCCTTGCCTATTGTCGGAGAGGAAATTACTGTTACACAACTTAGTAAAATTATTTCCCGTCAAACTCCAGCTGTTTTAGTCAAAAAGACAGCAGGAGATTTTCAGATCATTTCACAATATGACTTAATCCAGAGTTATTAAAATAATTTTTTAATCAATATAACGTTTTACTAATTCTTGATAAGAATCAATTCTTCTGTCACGGAAAAAAGGCCACATTCTTCTGACCGCTTCCGTTCTGTTTTTATCAATTTCAACGATGAAGCCCCCCGAGGAATCTACATCTGTTTTAAATAGCACTTCACCTTGAGGGCCGCATACAAAACTCTGTCCCCAAAAGCTAATTCCATTAGTCACTCCAGTCCAATCGGGTTCAAATCCACATCTGTTAATAGATACTAAGGGTAAACCATTAGCAATTGCATGTGCTCTTTGGACGGTAAACCATGCGTCATATTGTCTTTGTTTCTCACTATCATTATCAGTATATTCCCAGCCTATAGCAGTTGGATAAATAAGTATTTCTGCCCCTTTTAAAGCCATTAATCTGGCAGCTTCTGGGTACCATTGATCCCAACATACCAATATTCCTAATTTTCCTACACTGGTTTGAATTGGTTCAAAACCTAAATCTCCAGGAGTGAAGTAAAATTTTTCATAATATGCAGGATCGTCAGGGATATGCATTTTTCTGTAAATGCCTGCTATATTTCCATCTTTTTCAAATACCACAGCTGTATTATGATATAAACCCGGTGCTCTCTTTTCAAAAAGTGATGAAACAATGACAACTTTATTATCCTTTGCCGCTTTGCCAAGTAATTCCGTCGAATATCCTGGAATTGTTTCTGCTAAATCAAACATGGCAGGATCTTCAGCCTGACAGAAATAAATACTGTTATGTAATTCTTGTAAAGCGATTAATTCGGCACCATTAATAGCTAGTTTTTGAATTTCCAAAATTATGTTATTAATATTTTCAGCAGGATTTAAATTTAAAGCCTGTTGAATTAATCCAATCCTTAATTTTTCTTTTTTCATTAGTATTAAATTAATAGTTAATGGAACCCTCAGGATATTGCATAGTTATGCAATGCAAAGAGCCATGTTGCTCAATTAATGTAAGGGAATTAATTGGAATTATTTTTCTT
>Ga0214917_10002605_pt1 | contig 21689 bp, 27 predicted proteins | sample LL_1208_BB_MetaG_FD_177983 | JGI IMG/M metagenome (GOLD analysis project Ga0214917, IMG submission 177983) | Freshwater microbial communities from Lake Lanier, Atlanta, Georgia, United States - LL_1208_BB | ecosystem: Environmental > Aquatic > Freshwater > Lake | place: USA: Georgia | collected...
TTGTCAAATCCAGAAAATGGAAAATGTTTATTATTTCCAATAAAAAAAATAGACAAAACAGTTAAAAAAAGTATTACCAGATATACAAATCCAGTGGATTATGAAAAATGTATATTTGTAAGAAATAGTGAAGATATGTGTGGTAAAAAAGGAAAATATTATGAACATAAACATGGAAATACTGATGAAATGACAGAGTTTTTGAAAAAAATAATGAGAAAATTTCCAAGAAATGATGATATGGATTTTTTACAATGTCCAAATTGGAGTTGTTAGATTTCTTACGCATTTTTCTTTTTAATCGGAATCAAACATTTTCCTTGTAATAAATCATTCTTTTCATTTGTTTCATTTATTTCATCATTCGTTGAAACAGCACACCCACCTCCTTCAAGTTTAGGGTTATACACAACTTTCCATGTCCTTACATCAGGATTATAATTCAAATTAGACGAATGAATGATTTTATAGTTTTGTTTTCTATAAAATGTTTTTCTTTTGGACCATTGGTTCTTGAATGGTTGATGCTCGTCAATAATATCCACCACTATAGGCGAACCGTGTTTTTCACGAAGAATACGCCCCACGGCTTGTTCTATATCCGTTTTAGGCGTCGCCATAATAAGCGTGGTTAATGTCTTGATATCCAACGCCTCAGCAGCCATAGAATACGTGGCAATAATAACTTTTTTGGTTTCGCTTTCTTTCAACGCAGCCTCTTTCATACCACCCACATAATAACCAACTGTAGCAATATTTCGCGCTTCAATCGCATCATATAAATATTTCAACAGATTTTTATTGTGTGCCAATATCATGATTTGTTGTTTTATATTTTTTTCACTGCTTTCGCGTAATAAATCCACCAATACAGTCAATATAAATTCACTGCGATGATTAAACCCACATAATTTGGTAATCATGGTGCTATATTGAACTTGACCACGATAATCCGTGACGACTTCTTTGAAATCCTCATCATTGGATACATAATCAATCGCCCGAACCACTACGCTATGTTGTTCGTCTCGTTCTCCCTTGTAAACGACTTCGCCCAAAAACATTTTAAATATTTTAGTTGTCCCATCTTTGCGATTCATGGTCGCGGATAATCCCAACATATATTTGGTGACGATTTTGAAGAGAGCACATGAAAACACCTCGCTTGATATATGGTGTACCTCGTCTATAATCGTTAATCCAAAACTGTCAAACATGGTTCCTGGATAATCTTTCATGGACAATGATTGTAGCATACCAATAACAATATCTTTGTCTTCAATATCAACAATTTGACCCTGGATTTTTCCTACGCGCGCGCTAGGAAGAAACTGACTAATGCGTTCAATCCACTGATTCATGAGGAATTCTTTGTGTACAATCACCAAGGTTTTCTTACGTAATATGCTAATAATATTGATAGAAAGGACGGTCTTACCCGCAGCACATGGGAGTTCGAGTAAACCACATCCACCATCACTCCCATACTTGCCTACGTGTTCGATATACGTTTTTACCACAGGTTTTTGATGGTCGCGTAAATCGCCCATAAACTGAACATTAATATCGCATCCAGGAGGTATTTTATTTTTTGTATGGGGACCAAAATAGGATTCGCCAAAATAACGAGGAACATAAAATTTATTATCAGACTCGCGATATACCGGGAAAGTGTGGTGTGCCTGAGTCATCACCGCGCCTTGTGTCATGGGTTTTGCGGTTAACTCGCGTTTTAAATCTTCTTGTTGTTCAGGTGTTAATTCATTTTTCATGATAGTGTACCCTTTTTGACCGAGGTATCCACGTGGTTTATTAGGAGGAGTCTTTTCAAAAGACTCAGGGCTAGAGGTTAGAAAATGATTTAGTAAATTTTGGTTTTTTTGGGGGTCACGATGGATTCTCTTTTTAAAATACATTTTATAGTCTGTATATATTTTTGTATATTGTATTCATTTAGAAAAATATTTTAAAGTCAATTTTTATTTTGATTTATTTTGAATTTTGATTTTTGAAATTAATTTTCAAATTGTCAAAGAATATAATCTATGAATATGATATATGGAAAGTTTTGATAGCCTATTCAAAAAACAAAATATGGGTCAAGTCATTTTATTAATTTTATTCATTATTTATTTACTTGCCGGATACAAGACCCCTGAATTATTGGCAAGAGGAATCGATACCATGATTGGAAAAATCGTTGTTGTCATTGTTGCTCTTTTGTTATTTTCCAGATGTAATCCAATTTTAGGTGTATTGGGATTCGTAGTTGCCTATGTATTAATTCGTCGTTCTGAAATAAAAACTGGAACCTATGCCCTTGAAAAATATATGCCAACCGAAGAAAAGAAGGCATCTAATTTAACCGCATTTAACCAATTTCCTTATACTTTAGAACAAGAAATGGTGAGTAAAATGGCACCTATTGAACATACTGTATATGAACCAGCATCTTTTGTCCCATTATTAGACAATACTCATGATGCGTTAGCTGTATAAATATATATGTTTTACCAATGTAAACATGTATATTTTTATTTTATTCACTATTTGGATTGTATTATATTTAGTCTAAAAATAAATATAAATGTAAAAATAAATGTAATAATTATAATGTCAACTGTTTCACCTATAATAAATGGTATAAAGTATGTTATATATAATAAACAAGATTATATAGAAAATGTATTATTGAATGGTCATCAATGGAACGAAGAAATATTAACTATTATAAAATTATATATATTAAAAAAAAAATTATTTCATTTTTTAAATGTTGGTTCACACATTGGTACTATATCTTTACCGGTTTCTTTACATATTAACAAAGTTACGGCAATTGAAGCATATCCAGATACATATAAACATTTATGCGAAAACATAAAATTAAACAATCTACCGAATGTGGAAACATTTAATTTAGCAGTAGGTAATAGCGAAGAAGATATATATTTTATGGGTATGGAAAAAATTTGTCCAATTGAAAAAATACAACGTGTTAAAAATAATTCCGGTGGAATGGCTATTTTTACGGAAGATGATATTAAAAATAATATTCGGTCCGCAAATTTAACGGATAGAAAAATAAAAAATAAAATGTCTAAATTGGATAATTTACAAATAGATGATTTTGATATAATGTTAATTGATATTGAAGGTTATGAATATGAATTTTTATTAGGTGCGAAAGAAAAGATAATAAAATACAAACCTATTATTATCATTGAAATATGGAATAATTATAAACGAATACAAGAAAATATGAAAACAACACAAGAAGAAATTATAATTTATATAAAAAGTTTGAATTATAAATTAGTTAGACAAGTTGGAGACGATTTCATATTTGAGCCATTATAAAACTTCCACACTTTTATTTCACGCTATTCACATCAAAAGTATTTATAAAATATTTTTTCAGAAAATATGCCAATACAAAAACAGTAACAATAATAATAATAATTAGAAAATATAACATTCCGTCGCTACCCATAAAATCTAAATTGTTAGATGATTTTTGTTTTACATAATCCTCCATTGGTTCACCAATATCCAGTGCCTGACAATCCATCGTCAAATTACTGAGTGATGCCGACATACTTGGACCGCCATTATTTACATATATAGGCACAGATACAACGGCTGGATTGCTTGTAACCTGTTTTATTATTTTTTGTAATGTGCTTAAACTATCATTTGTTATTCCAATCGCGTCTGAAAATCCATACACAATGACGTCGCGAGAACCACTGCTATACGTGTAAAATGATTTTTTTGGTACTACATCATTTAGGGTAAATGTTCCAGTTCCTTTATTTGTATTTTGTCCAGCGGATGGCGCCATTGTTGATACTGCTTTAATAATATTATTTATGATAATAGAACCACTTACTGTAATGCCATAAACACTGATTGGTATATAAACCATTAGACTATTTCCGCCATACAATGGTGCATGTGTAATACAAATTTCACCAGTGACATACCCCCCATTATAATAATGTAATGAAGGAGAATATATATTTATACTAGAAACTTTGTATTGTATGTTATTATAGGTAACACTTGGATTATCATTATATGTTATTTGTATATATGTTCCAAAATTTGTTGCGGTTGGATTAGATACAGAACTATAATTAAATGAATAATCACATTTTAATTTACACTCACCCGCAACATTTTGTGATGAAATATTTAATGGTTTCGTAGTTGAAACAATCGCAGCGGTTCCCGCGATAGAGGTACTTTTTGATTTTGCTATAACTGGTTGTGATGATGCTTTTTTATTATTTTTATTATTTTTATTATTTTTAGGATTAATGTTAATCTTTGGAATAGGTTTTGGTTTATTTTTAATTGCCATAATTATATATTATATAAATAATGAGATAAATAATTAAATATTCTTTTTTAAATTATATATAATTATGAAATTAACTAAAGGTAAAATAATAAAATTATACGATAAAAAAAAGCAAACAATGAAAAAATACAAAACCTCATGTCAAAAATCAACGGAAAAAAACAAGTCAAACAAAAATAAGAAACCAGTGAATTTACATAACACAACATTAAAACGTTTAGACATATAATAAAATATGTTTGACTAGTGTAAAAGTTCAATAGTAATAGTATCAAGAATGAATACACTTTATATAATTCCTTATTCTGCTACTGGTATTTCTATTATTGCTAGATTTATTTTTATGTATTTGTTATATACAAAAAAATCAACAAATATATATTCGCTTATTTTTTGTATATTGAATATCATATCTTCATCATTATGGCTAAATTATAGTATTATTGTTTCAGATTTACCAATAATTGTTCGCGGGTCAAGTGATTTATTTTTATTTACAATTTCGTGCATGTATATACTGTATAATAGAAATCAAGAGTACCGTATTTCAAAGTTAGTCTTACCAAGGTAAATATTGTATTGTGTTGGTTTCATAAATAGTCACCTTAAATCCCTGATTGTAACCCTCTACGAAAACCCGGTCGCCGCTATTTAGCTGATCACAACCATATTCATTCGTACAACTACGACCATTATAAATAATAGGTAATTTTACACTATTGTTCTGATCACTCATAGTATAATACTGCCATTTGTCCCGATTTACATATAGAGGTCTTCCCATTAAAGGCAATATTTTATCTTTTTTACTGTTATTATGTAGAGGTGTTAAAATTCCCATTTGACGATAACTTGTATCAACCACGCCAGGATTTGTTGATATATTAATAGGAACGACACGTCTTGGATTAGGAACAAAATAGCGTTCATCGGCAAGAGGTGGTATGTATGGGTTCAATAATACATCGGGGGTTTGATTATTATATGGATAATTGGGAATTAAATCCGGAACAACTAATTGACTTCGTGGTTCTCTATCCTTTTTTACATTTACAATGACATTGTTTTCTTTCTTAAGAACACTAATATAAAGTAAATATCCTAAAATAAAAATAAACAATACTAGAAAAAAGAGTGTTACATTTTCAATACATATGACTCCAGGAATACATTTTTTGTTTGGCATATATATTATATATATAATATATGTCAAACGCCCGGCATTTAATTTCCGTCAACTGGCATTTGTAAATTTTTACTTACATTTGTTAAACTGCTTAAATTTTTCAAGTCAAATCCTTGTAATAAACCTTTGGCTTGTTCCATTAATGGGCTCATACTTTTCATTGCGTCGGCTAATTCTAATTGTTGTTTCATCAATTTTTGGGTATCATCGGTTAATTGCTTAATACCATTTCCTCCTAAAATCTTGTTTAAATCTTCATACGCGTCTTCTACAGTAGATGCGTAATCGATTCTGTTTGGTTTATTATACATGGAAGACATGGATTCACTTTTTTTATCACTTTTTTTATCACTTTTATCTTTTTCGTCACTTGATTTTCCAGATTCATTTTTTTGTTTCATTAAGGTTTTTAATTTTTCATTTTTTTCTTTAAACGATGACTTATCCGCATCGGAAGATAGACCTTTTTCAACCATTTCGTCAATTTCAGATTGTAATTCTTTTATTTGTTCGTCTATACTTTTACTTGCGTTTTCAAAACTTTCCTTAACCGTTTTTCCTACCATTAACACGCTTGTTAATACCAAAGGAATGGTTAAAATAATAATCATATTTTTGCTAAAAAAACGTGTTAAGAAAGCTACTAAAACAAAGAATACAATAGAATTAAAATTTCCAGTAACCATATATCCGAAAAGATTGATTATTGCTAAAATAAAAACAAAATATAATACATACTTATTTTCAAGTATTTTTGATAAATTTTTTTTATCCATAAATTTTGGTATTTTCATCATTATATATATTATAATTAAAAAAAAATAATAAATATTATTAATTATTTATTATTACCTTTTTGTTTTTGAAGTATAGAAACAGCTTTACATTTGTTTAATTAAACTTTTTAATTTATCATTTTTTGATTTTAACGCATTTTTTTGTTGAGTAGTTGTGACTCCGTTCATTATCATATTATTGATTTCTGCTTGTGTTTGAATAATTTCCATAGTTATTTTCTTACTTTTACTAGAGTTTTTACTAGAGTTTTTACCAGAGTTTTTACCGTAGGTTTTATAGCCTTCCTTTACTTTTTCTCCAATCATTAAAACACTTGTTAACAGTAAAGGAATTGTTAATACAATAGTTATATTTTTACTAAATAGATGTGTTATATATCCGATACAAACAAAAAATATGATGGAACTAAAATTTCCACTCATTAAATATCCTAAAAGATATATAGCTGATAATATAATGACAAAATATGAAACATATTTATTGTCAATCATTTCTGTTAAATTAGAATTATTCATTATTTTTGTAATTTTCATTACTATATATATATTTATATAAAATAAATAAAAATAACTAAAAAAATTGATAAAAATTAATTATTCAAAGTATACTTCATCAATGTACGTATATTTATCTTATCATAAATGAATAAAAATTATTTATTAATATGTGAATTATTTCACCCAGATTTACATGGGTATGACGCAAATGAAAGTGATCCAAATGTTCACGGTCATTATTTAATCATTCATATAGATGAGAATAGTGATCAAAATAGCGAATACTATAGTGATACCGATAGTGATAGTGAAGATGATTATTTTATATTAAATGAAGTAATGATAGATATTTATAAAAAAAAATACAAATATCTAACATCGTCTTATAAAAAAAATAATTTGGAAATAATACATCCAACAATTCGGAATTATTTTAATATCATTTCATCTGAAAATTATATCACACCCCAAATTGGATATAAAATATATTTATCAGGGAATGAGTGTGTAGCCATATTGAAAACCTTTTGGTTAAGAATTGTACAAAGGTGTTGGAAGCGTGTTTATAGAACACGAAAAGAAATGATGAAACAAAACAATATATTAAAATTATTGCGTTTGAGAGAAATATCCCCGACTTATCATATACGCGCATCTATGATACATGGAATGTTTTGGTCTGGGTAACAATATAAAGATATTATATATATTATAATATATTTCACTCATTTGATACCAAGTAAAATGAAAACAATACAAACCATCATGCGAGATATTTCAAGTGTACAAAAATTATACAAAAAATATTATTCGGGAAAAACGGATGTATGGACGGGAATACTTATGGGAGGCTGTTTTGGATACATGATGGAGAATGAGTATTATACGCATTTACCCTTCATTATTATACCTCTTCCGTATGTTGGCTTTCATTTGTATAAAAACAAACATTTTTTACTGAATGAATTCAAAAAAAATAAATTTGTCTTTTGGTTTTAGACCATAAAGATTTTCCATTTAATAACTTGATGTAGTTCTTGAAGTTGATGTTGAGGTTGATGGTGATGTTGTCGTAGTGTATCTATACTTCTTACTACGACGCGACGAAGAAGATCTCTTTTTATGTTTATGACGGCGATGTGTTTTTGGTTTGTAATCGGCAATAAACCCACCTTTCATAATGCCTTTTTTTATGCTTTTTTTCATTTTTTTTGTAATATGTTTACCGCGATGTCTTCTTCTGCGACCTCCGACTCCAACACCAGTTCCTTCTTCTGAATTAAAATTAGTAATCATTGCCTGTAGTTCTTTAATTTTGTCTAGTATTTTTTGATATAGAGCACTAACATCTGGGTTATTTACATCTGTTTTCAGACCTTCTACTGAATCATTTATTTCTTGTAAATCGGCATTTAATTTATTGATATTTTCCAACGCACCATCACGTTCTGCGACTACAGTATCTTTTTCAAGTTTTATATTATCTCTATCAGCTGTTATTTTATTTATTTCTTCTCGTAACCTCTTTATTTCCTCATTTAAAGCATTATCTCTACTAGTTTTATCACTTTCTGAAGCGGCTTTTAAAGTATTCAATTCACTCTCTAACGCAGAAATTTTTTCTTGAAGACCATTTGCTTTATTTTCTAATTCACCTATTTTTTCATTACCAGACGCAACTGTATTCATTTGAATAGATAAATTTTGTTTTGCGACTCTACAAGTTTTAATTAAATTCTCAACAAATTCTTTCAATTCTTCCACACTAGCATTAATATCAGTTAAAAATTTATTATTTCCGCGTAAAGTATTTTTAATTTCATTCAAGTTATTAAGTATATTTGTTTTAACTGTAATAGGACCTACTATATCTGCCATATATAATAACAAAATATTATTTTTATTATTATAAAAATCATGTTTCAATAATTTCTTCTAAACTTTTTCTAATATTTTTAATTTCACTCAATATGCGTTTTTTTTCCTTATTCGCTTCAAGTATATCTTGTTCAGTTAAATTCATATTTACCATAATATCTTGAATGTAATCATTCAAATAATTCAATGTTTTCATTTGGTCCTCTTTTTGTTTTATAATAAAATCATAATATGTTTGATAATCATTATTGACGCTTGATAAAAAACGGTTGTCTCCAGAAATATTTTTTAAATATTTTCTTTTCTCAGATAACAAATCTTTTTTAGATTTAATTTCTTCTTCTATTTTTGATAAATACTTATCTCTTTGTGCTAAATTCATAGTAGGTAATAATTCTTTTTTCACAGAAGAAGATTCATTCATTGTATTTAATAAATCTGGGTTTTCTTGTTCTTGTTCTACATTTCGGCTTTTTGATAAATCACTTAATTTTGAATCAATTTCATCATCAATGATTGACAAATATTTATTTCTATCCTCTAAAGTCATTTTAACATTCACCATTTTCTTAATTTACTTCTTATATTAAACCAATGTAAAAAAAATTGAAAAGTTATTTATTATAATCAATTTGTAATAAATCAAAACATTACCCATAAAAATGAGTCATCCTGAAAATATGAATTACCCAGCGAATATGAATTACCCAGCGAATATGAATTACGCAGCAAATATGAATTACCCAGTGAATATCAATGAACACGCTTATAAATCCTGTTCCAATGATGAATATGATGCTCTTGAATCAAACGTCCCTTATATATCTAAAAATAGACCTTATTCTCCTAAATCAAAATTATACCATAGAGTAAATAACTGGGATATACTTGCGTTTATAGTAGTTACGACTTTATTGGTTTTAGTATTATTTACAACAACACGAATACATAATCAAAAAATGATGAATCAAGATAATCAGCATGATAATAGTCCAGCAAGTATATATGAAAATTACAATCATGTAAACGATCCGGATTTAGACCCAGAATATTACAAAATAAACACTCGTAATTTATACGATCATCGTTACATGGATTTAAGTTATTTAGACCATTCCGACGAGTTAAATGAAGCGTCTAATTATTATTCTGAATATTACAAGGCACGATTACAAGAATTATGTGATTTATCTCTAAAAAAAAGCAAACAAATCAAGCAATAAAGAAAATAAATTAAAAAATTATTTTGGGCGAATCAAACGCACAATCATATTCACAAAATGGACATCTGAAAAGTTTTTTTCGATGATATATTTCAAGTATTTTTCGGCAACGATTCGCCCCTTGGTATCGCGGTAACTTTTCAACCCGTCCAACCTATTAGCATATAATTGACAATCGGCAAATCGCATCAAAGCGAATTTGTCGTTATACCCTTCAAAATGACGATAACTTTCATTTGTCAATGCGATTTCACCAGGTTTTACCAAGTCAAGCCATTCAAGCAAAAAAGGTGTATATATATCCACGTCTGGTCTGATATATAGCATGAAATCGTATTTTTTTTGAGAATCTATACATATTTGTGTTACCCTCTTTTGGCTTTCTAGAGCACAAATCATGTTGCGTATTAATTCTGGACGCCATTCATAATCTGGGTGATCTCCATAGGTATCGTATAATTCTTTTTTGAAATAATCTGAAAAATTTACTGTGTTCAAAAATTCATCTTGATTATCAATTTCATAGTGTGTTGGGTTCAATAATTTATATTCATTATAATCATTCGGTACATCCCAAGAAACACCCCATACCATATTCTTCGCGGTTTTCCAGGTATGAATATATACATCATAATCAATGTTATTATTTTTGAATATGTCAAAAATTTGATTTTTATGCGCATGATGAACAAGTCTAATTGACCGTGTCATTCCCCAATAACAAATTGCTACACGAACCATTATTATGTCAACTTGTATAATTATAATAAAAATGTTTTTATTTTAAAAACAACAATATATATTTTTATTAAAATATAAAATCTTGACTATATATTATTTAGGATGTCAAAGACAATTCAAGAACCGTTACTATCACCTGACGATAATCGCTTTGTAATGTTTCCGATCCAACACCAAGATATATGGGAAATGTATAAAAAACAAGTAGATTGTTTTTGGCGTGCTGAGGAAATTGATTTATCAAAAGATTTAACTCATTGGGACACCTTAAGTGATGACGAAAAACATTTTGTATCTATGATATTAGCTTTTTTCGCCGCGAGTGATGGTATTGTTTTGGAGAATCTTGCGGTTCGTTTCATGTCAGATGTACAATTATCTGAGGCAAGAGCGTTTTATGGATTTCAAATCGCAATGGAAAATATACATTCCCAGACATATAGTTTATTGATAGAGACCTATATAAAAAATGAAGAAGAAAAGATGCGTTTATTTCGGGCAATAGATAATTTCCCTTGTATTAAAAAGAAGTCGGATTGGGCTCAAAAATGGATAAAAGATAATCGTAGTAATTTTGCGACCCGTTTAGTCGCATTTGCCTGCGTAGAGGGAATCTTTTTTTCGGGTGCTTTTTGTAGTATATACTGGTTGAAAAAACGTGGATTGATGCCAGGATTGACATTTTCCAATGAGTTGATATCGCGTGATGAGGCGTTACACTGTGAGTTTGCGATTATGTTGTATAGTAAATTATTGAAAAAGATGAACAAGGCAAAAATCCATGAATTAGTGAAAGAGGCTGTTGAAATTGAAACCGAGTTTATTTGTGAAGCATTGCCATGTCGTTTAATTGGTATGAATTCAAAAATGATGACACAATATATACAATTTGTGGCGGATCGTTTATGTCTTCAATTGGGATACGACAAAATTTATGATGTGGTGAATCCATTTGATTTCATGGAATTGATTAGTCTTGAAGCGAAATCCAATTTTTTTGAAAAACGCGTGGATTCTTATGCTTTAGCGGATAAGACCGTATCAGAAGAAACATTTAATTTCACAGAAGATTTTTAAAATTTATATACACCCTTGAATATTTATAATGGCACGCCCAGAGGGCGTCTCAATAGAGATTTAAGGGCAACGTTACCGATAAATGAATTAAAAGGCAACCCTCCTATAGAGGGTTGTCCCATTTTAAATCTTCATCGGTGTAATTAAAATGATTATTCATAAAAAAATTGATTTTATTTTATGAATAAAATACTTATCATAATACAAGAAAAAACAGAAATTAAAACTTAAATGAGTAATATTATTATTTCTTCATCTGTACCAAACACAAATATTGTTGAAAAAGAACCAAAATTATTTATACAGCTTGATGATAATATAGATAATAGAGATATTCTTTTAGCAAGTAATTGGAAAAATACAAAAGCATTTAAAGAAATTCAAGATAAAGAAACGCAAATAAAATATTATAAAAAGAATAACAGTTGTGACGAAGTTTTACAATTAGTTGATTTGGAATCCAAGCCATTTGGTAGTGTTTCTGAAAAAATAATTTGTGAGATATTTGAATTAGGACCAAGAACATCTACTCAAAATGACGGGACAAAAAATGGCAAAAAAATAGAAATAAAATCAGCAAGATATTGGGCTGGAAAAGATGATTGCGTATGGCAACATTTAGAACCAGAACATGACTATGAATATGCTTTATTTGCTTTACTTGATTTTCATGAGTGGAAAATATGGTGTATTAAAAAATCCTTACTAATGGGAGATTTAAGAGATAAAAAAATTGTAACATTTCAAGGTAAGCAAGGGTGGTGGACAAAAAAATCAAATATTCTACCTTATTTAACACCTATAAATAATATACAAGAACTTGATGATTTTATGAAATAATATAATAAACTAATTTTCATTATTTTTATCATTATTATTTTCGGGTTGTTCTAATCGTTGATTTGCTATAATTATATAATCATTATTTATTTCAAAACCAATATAATTTACACCATTTTTTTTTGCCGAAACACATTCTGAACCAGATCCAACAAATGGAACTACTAATAATGATTGTCCGCTTTTATTTAAAGATGCCTTTATTAAGGTATCGCATAAAGTTAATGGTTTTTGAGTTGGATGATCAACACGTTCTTTTTTTCCAGCTCCACCTGCTAATGCGGGTACTTTGATAACATCTCTTGGTAAAGCACCTCCTTCATGAGCAGTATATGTAGTTTCTTTATCTCCATTACTAAATCTTCCTACTGTTGGTTTTCTTACTTTTCCTGCTGCGTTTTTTAAAAATGACTCTGTATATGGTTCTCTTACATCATCGCGATTAAATATAGGTTTATTTTTATAACAACATAAAATACTTTCATGAGTTCTTTGCCAAAAGTTAAGGGTTGGAGTCACTTTATTTGTATAATGCCAAACTAACCATCTAACATTACAAGTTATACGTGTTCTTATAAAAGCAAGAATTTCACTAAAACCATAAATATATAATGTGCCATTTGGTTTCAATATTCGTAAACATTCACTAATCCAACAATCACACCACGATAAATAATCATCCATTTTTTGTTTGTCGCTATCATTACCAAAATCTTTTCCAATATTATATGGGGGGTCGCAAATTACGATATCAACACTTTCACTTTTCATTTTTTTCATACCAGTAATACAGTCTTCATTATATATTTTATTAATTTCTAATTCATCGGGTATAACTAGATTATTTTCATTAACATCTTCAATAATTAAGATTGGCTTTGTTTTTTTATTTTTAACCTTGTTACTCATTATTTATTGTGTTTGTTTTATCACAAGCAATATTATTCAATTTTTTATTTAATTCGGCAATTTTTCAAAAATAATATTTAATATTTAATCTTCAATAACAGTATAAATATTATTACATATTATATTTATATATCATATAAACAAATCATTATGATTACTTGTAATTTAAAGGGAGGTTTAGGGAATCAGTTGTTTGAAATATTTACAACGATTGCGTATGCGTTATCAAATAAGGATGTCTTTTTTTTCAAAAATGTTGATTCATTGAATGGTATAACCAAAAGGTATACATATTGGAATAGTTTTTTTATACATATTAAAAATTTTCTTAGCAATAAAGTTATCAAGATGGATATAGTGAGAGAAAAATCATTCATCTATGAAAAACTACCAGATAAAACCAGTATTATTCAAAATGTCATCTTAGATGGTTATTTTCAAAGTCCGAAATATTTTGATTTTCATTATGATAATATTTACCATTTATTGCGGATTGATGATTTGAAAAAAAAGGTTTCACAAAAATATAATTATAATTACAAAGATTTTATTTGTCTTCATTTCAGGATCGGTGACTACAAGGAAATACAAGAGTGTCATCCCATTATGCCAGTAGAATATTATAAAAATAGTATCCAATTATTATTGAATAAAATAAAACCGACACAAGTGATAAAAATTTTATATTTTTGTGAACAGCAAGACAATGATGATGTAAATAAAAATATATCACTATTAAGTCACCATTTTACGAATTGCGCATTTATAAAAGCAAATGATCAAATTCCTGATTGGGAACAATTATTAATGATGAGTTGTTGTGGACATAATATTATTGCGAATAGTACGTTTAGTTGGTGGGGCGCGTATTTGAATTCCAATTCGTCAAAAATAGTGTGTTACCCGGAAACATGGTTTGGTCCAAAAAAACCATATGACATCTCAGATTTATTTCCAGAATCATGGATTAAAGTGCCATGTGTATAATTACGGGACTCGGGATACCTTGGTTTTCTCTCTTTGACCCTGATTTTCAAAAGAGAAAATGTTTAAAATTATATAATAAAATAAATATTATGATATAATTTAGTTTATTTTACTTTATAGATGATTTTATTTTTTTCTATCTCGCATTTGTTGAATTAAAAAATGTTTATCTAAATCAGTCATGATTCGTTTGTAATTCACGATTCTTTTTTCAATATCACTATAATCTGTTTTTTGAACAACCGTTAAGGGTATAATTAAAAACCAACGATCGCTTTGTTGTAGGAAAAACCAGTTTTTATCAATCGCATAAAGAAGGTGTTTTTGTGGTTCTCGTAGTAAAAACTGAATTCCCATTTTGTAATTATGAATCAACGTGTCATAATAATGTTGTTTCACAATATATCCTGTAGTTGTTTGGCATTGTGTAACTTTTACACAAGTATCATCAATTTCTTGAAAAGGTGGCATATTATTTCCTGCTAATAAAACAACATCCCAATCGTCTGTGTGGTTTTTCAAAAACCCATTGAGTTGCTTTTTAAATAATTCAGGGTCCAAGAATTGAATATCGTCTTCACAAACCAATACATGTGACCAGTTATTTTCTTTCGCAATCTTAATACAATTTAAATGACTCATACTACAACCAAGCGCACCATTTTCCAGTCTGATCGCATTAAACCGTGTCGCATGAACCCCGATTTTCTTGAGTTCATTTTCTACGTGTGTTCTACGGTCAGCGCGTTTTTCCAAATTAATATACAATGCGTGTTGAATATCTTCAATACAGGAAATATTGCTTGTCATCACGTAGCACCGAATACATATAATCGTAAATAAGTATTTAAGCTGGTTTATTCCATATATAAATATATTCCTTGTATTTGGTATTCCGGGTGGATTTTTTGAGTTCATATTTTTCATGAGACTCGCCCAAAAGGGGCACCAGAGATTTTTCATAAATCGCGGCATTAATATTGATTGCATAAATTCCTCCTGGAGAGAGACTTTGCCAGCTTTTTTGGAATACAGTTTGGTAAAATTTCATCCATTCATCGTTGCTCTTTTTCTCTCCGTTTTTGTAAATCTCAATATTCTCATAAGGGGGTGATGTAAAAACCATATTATACTTAAATTTTGAATAATCAATCTCTTTTGAATCTTGATAGATGAGAGAAACCTTGGACGAAGTTTTATTTTGAAAATCGTTTAATAATTTGTCATATCCCGATTTCAAGTCAACATTCAAATCAATACCGGTATAATCCACCCCGAGCAACATTGCCGCAACAAGTCTTCCTCCGAATCCACAAAAGGGATCCAAAATATGAGTAGGTTTGTATTTTTGATAGAATTCAAGGGCATTTGTTATTTTAAACGCATTACATCTTCCGAAACAAAGACCATAAATATAATAATATTTTTTGATTTCTTCGCCAACATATCGGTTGTTTTCATGACAAAAAGTCAACAATGTTTGAATATATTTCTTGGTCTTGTAATATTCAATGTTTTCTAAAAAATCGTAAAAATTGATTCCCTTATTGCCGATGGTCTCTAGACGATGCGAGAAAAAATAATAATCTAGGAAATCGCAACCGAGTTTGCTACGACCATTTAATTCTTGTGGTGACTCTATCAGCATCCTCATATTGTTCCATTCAGTAAGAACCTTGTTATATGAAATATTTTTAATTTGTAAACATATTTCATCTTTCTTTTTACTTTTTAACATATACTATAATGAGAGAAAGAGAGAAATCCAGTTTTACCGAATTAAATACTTTATCTTATACCACTCGCGCTTGTGCTTCTAACTCCACCAAAAGGAATATTTACACTTGCGAGAGACCGTGGTTTGGGATAATTATTCCTGGCGTATTCTTTTGAAAAATAATATTTCGCAGATATTGGTTGTTGTGGTTGTGGTTGTTGTTGAGGTCTATTTACAGAAGGACTCGGTATATACTTTCTCTCTATTTCTCTCATTTCATTTTCTTTTTTTTCTAAAACAGTTGGATAATATGGAATATTTTTCCAATCTCTGGTGTCAACAACACTTTTTTGTGATTTTTTGGAATCCGCTGTTGGATACATGATATTTCTTACAGGTTCCCTCAAATCATAATCATGATATATATCAGCATTCGCATCCACCAGTGTTGTAAAATGTGTAACATTCACAATCTGGATACGAGGATTTTCAACCACATAAATATTATCATTTGGATTTAAGGATTTATCGTCAATTGTATAAGCAAGATTTTTGATGGAACGAATACCATCTACACCATTATCATTCTTCATGCGTAAAGGGTCTTTTCGTGAAACCATACGCGATACACCGTCAAATAATTGAAGAATTTCAGGACTGCCTATGGTATAAAATTGGGATCGGTCAATTTGTATTTTCATAAAAGACGCTCTTTTTTCAAGACAAGCGTCTTCCATTCCCCACCCCCAATAATTTGGATAACCATTTATCCTTTCAAAATCGGCACCACGAATAACCACGATACCACCTAATGCGGTAGTAAAACCATAATAATGTTTAATAACACCAGGTGTTGTTTCATAATCAAATAATTTGTGAAATGGCAAAGTGTCTACGTCATTGAAAATAAAATTAATATTCTTGTAATCATTTGGATATTTTTCTTTCATTGCTAAAAATCCAATGTTTTTCGTAGCTCCACGATTGAAATTACGATTGTCGCATTGATGAACGAAATATATTTCATAATCGCTTTCGGCATCATTGCCTAAAATAAATGTCATTTGATTACTGAAAAAAAACTTTTGTTCACGACGATTTCTATAAGGAACAATAAAAATTCTCTTTGGTATAATATTTGATGACGACATATAGAACAATCAAATATTAAAGTTGTGTATAATAAAAATAAAGTAAAAACGCATTCATTTGTAATTGATTTATAATTTAATTAAAATGGAAACCATGATGATTTTTCTTTCATTGTTATTTCATCAATTGGTTTATCAGACGTGATTTTGTTTGGATTTTCTCTTATAAATTTATACTCTTCTTCTGAATATTCTTCTATTGGTTGTGCACCATTAGTTTGTTGTGTTTTAAAACTACTATTTGATTCATTTGTTGTGTCATAATTTTGTTGTGGTTTTTTTCCGGTAAAGAAACTTGGTAAATAATCACTAAAAGCTCCACCGCGCATTTTTCTAGATTTGCGAATTATTTTTTTTACACCTTTTTTCATTTTTGACATTCTTCTTTTTTTCATCGTTTTCATACTCTTTCTTTTCATAGTTCTTTTTTTTGCCATTTTTACAATTTTTGCCATTATATATTATATAAATATAAAAATGCTAAATCCATAAAATTATAAATATCGCATTAATTCAAAAGTACCTCCTTGTAAAGTAGGTTCTATTTTAAATCTATCGCACACCAATATTTTATCTAAGGATGTTAAACGTGTAAATAAACGATCTCTATAAATACTTTCCGCATGGTGATACCACATACCATCACTACATCTAAAATGATCTGGTCTAAATACCTCATCAAATTTATTTTTATGAGCCCCTACTATTTCACATTTACATTTACCTTTTTCGTCATTGAATATTTCAACATTATCAACTCCATCATTTTGTCTTAATGCTTCATAATCATTCATGTTTTTATCTGTTAAAAATTCTTCCAACTGTGGTACAAAATATCTACATGTAATTTTTATAAAAAAATCGCATGTTTTTGCCAGCAATGACTGTTGATATGCATAATAAATCGCAAACATTTCACTGGTTCCCTTACTCGTATATAAATAATCATCGGGTAATCGTACAGCTTGTGCGCCGATTTCATCAAATATTTCATCTTTTAATTCATCTTCTTTAAATAAAATCATTTCAAAACGTTCCTTGTATCTTTCGGCGTATTCTTTTAATTCGTGATATTTATAACCCGAATTTTCTACTAAAACAATTTTAAAATTTGTTTTTTCTAACCATTGTTTGATAGATTTTAAATAGGTTTCCAACCGATTATTTGGATCGGTATTACATAAATGATTTTTTTTAGGATTTACATATATTGTGGATGTTAAAATAATACAAATATTATCTAATGATGATGATTTTTTTTCAATAAATTCCATGTAATTGTATTATTATAATTAAAAAATAAATTTTTAAATATTTTTTAACTAATAATGTATATTCATTCAACTAGCAACATCCGTATTTTTTAAGTATTACAAGTGGAACCAATTCTTCCTTCATTTTTTCTATTTTCTTGAAACATTTATTAATCGTGACCTCGCTGATTTCGCTTGTATTTTTAATATCTTTTTTACTGATATTTAAATTACATAATTGTGCTATAAAATAAACCACGCCTGCAGCAATGGAATGGGGAGTATTTTCCGGCATGAATCCCTTTTTTTCAATCTTCATGGAAATGAATTGGCATAACTTGGTTAATTCATTATTAATACTTAATTTGCTACAATATCGCTCAATAAATGCTTCTGGTTTGGTCTTGCAAAATAAGGTTTTTTCCGAATTATCCATGTCTTTTTCAAGATTATTAATAATTAATTGTGCGTTTTTACAACCTTTCGTAGCACTTGTTACATCTAAATTAAATATAGTCGCAATTTCTTTTGCGGTGCGCGGATAGTTGTTGATACGACATGATATATAAATAGATGCTGCCAATATTCCGTCTCGGTTATCTCCGCGAAATGTCAATTCGTATTCCGATATTTTTTTGTGATAGCGAATCGCATCATCAATAATTAATTTGGGAATACCACCATTTTGTGCCATAATAGTAATGCGCTGGAATTCTTCATATTGCGATTTTTCCTTATACGGCATAGATTGCCATTCAGTATATCTTCTTATTTTTCGCATTTCATAACTGGTGGAACCATAACATAAAACTTTACAACCAAAAGATGATTCTTGTAATAATGGATTAATAGGCATTCCGCATCTAGTTGGATCTGAATTTTGATTATCATCCGCACCATAATATCTCCATTCAGCAGAATGATCTACAATATCTTTATAAATAATTCCACAACGATTATTTGTACAAGTTAAAAATCCTTCATCTGAAAATGCTAATGTACTCTCACAACGATCGCAGCTTTCTCTATTTCCACAATCGCGATACATGCATTCAAGTGGTGTATTATTTTTGTTTATTTCACAGTCAAATACATTCCATAATTCTTTTTTCTTCACATTGGTAAGATTGTCTCTTTTTTTAATACTTTTTTCTTTACTCATATTTTTATTTTGATAAGAAAAGATAATTTTAATTCAATTTTAATTTATAATTTTTATATATAATTTTTATATATTTATGATATATGGGTAATATAACATCTAAAGGAGGAAATAGTAATGTTAATGAAAATTCTACAAAAAACGAAACATCCAATATTTTGTTGGATGATGAGATTGATTATATTGCTACACATTACATTTTAACCATGAATTTTCAAACTTTAAGAAATTTGTATAAACAAAAATACTGTGATGATCTAATTATATTGACTTCTGACATCATAAATAAATATTTCAAGGATTTACAGGTGAATAAAATGGTTGATCGTGTGGAAAACGGAGTCTCGGAAAACGGAGTCTCGGAAAACGGAGTCTCGGAAAACGGAGTCTCGGAAAACGGAGTCTCGGAGAAAATTGTTTTTATCAATAAACATAACATGGACAACGCAATCAAACTTTCCGAAGAAAACGACAAAATGGAAAAATGTCAACAAATATCTACTTTTTACATAAAAATTGCGAATATTTTTTCAGCTATTGTCACCACAATCAACCCAGAATATATTCATACTGACACATCTGGAAACATGACTAAATATAAATTAAGCGAAAAACACAAGATTCCTAAAAGTGGTCATGTGGAAATATTTAAAAATAATTTATGTGGTGAGCGTATTGATATTTTAAAAAACGAACTTTTTTTGAATCTAATGTCACCTGAACAAATCCCACAGGTAAACCCTAATCCCGAAAAACTATGTTTTTTCAATCAAAACCAAACACTTGAAGATGAACCAGGAATTCCTGAATTACTTGAATTATATTATGATTCTGAATTTGATTTTGAAAAAGGAAAATTCACAGATATGACATCAAAAACCGCAAAACAATTTCAAAAAGATTTAAATAAATTTTATACGGAATATACAGGTAATTTAACGATGCCTGAAAACATAAAAAAATTTAGTGATATACCTTTGCGAGAATATAGTAAAAAAAAATATTGTCAACAAAATACATCATCTTTATCATATGAAATTTCTAGTAATGATGACCTTTTTCAAGCATATGCTAAAAATCTCAAGAACATGGTTTATTTCTTGAATGAAAAACACGACGAATTAATCCAGATTTTAAATCAAATTTTTGTTTACGTTAGTGATGGGGATGATAAACGTATTACAATTAATCCAGAGTTAAATGAAAATTCATTACAAACCATATCACTTGAAACGCGAAATTGTATAAATGATTTGTATATGATTTGTGAAAAAGATTTTGTAGAAGGAATACAAATATATGAGGCAATTGTTGAGTCTAAAATTTTTGAAACGACTAAAAATCAAATTACAAGTTTGGAAGAAATAAATGATTCTCTTATGACTTACTCACAAGAATGAATACATGAATTGAATATATTATATTCCATTACGGAATATAACATATGTATAATATAAATCATAAACTAACAAAATAATTCAGATTTATTTTACATTTGTGCTTGGGCAGCAGCGGCAGCTTTTGCTTGGGCAGCAGCTTGGGCGGCAGCAGCAGCTTGTGCCTTTGCTTGGGCAGCAGCTTGAGCCTTTGATGCGGACTTTGCCTTTGCTTGGGCAGCACTTGCAGCCTTCTTTGCGGATTTTTGTAATGAAGCAGCACGCTTTGCGGCGGCTTTAAATGCTCTCTTAGTACCCATCTTTCTTGAACGACGACTTCCTCTATGACGACGACTTGCCATTTTATATATATACGTAACAAAAAAATTTTAAAAATGTGGTTTTTAATATTAAAAATTATTTAAAATAATAATTCTAAATAATAATTCTGAATAATAGTTCTAAATAATAATTCTGAATAATAGTTCTAAATAATAATTCTGAATAATAGTTCTAAATAATAATTCT
>Ga0214917_10002607_pt1 | contig 21685 bp, 22 predicted proteins | sample LL_1208_BB_MetaG_FD_177983 | JGI IMG/M metagenome (GOLD analysis project Ga0214917, IMG submission 177983) | Freshwater microbial communities from Lake Lanier, Atlanta, Georgia, United States - LL_1208_BB | ecosystem: Environmental > Aquatic > Freshwater > Lake | place: USA: Georgia | collected...
CCTAAAGCTTTCGCATCCCCTGCTCTTAATGCTTGCATTAGTGGCTCACTGACTAATGGTGCTGAGATAGATAAGCCTTCACGTAATCGATCACACTCCTGATAGACCGATGGTGTTGATAATCCTTGGCCAGATAGTGCAAGCACCCAGTTATAACTTCCCTTAGAAAGTGCTGGCGTAATTTGATCCCCTCTACCGGTACCAATTGCCACACCACCACAAATTGAAAATGGCACATCACTGCCAATTTTGCTGCCAACTATCTCCATCTCATCCCGAGATAATCCCAATTCAAATAAAGAATCTAAACCAACAATTACCCCTGCTGCATCAGCGCTGCCACCGGCCATACCGCCTGCAACTGGAATCTCTTTTTTTAATTTAATTATCAGATCAGTTGGCAAATTGTAATTTTTAATCATTAACTCAGCCGCCTTAACTGCCAAGTTTGAACTGTCTGTAGGTACCCCAGATGATGTTTGACCAGAAATACTTATATTTATGCCATCACCATCAGGTGCAGTTGCAACTGTTACATCATCAAATAAAGAAATGGCTTGAAAGACTGTGGTTACTTCATGAAAACCATCACTACCTAATGGGCCAACTGATAGTTGCAGATTTACCTTAGCCGGCACCCTAGCAACTACACCACGAGATCTCATGACCCAGAGCGTATTGGTTTGTTAACTTACTTGGTGCGATTGTGCTTAATTAATTGCCTGCCAATTTCAAGAAATTGTTGAATTGAAAGTGCCTCACCTCGAATAGTTGGATCTACTCCAGCATTATTCAAGTATTCCTCGGCCTTTCCGTCAAAAAGCTGGCTTAGCGCAGAACGCATCATCTTGCGCCGTTTCGCAAATGCTTCATCAATCACCGCAAAGGTTGCGCTTCGCTCACTTTCACTTCCTAGTGGTTCATGGCGATCAAACCTAACAAGGGAGGAGTCAACATTTGGGACCGGCCAGAAGACTGATCTGCCAACTGAGCCGGCAAGATGAAGAGAGCTCCACCAGTTAGCTTTTGCTGTTGGAGACCCGTAATCCTTATTATTTGGCTTAGCTGCAAGACGATGTGCCACCTCACTCTGCACCATAACCACCCCTCGGGTAATTGATGGAAAGTGCTCAAGCGTATTTAGCAATACCGGTACTGAAATATTGTATGGCAGGTTTGCAACTAAAACATTTGGCTCTGCTGATAATTTTTTTAACAACATTGCATCCTGATTTAAGGTGATTAATTGTTTATCAGAAAAACCATGCTCAATCGATGTTAATGGCAGTTGTTTTGCTAATCGATCATCAATTTCAACTGCCAACACCTGTTTAGCTCTTTCAAGTAAGGCAAGAGTAAGTGAGCCAAGGCCCGGGCCAATTTCTAAAGCAATATCTTTATTTCCAACCTCAGCAAGCTTCACAATTTTTCGACAGGTATTTGCATCTACTACAAAGTTTTGTCCTAGTTTTTTTGTTGGCTTTAGGTCTAATTTATTGGCAAGCTCTCGAATCTCAGATGCGCCAAGCAAATTTGTCATTTAAAGCTACCAAAGATACGTTCAGCATTTTCTGAAATTGCAGCCGCTAAGTAATCTGCTGACTCTCCTCTGACATCTGCAATCGCCCGCAACGTATTTGGAATCTGGGCTGGGGTATTAAGCGCTCCACGATTTGGCATTGGTGCCAAGAACGGCGAATCTGTTTCAACTAGCAATAATTCAATAGGAACCAGTGCGACTGCTTCTCTAAGTTGTGGCGCATTTTTAAAGGTCACGGTGCCGGCAAAGGAGAGAATATATCTATTGGCTATGCACTCTTTTGCCATCTCAGCATCGCCAGAGTAGCAATGAAAAATTGTATTAGCTGGAGCACCTTCTGCAATCAGCAGATCTAAAACCGCTCGATGTGCATCGCGATCATGAATTACTAAAGCTTTATTATGATCTTTGGCTATCTTTATATGACGGCGAAATGAGTACTTTTGCTTTTCTTGTAGTTCTTCAGCTGTTCTAAAAAAATCTAAGCCCGTCTCACCAATTGCTCTGACCCTTGGATTAGAAGCTAGCTCTTCAATCACCTTCAAATCTTTTTCTAAATCCTCAACTACTGGCGCTTCATTTGGATGAAGTGCAACTGCCGCTAATACTCTGCCAACAAATGCCTCCGCACATTTAACCGACCAGATAGATTGTTCTGCTGAATAACCAACTTGAACTACACGATCAATTCCAACCGCTGCTGCCTCATCTAATGTCTGCTTGATTAATGGTGAATCTGGTTCGCTATTGTGAATTAATTCTAAATGAGCATGTGAGTCAACAGTTTTACTATTTAAAGGAGCTGGTATCGGCCCGGGCTTTCGATCAAGATCGCGGTTATGACGATCTGCCATAAATTACTTAGCCTCTTCTAATCTTGGAAATAAGACATCAGTTTTTGTAACAGTGCTGCCAGTTGGTAGTTGGCCCCAGTTTGCAACCTTACTTATTTGTTGCTTACCAATCTCACCTAAGGATGATTGGGCGCCAAGGCTGCGCCAAAGTTTTTCAGTTACCTCAGGCATTACCGGATGCAGCAATACAGCTAGTGCGCGAAGTGATTCTGCGGTGTTATACAAAATTTCATCAAGTTCGCCCTTTCTTGATGAGTCTTTCGCAACAAGCCATGGCTCTTTTTCAGTCACATAACCGTTTACCCGCTTGCAAAAATCCATGATGCTATTTATTCCACTTTGAAAATCAAGGGCGCAGATTGCATCATCGGCCGATTCAACAGTTGTTTTAAGCATTGTCGCTAAATCATTATCTGTTGCAGTGCCTGGAATCTTTCCATCGCAGTATTTTTCGATCATGGCAATTAAACGTGAGGCCAAATTTCCAAAATCATTGGCTAGCTCGCTGGTGTAGCGCGCGGCCATATCCTCCCAAGAAAATGAACCATCGCTGCCAAACGGAATCGCTTTAAGGAAGTAATATCTAAATGCATCTACGCCAAAATCTTTTGTAATATCGCTCGGCTTAATTCCAGTTAATTTACTCTTGGACATCTTTTCGCCACCTACTAAAAGCCAGCCATGAGCAAATACCTTTTTAGGAACTGGTACTCCAGCTGCCATTAACATCGCTGGCCAAATGATTGCGTGAAAGCGCAAAATATCTTTACCAACTAAGTGAACATCAGCCGGCCAAGTTTTGGCAAACTTTTTTCCACCCTCACTTGATGGATCATCGCCTAAACCAACTGCAGTTGCATAATTCAATAATGCATCAAACCAAACATAAATGACCTGCTTGGTATCCCAAGGAACTGGAATGCCCCAATCAAATGTTGACCGGGAGATAGAAAGATCCCTTACTTCTCCCTCTAAAAATGAAACCACTTCATTTCGAGCACTAGCTGGTTCACAAGCACTTGGGTTTGCTTTGTAGTAATCAAGTAATGGTTGACGAAAAGCTGACAATTTAAAGAACCAATTATCTTCACTAAGCATTTCAACTGGCTTTGAATGAATTTTACATTTTCCATCATCTAAATCACCTGGAAGTTTAAACTCTTCACACCCTATGCAATATGGACCTTCAAACTTACCAGCATAAATATGGCCAGCATCTTTTAGGCTTTGTAAGAATTTTTGAACTCGTTCAGTGTGACGGAGTTCAGTTGTTCTAATGAAATCATCGTTAGCAATATTTAAATCTTTCCAAATCGGCTTCCAGGCAGATTCAACTAATTTATCGCACCAATCTTGCGGTAATTCATTATTACTTTGGGCTGTATTTAAAACTTTCTCACCATGCTCATCCGTACCAGTTAAATACCAAACAGATTCACCGCGTTGACGATGCCAGCGAGTTAATACATCACCTGCAACAGTTGTGTAGGCATGACCAATATGGGGGGCATCATTTACATAATAAATCGGTGTAGTTAAATAAAAGGATTTATCGGCCATGATCAGATCTTATCGCCACTTTTATAGGTGACCATGGCATCAAATACGACCCGCTTTGAAACGCCGCTTTCTTTAGCAACAAGTGAAATGGCTTCTTTTCTACTCTCACCTTCTGCTTCTTGAGCTAAAACTAACTTGATTAAATCCTCAGTAGCAAACTCTCGGCTACCGGGATCAAATCCTTCAACTACAACAGTTATCTCTCCTAAAATTTCTTTTGAGTTCGCCCACTTAATTAATTCTGAAATCCTTCCGCGAACGACCTCTTCATAATGTTTACTTATTTCACGACATACCGCGCCAGCACGATCTTGGCCGAAAGCATCGGCTGCATCAGTTAGTGATTCAATGATTCGATGTGGAGCTTCAAAGAAAATAATTGTTCTCTCTTCTTGAGCAAGATCTTTATACCATTTGCTTCGAGCACCTTTTGTTCTGGGTGGAAAACCTTCAAAGCAAAAACGATCAGTAGGTAATCCAGAAAGTAATAGTGCAGAGGTCACTGCGCTAGGCCCTGGTAAGACTTTAATTTGAATATTTTCTAAAAGTGCAGCCCGAATTAATCGATATCCGGGATCAGAAATTCCGGGGGCACCAGCATCAGTCACTACTAAAACATCTTTTTGAGATTTAAGAATTGTGGTTAACTCATCAAGCCGTTCACTTTCGTTTCCTTCAAAAAATGAAATAACTTTCGCATTGTGTTTTATGTTTAACTCTTGACATAGCCGAGCAAATTTTCTTGAATCTTCAGCAGCTACGTACTGCGCATTTTCGATTGCACTAATCAGATTCGCAGATGAATCACGGACATCCCCGATTGGAAGGCAGGCCAGAATTAACATCTGCTAATTCTGACAGGTTATTTCGCTCTCGGCTTTCCATCTGGACTTAGGCTTACCCTGTGACTAGAGCCCGCTTAAGAGAGATTGCGCCGATCTCATTGATAATTGCATGTGCACTGATTTTACGGCTTTGGCGACTAAACCTTCCAAAAGGTTATATTTTTGATGAGGTTTATTACGCGAAAAATGCGAACTCATTAATCCGTAACGGTGTTGAATTAAATCCTCAAGGGCAAGCAGAATTTATTGTGCACCCTCCTCTTGGCAAGTGGTTAATTGGAATCGGAATTAAGATATTTGGAAATGATGAATTTGGCTGGCGAATAGGTGCTGCAGTAATTGGGACATTATCAGTTGCTTTAATTTATTTCATAACTAGAGAGTTATTTAAATCATTATTTCTAAGTAATATTGCTGCGGCTTTAATGGCTGTTGATGGTCTTGCATTAGTAATGTCTAGAGTCGCGCTACTTGATATTTTCTTGATGTTTTTTATCTTGCTTGCGTTTTATTTTTTAATCAAAAATAACTTATGGCTGTGTGGGGTTTCGGTTGGATTAGCTGCTGCAACTAAATGGAGTGCAATTTTTCTTATTCCATTTTTAATTCTCTTAACGATTAATTACAGTCAAATAGAACCAATAAAATGGCTTAAGCGTGCCGCTCAATTTATTTTTCTACCATCACTAATTTATTTAATATCTTGGAGTGGGTGGATTTTTACAAGTGGTGGCTGGGATAGACAATCAGGCTCAAATGTTTTCACATCACTGTGGAAATACCACGTAGCAATTTTGGATTTTCATCGAAATTTGAGCGAGACACATTCATACGCAGCAAACCCCTGGAGTTGGTTAATACTGGGCCGACCAACCTCATTCTTTTATGAAACCCCTAACAGCTGTGGTGCAAGCAGTTGTTCGCAGGAAATTTTGGCCATAGGGACACCGATTCTTTGGTGGGCTGGAATTTTTGCCATTGCTCTTACATTTGGATTCTTTGTGGCACACCGAGATCGAATCTCAACTGTAATTTTGACTGGAATTGCTGGAACATACCTACCTTGGTTCTTAATTCAAGGACGAACCACTTTTTACTTTTATGCAATTAGTATTTTGCCTTTTTTGATATTAGCTTTAATTTACGCATTTGACTGGGCACTTCAATACGGTGATTACCGAAAACAAATCACTGTGTTTCTAATAGTGGTTGCTCTTAACTTTGTTTACTTTTTACCAATATTGCTGGGAATCGAAATCCCTTATAGCCAGTGGCTATCTCGAATGTGGCTTAAGAGTTGGATCTAACTATTCGTTGACTGCAATTCCATCCTCATCCAAATCAATGAGTGATGCTTGGTCAAAGAAATCATCATCGCGACCGGAAAGTGCTTTAATTCGCTCCTGTTCAGCGCTCCACTGGCCGGTAGTTGTTAAGTCAATAATTCTTTTACTTGGAATTGCCTTGGCCGAAGTTGTATAAACCGGTTTAGGTATTTGAGTAGGTTGCCAACCTTTACGGTCTTTAGGAACTATAACAACGCCAGTAATTTCTTCGCGCTCAGAAAAAGGTATCCAATGTTCATTAGCGCTTTTTTCTTTAACTCGCTCCGGAATAACTGTGGTGGGAATCTTGGTATTAGTAATTTTGGCAATAGCTTTTAATCTTCGACTCTTTAGTTGAGATGCTACTACTTGCTTTCTAACATTTACAAAATAAATTAATGTTGCAGTAAGTGGTACAAGTGTTGTTGTGAATGATAGAAAGCCTACTGCTGCCGAAATTAATGAAAGTGCATAGAGTGAAAAAAGTGAACCAAATATCAACCTACGTTGTAAGAAAATCTTATTTTTATCTTCGGTCTTAGCTTCACTATGAATTGATCCATTATTTTCAGCTACTACCTGCATTGCATTTTTATATCTTTGAATTGCTTTACCGGAATTTTCTTCATGATTACTCAACCACTGCGGCAGGAAGTAGGCAGCCCACATTCCTATGATGATTAAGTAGATAAAACCGGAACCCATAAAGCACAACAATAAATGTTTGGACTCAGAATTGATGGGAATTAGGTAGGTATGTCCGGCTTATCTTTTATTTAATTTCTGGGTTTTCCTTTACGAAAGTTATGTGATCGCGCCAATCACCAGCAATATGCAGGTATTTATTTCTAGCACCCTCCAACATATAACCAGCTTTTATTGCAACCTTTTTTGATGCCTCATTTTCTGGTCGTAAATTTATTTCAATCCGGTGCAATCTAAGATTGTCGAAACCAAATTTTGTGAGTAATTGAACTGCTCGAGTTGTGTATCCACGATTGGAATATCTTTGATCAATCCAATAGCCAATATGGGCACCCCGCATTGCTCCAAAAATTATTCCACCAAGCGTTATCTGCCCAATTAACATCTCTTTATTATTTTCTTTTAACCATATTCCAAGGGAGATTGATCTCAGTGCTCTCATTTCCTTATTAAGTTGCATAACCATTCCATAATAAGAAGGAAGGGGTGAATTTTGATCGATATTTGGTCTTGTTGCTTCCCAAGGTGAGAGCCAATCCCGGTTAACTGCTCTAACTGAATCCCATTCGGCTTTGTCTCTAAATCTAATTGCTTTCAAAGTTAGTTCGTGTTCGACTAACTTTTTCATGATTGAACCTGATTAATCATTACCAGGTTTACAGATTCACCAGCACCAACTTTTTCTATTTTTTCACCCAATGAGATTAGGCAGGTAGCATTTGAGAGAGTTGAAATTAAATCTTGATGGGCTAGTGCTTCGACTTGACCATCGTCATTAATCACAGCTCTTAAATAATTACTTTTGCCTGGAGCGGAACTAACAGCTTTACTTAACTTAGCTTTTTTGCTGGGTCGATAAATCTCAGATTTTGCAAGCATCTTTAAAATCATTGGTCTAATGAATAACTCTGCCGAAAGATAATTACCTATTGGATCACCCGGCAGTGTTACGACTGGAGTTTTATCTGGACCAATTAATCCATAGTTATGCTTTCCGCTTTCAGAAAGATTTGGTGTGACAGTTGTTATCTCGCCTAATTTAGAAATTACTGAGGTAATCAGATCAAAAGATTCATCTTTAGATTCACCGCTGATAACAATTAGATCTGCTCTTACTAGCTGATCTTCAATAATAGATTGAAGCTGTTCACCATTTTCAGCGATTATGTGGACGCGAAATGCATGCGCTCCAGCTTCTCTCACAAAAGTAGTTAAGAACCAGGAATTACTCTCATACTCATCGTCGTCGCTAGCTAATGTGCTGCCGGGTTCAACTAAATCATCACCAGCACTAATTATTACTACTCGAGGGTGTGGTCGACATGGCAGGCGATCTAAACCTAACGATGCTGCTAGTGCTATCTGTGTTGAGCCCACTCGTTGACCACTTTTAATTACAACCTTGTCATCTACCAAAAGATCACTGGCCAACGTGGCTCCATGCGCATCAAGTAGCGGCAGGTCCAAAGCCGATAGCGGCGTGCTTAAGCCAAGTAGACGCTCAAGTAGTTGTTCGACAGAGATCGCTTCTTCCATACCTAAACCCTACTTCGCCTCTGCCATAAATTAAGGTAAGGGGCATGGGTATTAAGGAAAATAAAGCACAACTGCGCAAGCAGTATCGCAAAGAGCGTCAGGATCGATTTATAAATGAAAGCTGGCTACATATTCTAAGTGCACGTGAAATAAAAGATGTTAAAAATATTGCCTCATATATTTCTTATGAATTCGAACCTGACACTAGTGATTTAAACAAAAAACTAATTGCAGCAGGCAAGAAATTGTTTTTACCCAGGCTGTTAAAAAATAACGACCTTGAATGGGTGCTATGGGATGGGTCACAAGATAAATTACGGAAAAATGGCAAAAGTTACGAACCGATCGGTAATGCCGAAGATATAGAGCTAGAAGTAATTATTGTGCCGGCATTACATGCCGATCGAACCGGCAGTCGATTAGGTCAAGGTGGTGGTTCTTATGATCGAGCACTTGCAAAATCTAAAGCCTGGAAAATTGCCTTACTCCACCGTGGTGAGTTAACCAGTGAATTATTACCGGTTGAAGAACACGACCAAAAGATTAATGCGGCAGCAACGCCTGAAATAATTGTTAGATTTTAATTGGTTAAAGTATCTAAATTTCGCGCCATTACTATTCGTTGAATTTGGTTTGTACCCTCATATATCTGAGTCAACTTAGCGTCACGCATCATGCGTTCAACAGGATAATCACTGACATATCCATATCCACCTAAAACCTGAACAGCATCAGTTGTTACCTTCATTGCTACATCTGTTGCAAAACATTTACTCGCAGCAGAGAAAAAGGTCAGATCACTTTCGCCTCGCTCACTTTTAATCGCCGCTGCATATGTTAACTGGCGAGCTGCCTCAATCTGCATGGCCATATCAGCCAACATGAATTGAATGGCTTGAAAATCAAAGATTGGTTTACCAAATTGCTGACGTTCATGTGCATATTTCTTTGCAATATCAAATGCGCCTTGCGCAATACCAAGTGCTTGCGCCGCAATTGTGATTCGTGTGTGATCTAGAGTTTTCATTGCAAGTGAGAAACCAGTTCCGATTTCGCCAAGCCTGCGATCATCATTAATTTTTACATTATCAAAATAAACCTCGCGGGTGGGTGAACCTCGAAATCCCATCTTTTTTTCATGAGCACCAAATGACACACCTGGATCAGATTTTTCTACAATAAATGCAGAAATTCCTTTTGCGCCTTTGCTTAGATCGGTAGAGGCAAGAACGGTGTAAAACTCTGAAACACCTGCATTTGAAATCCATTTCTTACTTCCAGAAATTACCCAACTATCGCCATCTTTAACCGCTTTAGTTTTCATTGCTGCCGCATCAGAGCCTGCATCAGATTCAGATAAGCAATAAGAAAAACCTTTACCGGCTGCTAATTGGGTTAAATACTTTTTCTTTTGCTCAGTATTACCTGCAATCATCAATGGCACCGAACCTAATTTATTTACTGCAGGTATTAAGGATGAAGCACCACAGACTCGAGCAACCTCTTCAATAATTATTACTGCTGCAAGTGCATCAGCGCCTTGCCCACCAAACTCAACTGGAACATGTGCCGCAGCAAGTCCAGCTGATTGCAATGCATCTGCTGCCTCTTGCGGATATCGGGAGTTCTCATCAACATCATGTGCAAATGGAGCAATTTTTTTAGCAGCAAGGGCAGAAACACTCTCACGAAGTGCTTGGTATTCATCACCAAATAGTGCGGGCATATCTGAACTCATCGACATGGATTAATTCTATTGGTTCGTGTCTCGTTGGTTTAATTTGCTAAGAAAGCGGTTGTACTGAGCAAGCTCATCATCTTCACCCATGGCTGCAGCCCGGTCGGCTGCCCGATCGATTCTGCCAGTCTCTTTTTTATCTTCCTTGAGCCACTGGATAAAGGTTGCTACTAACGCAAGCAAAATCGGAATCTCGCCCATTGCCCAACCAACTGCACCACCTAATTTTTGATCAACCAATAAATCAGTCGCCCACGGTCTTTCTAGTGATGCGAAATATCCACCATCAATCAAAGTCGTCGCAGACATCAGTGCAATTGAGAAAAACGCATGAATACTCATCGCTGCAAAAATAATTATGATTTTAACAAGATGGGGAACTTTACGAGGCAATGGATCTATGCCAATTATTACTTGGAAAAATAAAATACCGGTGAGTAAAAAATGAAACGACATAAAAAAATGGCCGCTATGACTTTGCATTAAATTCCTAAATAGCGGTGTGAAATAAAGTGCAAACAATGAACCATCAAAGATAGCAAGTGCTACTACTGGGTTTGTATAAAAATTTGAAATCTTTGAATGAAGTAGGGTGATAAATGCGCCACGAATTCCAAGTTCATCTTTATTCCGTCCACCTGGCAACGTTCGAAGCGCTAATGTAATTGGTGCACCTAAAACAATCCCAATTGGAGCAATCATGCCCAGCACCATATGTGCCAGCATGTGATTGGCAAATGCAAAGTGTGAATAAACGCCAAGCCCGCCGCTAGTTGCAAAATCAACTGCGCTCATTCCTAAAGCGAATGCAACCGTCCGGCCAACCGGCCATTTATCTCCTCGCCTACTAAGAATTAACACGCCCTTTATATACAAAGCAACAGAAAAAATAATTAGCGCTAACATCAAACCATCAGCATCGTATGCAAGTAAGACTCGAGAAAGTGTTGGTGCCTCTGGCATAGGAATGCCAGTAACTAATAGCGCCGGTGTTGAAATTATTTCTCTATCTGGTGGTGCAACAGTCGATAACCAACTTCCAACAAAAATAGTTAGAAACATTACGATTATCTCACCGGTAATTAGTTTAAATACAGAAGGATAATCAGACTTAATAATCCATCTACGATGTAGTGCGCCAAAGCCAATAAGGGTTATCGCTAAAAAAATCTTTAATAAGGTGATTGCACCGTACTTACTTTGCCAAGCTGAGATGGTATCTAATCTGGTCCAGGCAGTAGCTGCGCCAGTTATCACAACTGTGATTGCGCTCCAAAGTGCCATCTCGCTAAATCTTGGTAGTGCAATTAATTTTTGCTCTTTACCTAATTGCGTTAAGCCAAATAACCCACCAACCCAAAAACTGATGGCAATCACATGAACAACTAGTGCCCCGATTGCAAGGCCATGATTACCGGATGAACTACCGTGACTTTGAAAAACTGGCGCAACTATTGCGATCAGGGAAATTAGTAATAAAAAATAGGCAACTAGAATTCGCTTTATTGGAATGACGAGAATAATTATCAGACTAATAATTTGAATTAGATAACTTTTACCAATTGAGGTTTGAGTTAAATACGATCGAATTACAGTTAGATCAAAGGATGATAGAAAAGGTTGTTCAAGTAAATAAGAAATCTGAACCAATACATACAGGAATGTTGCAATCAACCAAACTAAAATAAAGTTTTTTGCTCTTTTTGCTAATTTCGAATTATGAACCCCACCCTTTACATCTTTATCAAGAAAACAAATTGAAAGCAAAAGTCCAATACTAAGTACGCCAGTTAACTGCATTAACCCTTTGCTGATAGGTGAGAGAATTTCAATCAACTATGCACCCAATTATTTAATTATTTTTTTACTGGTGCTTGGACGTTTCGAAACTTTACGTGTTTTGGTTGGTGTATTGAATGTTTGCTTTGCATATCTTGATAAAAAAATCAAAAGTACAAATGCGAAAACCATCAATGCAATTACAAAAATGTCTGTTACGTGATTTGCATTGGAAGTAGTTACTACTGCCGTTTCGGTAGGGCTTGGAGTGGGTAAAGCTATTTCATCGGGTGCGTTATATAAAAATGTGAATGATCCATTTATAGGTTCATCGTCAATTGCCATCAATGTGTAGTTGACTGTATATAGACCAGAATTTTTTAATTCCTTTAACCCAACCATTAAAACTGGACCCTGTACTTGCACTGATCCATCATCAACCCTAGTGCCATTAGGATCAGTAACTGTTAAATCATTTGCGCCCGCTAAAAGATTTGCATTTGCTTTCACGGTAACTGCAGTTGGTGAAACGCTCAACACTGAGCCGGCGGTTGGTGATGTATTGACAATCGATGTAGCAAAAGCAGGAACGGCAGAGATAAAGGTTAGAAAAACAACGGTTAATAAATGAATAAGACGCTTCATTGCCCACCTTCTCCCACTCGGTTAGCCCTAATCTTGCCACCTCCTTAAGATTATCTCCTATGCCAACCTATGAGTACCTGTGCAATGAGTGTGAAAACTCATTTGAAGCGGTTCAGTCGTTTACTGAGGCCGCGATTGAGCAATGCCCCAAGTGCAAAGGTGAGGTTCGAAAGGTTTATAACAATGTAGGAATTGTCTTTAAAGGAAGTGGATTTTATAAAACTGATTCAAGAGCAAAGCCAGCTGCAAGCGGTGAAAGTAAACCAGAGATAAAAACTGAAAAGAAGTCTGAAACAAAAAGCAAAGAGTAAAAGTTAACTGTGATGAGGGGGCTTGTCCCTGACCATCTCTTCATCGCGATTGGTATCAATTTCTAGGTCTACTTCATCTTTTGTAAGTTTTGGAAGCAGTAGGTGATCGACCTCACCAACCTTCGAATTCTTTACAGTTTTCACATTTTCTTTGTTTTTCATTAGGATATAAGTCTACCTTCAATAAATTTATTTTAAGCGAATAGGGCATCATGTTTGATAAATTAGGTTCAGTAATTGTTGCTAAAAGCAAACTAATTTTTGTTATTTATTTGATTGCTGTGGTTTTAGCCGGTGGCATCGGATCGGCCGTATTTGGGAAATTAGATAGCGGCGGTTATTCCGATCCAAACAGCGATTCAGCAAAGGCATTCACATACCTAACAGATGTTTTTAAAGTTAAAGATCCGGCAGTAGTGCTGGTGGTTGAAACCAAAGATGGAATCACTAATCCAAGCGCAATTGCATCCGCTACAAAGCTTGAGAATCAAATAAAAACTGAACCTGGTGTTGATTCAACTCTGTCTTACTGGTCGGCAGGAGGTGCACCCGCACTTAAAAGCACTGATGGAAAATCAGCTTATCTTTTTATTTATAGTGATGATGTTGTGTGGGATAACGTACAAAGTCTTGGTAAAGAAATTCAAGCAAAATATGATGGCAAGTTTGAAGATCTAACAGTGTATGCAAGTGGTACTGGAGTATTTGCACACGCAATAAATACTAAAATATCTGAAGATTTAAAACTATCTGAATCTATTTCTATTCCGCTAACTTTCATTCTTTTAGTTTTTGTTTTTGGTGGATTAGTAGCAAGTGCAATGCCATTACTCGTGGGAGTTTCAGCAATCTTGGGCTCCTTTCTGGTCATCTATTTACTAACGCTAGTAACTGGCGTCAGTATCTTCGCTCTAAATCTAATTACTGGACTAGGGCTTGGATTAGGAATTGATTACGCACTTTTAATTGTGAATAGATTTAGAGAAGAGCTTCATGCCGGTCGTTCTGTTGATGAATCAATAAAGCGCACAGTAAACACTGCTGGAAAAACTGTCTTCTACTCAGGTCTAACTATTGTGATCACCTTGGCCGCCTTAGTTTTATTCCCCCAAATGTTTCTTAAATCTTTTGGATATGCCGGTGTGACGGTCGTAGTTATGGCAGTACTTGGGGCTCTAATTGCGCTACCTGCACTGATGGCTATTTTAGGAAAGAGAATAGATAAGTTAGTGGTTAGAAAAAGTTCAATAACACCAAAGGAAGATGGAAGATGGGCACAAACCGCTCGTTTTGTAATGAGAAGGCCTGTCGCGGTTGTGATGCTCTCACTAATAATTCTGACAGTATTTGCCGCACCAATTAAGGATATTGTGTTTTCGCAAGTTGATTCACGAGTTTTGCCTGCCAGCAACCCAGCTGCGTTTGCTTCAAAAATTATTTCAGATCGATTCCCCGGACAAGAGGGAAATCCAATTGAAATTATTGTTCCTAATGGAGCAACCATGGGAACTCAAATCAATCAATACACCACAGAGATTGCCAAAGTTCCTGGCATAGTTCGAATCGGTGATTCTCAAGTTTCTGGCAACGATGTCAGGGTGACTGCAATTCACTCAATGGGACCTAGGACCCCTGCCGCTGAAGTTTTAATTAAAGAAGTCAGAAAGATAAGGGCTCCTGAGGGTACTTTAATTGGCGGAGTTGCTGCTGATTATGCAGATACACAAATTGGAATCGCAAATACAATGCCTTGGGCTCTTCTCTGGATTGCAATTGGCGTTTTAGTTTTGCTCTTTGCCTTTACCGGTTCAATTATCTTGCCAATTAAGGCGATTATTTTAAATATTCTTTCACTAGGTGCCACTCTTGGAGTGATAACTTGGATATTTGTTGATGGGCATTTGAAGTGGCTTGTTGGTGATTTCACAGTAACAGGATCGGTGGATACCGGATCAATTATCTTGGTTGCAGTTGTTGCTTTCGGATTGTCTATGGATTACGAAGTATTCCTGCTATCTCGAATTAAAGAGGAGCATGACGCAGGTAGATCGAATGTTGAATCCGTGGCTACGGGACTACAGCGCTCAGCCAGAATTATTACCGCAGCAGCTGGATTACTAGCTATTGTCTTTGCCTCCTTTATGTTAAGTGGCGTGACATCAATAAAGATGCTTGGTTTTGGTGTGGCATTTGCAATCTTGCTTGATGCATCATTAGTCAGAGCATTACTAGTACCAGCATTAATGCGTTTATTTGGTGAACGCAATTGGTGGGCACCAAAAGCAATGAAGCGTTTTACAATTAACCATTAAATAAATTACTTGCGTCCCCGGCGGGAGTTGAACCTGCGACCTACCGCTTAGGAGGCGGTTGCTCTATCCACTGAGCTACGGGGACAATATTTAATTTTTAAATTATTTAATCGATTAATTCTAATTTAATTCATTAATAATAGAAAACAATTGATTAAACATGCGTAAATTTGGTATTAAATTACCGTTCGGCTAGACTCGTATTAATTCGTTTGGAGTTGAAATCATGAAGGCCCTCGTTATAGGCGCCGGTGGAGTTGGTAGAGCGATAGCTAATATCGCATCACGTCGTTCATTTATTGAATCAATGGTGATTGCTGACCGCACCCTTGCAAGAGCTGAAGAGGCTGTCGCCCGCGTTAAAGACCCACGTTTTTCCGCTGCAATGGTTAATGCTGCTGAGCTTGAGGATATTCGAGATTTGATTCGAAAAGCAGACCCAGATGTAGTAATCAACGCAGTTGATCCACGATTTGTTATGCCAATATTTTTAGCATGTGAGATTGAAAATACCAATTACATTGATATGGCGATGTCTCTTTCTCGTAAGCACCCTCACTATCCATATACCGAAACCGGTGTGAAGTTAGGCGATGAGCAATTCGCTCGTGACTTTAACTGGGATGAAAGAAAGATCTATGCCTTAATCGGTATGGGTGTAGAGCCAGGCATGAGTGATATTTTTGCAAAGTACGCCAGTGAACATTTATTTAGCCGGATTGATTCCTGCACAATTTTGGATGGTTCTAACCTAAGAGTTGAAGGCTATGACTTTGCGCCATCATTTTCTATCTGGACCACAATTGAAGAGTGCTTGAATCCACCATTGGTTTGGGAAGATGGTCGCGGTTGGTACACAACAACACCATTCTCAGAGCTTGAGATATTTGATTTCCCAGAGGGCATTGGACCAGTTGAGTGTGTGAACGTGGAGCACGAAGAGGTAGTACTGATTCCACAAAAAATTGATGCAAAAAAAGTTAACTTCAAATACGGCTTAGGTGCTGAGTTCATTACCATCTTAAAAACAATCAACATGCTTGGTATGGATAGAAAAGAAACAGTGGATGTGCAAGGCGTAAGTGTTTCTCCTCGCGATCTGCTTACAGCTTCGTTGCCAGATCCTGGAACTTTAGGTGAGCGTATGCATGGTAAAACCTGTGCTGGCGCATTAATAAAAGGTTTAGATAAACAAGGAAACCCAAAGGCTTGTTATATTTATAATGTAATTGATAACGCATGGTCGATGAAGGAGTACGGTGACCAAGCAGTTGTTTGGCAGACTGCAATTAATCCAGTGATTGCAATGGAGTTAATTCAAAAAGGTATTTGGAAGCCTCTTGGCGTTAATGGTCCAGAGTGGTTTGAATCCAAGCCATTCTTGGATCTATTAGAAGAGTATGGAACTTCATGGAATATCCGTGATGAAGATACATCGGGGATAATCAAGTAATGGCCACCGCTCTAGTTACTGGAGCAACTTCTGGTATCGGCGCTACTTATGCAAAATTACTTGCAAAAGAGAAATATGATCTAGTACTAGTCGCAAGAGACATATCTAGGCTAAACACATACGCTAAAGAGTTAAATAAAACTTACAAAATTAAGGTTGAAACGCTGAAAGCTGATTTAACCATTCCAGCGCAATTATCTAAAGTAGAAAAACGCCTATCAAGCAAAATCAAACCAATTGAAGTCTTGATAAACAATGCTGGATTTGGAATTAAACAAAGCTTTGCCGATAGCGATATCAAAAAGGAGCAAGAGCTGCTTGATGTTTTAGTTACTGCGCCAATGCGGCTAACTCACGCTGTATTACCGCAAATGCTCAAGCGGGACAGCGGTGTAATCGTAAATGTAAGCAGTGTCGCGAGCTGGATAGCTGGTGGTACATATAGCGCAGCAAAATCTTACTTAACTGTTTTTTCAGAGTATTTAAATACTGAATTGAAACATACAAATGTCAGGGTAAGCGCCCTATGCCCAGGGTTCACGAGAACAGAGTTTCATCAAAGAGGAAAAATGCGCATGACTGGTTTACCTGAATTTATGTGGTTAAGTAGCGATCAGGTTGTTGCAAAATCTTGGAAAGATGCAAAAGCAGGTAAAGCAATTTGTGTGCCTGGTTGGCAGTATTTAATTTTAAGCATCATTGCACGAGTTGCACCACGTCCAATTGTCCGTAAAGCTGGAATCAATGTAAGGCGTAAGCAACGTTAACTAATAGTTAACTTCTTCGCTGTTGCGGTGAACTTGATTGGTTTCAAAGCAGAAGCTGCCGGTCCAACTTTTAAATTTCCATTAAGTGCAAACTCTGAGCCATGACCGCGTGGGGGTGGGCAAACCCAACCACCGTTACTTTGCTTAACAATTACGCCGGCATGAGGACAAGACAGGTTAATTACTGAGAAACCATTAGCAGACTTAGAAGTTCGAACCACTGCTACTTTTCCATATTTTTTTATATCTAATTCAACTACTGCTCCAACGGATGAGAGGGAAGTATTTGTAACCAAATCTATTTCAGTCTTTCCATTTGATAAAGTTTTTACACCGGTTGCTGCCACTGCTGGCACCGTAGCCATTGCAGCTAATGCTGCACTACCACAAATAAAGTTGCGCCTTGAGAGTGTAGACATATTTACCTTTCATCAATCGCTTTTCAATTTTCTGTGGTTATTTTATTATTAACCATGCCGAGTGAGAAAAGATACACCATCCTAAAGTGGATTACAGCAGGAATTCTCATTATTCACCTGATTACTCGCTTAACTTTTCCTGTGCCAAACATTTTAATTGACTTAATCGGGTTCAACATTGTGGGCTTTCTCGCTGCCGTTATTGCATTTAATGCTCCAGTTATCACTGACCGAATATCTGCGATAACCATTGCACTCGCTTGTTTAATATGGAGTGTGGGTTCATTCTTCTCCACTTGGAACTCTTTTTTTGAATTGAAAATACCAGAAAGCATCTCCGATATCTGTTACTCGCTTTTTTATCCTCTGATTTTTTTAGGAGTAGTGAGAAGCTTCACTCACAAAAGGTCAATATCTGCTCTTGAATTATTAGATTCAATAATTATTGCCGTTGGCTTTACCAGTGTTTTAGCAGCATTTTTATTAAAACCAGCCATGATCAGTTTTGAGGGATCAGCATTCTCAGTCTTCATTTCCATACTTTATCCAGTAGGCGACATAGTAATACTGGCATTAGTCCTTGTTTATGTTTTACTGACTCCAATCTCTATTCGCTCTTTACTATTATCTGGCGGTTTATTATCTTTTGCACTATCAGATCTATTTTTTATTTGGTCTTCGCTCAACTCAACATATAAATTTGGCTCAATCACAGATGATGGCTGGATATTAGGTTTGCTACTACTTTCAGTGTCACTTTCGTATTTATCTCCCGAGAGTAAATTCTCAGACAAGATCTCTTCATACAGTGCAACGATTGCTCTCATATCAAGTACTTGTTTACTGGGAGTTGCAGCGTTAAAGCCTGGGTACTTTCCAAGTTTTATTTTGCTGCCAGGATTTATAACTATTGCACTTGCCTTTATTCGAATGAGTTTTGCCCTAAGTGAAGCCAACACGGCCGGAACTGAACGACTACTTGCTCGAACAGATGAACTGACAGGGTTATCAAATCGACGCAATTTTTTAATGCAACTTAATCAATTAGAGAATGGATACATATTTTTACTTGATCTAGATGGTTTTAAGAAGATTAATGACACTCTAGGTCATGAAGCAGGAGATCAACTGCTCAGGCAGGTAGCAAACAGATTTACTCGGGTGCTTCCAACCGGAGCCCAGATTGCTCGCCTTGGTGGGGATGAGTTTGGCGTCGTTGCCCAAATAGAACTCAAAGAAGCTAATGAGTTAGCGCAATCAATTCGAGCTACCTTAAGTTACCCAATCTCAGTTGGTAGCGAGCAGGTAAAAGTTGACGTCAGTATTGGCATTGCGCCTATTGATCTAACTGGGGATGCCAGTGAATCTTTAAGGCGAGCAGATTTGGCGATGTATGAGGCGAAGCGTAGTAAATCTGGTGTACTACTTTGGGAATCGGGTCGCAAAATATAGGTTAATCTTACGTTGCTAAATTCGTTAGCAGTCATCAAAGGGGGTCCTAATTGGCAGAACGCTTTTCAAATCGAGTTCTGGTTTTGGGTGCAGGTTCAGTATCGCAATGTGTACTTCCACTTTTAATTGAGCATCTTGTAGATGCTAAGCAGATCACGATTGCGGATATGCGTGATAACCGAAGTCGGGTTGCGGATGCAATTACCGCCGGTGCCACATACGTTCAGGATCAATTGACCCGTGAAAACATGGATCAGTTTTTATCAAAGTATTTATCAGCAGGAGATTTTCTTTTAGATTTAGCATGGAATATCGATGCAAATGAGATTATTGAGTGGGCACATAATCATGGGGTTATTTATTTAAACACCTCTATTGAAGAGTGGGATCCATACGCGGCAGGGGCAAGTAGAAATCCAACTGAGCGCACACTTTATTGGCGCCATATGAAATTACGGAAGTTAACTGATACTTGGGGTGGCAAGGGACCTACTGCGATTGTTGAGCATGGTGCAAATCCTGGATTAGTTTCTCACCTTACAAAGAAAGCATTATTTGATATTGCGACAAGGGCAATTAAAGATGGAAAGGCCAATGCCGGCGTTGCTGAAGCATTAGCTGCTGAGAATTTTCCAGTATTAGCGCAAAAACTTGGCGTGAAAGTAATTCATATTGCAGAGCGTGATACTCAAGTCTCTGATAAGCCAAAGTTATTAAATGAGTTTGTGAATACCTGGTCGGTTGAAGGATTTTATGAAGAAGGTATTGCACCAGCTGAACTTGGCTGGGGAACACATGAAAAAACCTTGCCGGTTAATGCTTATGAACATCCAACCGGACCTAAGAATCAAATCTGTATTGCCCAACCTGGTGCAACAACCTGGGTTCGCTCTTGGGTACCAAAAATGGAAACAACTGGCATGGTCATTCGCCATGGTGAGGCTTTCACAATTAGTGATCACCTAACTGTTTGGGATGGTGATAAAGCTGTTTACCGTCCAACAGTTCACTATGCATACTGTCCAACCGATGCGGCAATTGCATCGATGCGCGAGCTTGAGATGCGTCAGTGGAACTTAACTGAAAATCAAAGAATTATGAATGAAGAGATTATTGATGGTGATGATCGCCTTGGGGTATTGCTAATGGGGCATGCCTATAAATCTTGGTGGACTGGATCATTACTAAATATCCATGACTCAAGAAAATTAATTCCAAAACAATCTGCAACCACAGTTCAGGTTGCTAGTGCGGTTTATGCCGCAGTTGCTTGGGCAATGGCAAATCCAAATGCAGGATATCGAGTTCCAGATGATCTGCCATGGCGAGAAGTTTTAGCGTTTGCCGAAAAATACTGGGGAGGTTTCCACTCAGAGGCAGCAGATTGGGATCCACTAATGCACCGCAATGATTTATTTAAAGGATGGAACAATCGTAAGTATGACGAGAGTGATCCTTGGCAGTTCTCTAACTTCCTTGCTTAAATAACTACTTAGTCGGTGGAAGTGGCTTGCTCGCTTTAATTTCATCTAGGCGGGCAAGTGACTCCAAACGTTCAGCTGCATGATTAACAATTTGTTTTGGGTAATCTTTTGAATACCCATCTAGTACATCCCAAGGTTCATGAACTTCAATTCCATTTAAATGAGCTAGCTCCGGCACATATTTGCGAACATAATTTCCATCCTCATCAAATCTTTTACCTTGTTCAATCGGATTAAATACTCGGTAATAAGGTGAGGCGTCAGTGCCACATCCTGCGGTCCACTGCCAACCATGTGCATTAGAGGCAACGTCGTAATCAATTAAGTGTTCCCGGAAAAAACGCTCACCTAATTGCCATTCAAGGTGGAGATCTTTAACTAAAAATGATGCCACTACCATTCTGGTGCGGTTATGCATCCAGCCTTCTTGCAATAGTTGTCGCATTGCCGCATCTACAAATGGGTATCCAGTTTTACCTTCACACCAAGCTTTGAATTTTTCACCTGGCTCGTCGTATCTCATCTTGGCAAACTGTGGTGCGTAGTATTCAGTTTCAGTATGCGGGTTGTTAAATAAAATATCGGCATAAAACTCCCGCCAAGCAATCTCTTTGCGGAATACATCATGGGCCTTACTTTCTCCAAGAGGAGCAAGCAAGGTGCGTGGATGAATTTCTCCTAGTGTTAAATGTGCACTCATCTTGCTAGTGCCATCAATACCTGCGAAATTTCTTGCCTCATCATAACTATCTAATCCATTTTTTTGAAAATACTTAAATCGCTCAAGTGCTGCTGATTCGCCAGCGCTTGTAATTGTTACACCCTCGGGATATTTCCAATCTGGAAATTCTCTAGCCTCACCACTTGGTTTAACAGCTGGAATCTCTTTTGGTTTATCAGCCGGTTTGCGCCAACCATGAGCACACCATCCTTTATAAAATGGTGTGTAGACCCGATAAG
>Ga0214917_10002608_pt1 | contig 21684 bp, 11 predicted proteins | sample LL_1208_BB_MetaG_FD_177983 | JGI IMG/M metagenome (GOLD analysis project Ga0214917, IMG submission 177983) | Freshwater microbial communities from Lake Lanier, Atlanta, Georgia, United States - LL_1208_BB | ecosystem: Environmental > Aquatic > Freshwater > Lake | place: USA: Georgia | collected...
GCTGGAAGACGGCGGCGGACACCGGGCCGTGATGATCACCAGCGACTTCCAAGGCGTGCCGAGGTCGATGAGCGACAGGGTGTTCGACCGCCTGGCGCGGGCGCACAAGCTCGACCGTTCGCGGGTGATGTTCACCTTCTCGCACAACCATTGTGGCCCAAGGCTGGGCGACGACCTGGTGGATTACTACCCCGTGGAAGCGGCGCAGGTGGCCTTGGTGGAGGAATACACCACCAAGATGGTCGATGTCGCCGTGGAGGCGGTCAGCCGGGCCCTGGCCGACCTGAAGCCGGCTCGCCTGGCCACGGGCATGGGCGCCGCCACCTTCGCCGTCAACCGGCGCAACAACAAGGAGGCCGAAGTTCCGGGCATCATCGCCAGGGGCGAGGCGCTGAAAGGGCCGGTTGATCATGCGGTGCCTGTGCTGACCGCCACGCGACCCGACGGAAGCCTCGCGGCTGTGCTGTTTGGATACGCCTGTCATCCCACCACCCTGAGTTTCACCAAGGTCTGCGGCGACTACCCGGGGTTCGCGCAGGAATTGATCGAGAAAAACCACCCCGGCGCCACGGCCATGTTTGTGAACACCTGCGGGGGCGACCAGAACCCTCTTCCCCGGCGCACGGTGGAACTGTGCGAAAAGTACGGCCGCATGCTGGCCACGGGCGTGGAAGAGGCGCTGCGCGGCCCGATGGTGCCAGTCGCTTCCGGCTTGGAGGTGGCCTTTGAGATGGTGGACCTCCCTTACCTGAAGGTGGTGGAGAGGGCGGAACTGAAGGAACTGGTCCGCGACGCCAACGGCATCCGCGCCCGGTGGGCGGCCCGCATGCTGGCCAGGCTCGATGCCGGGGAAAAGTTCCAGCCCTCGCATCCGTATCCCATCCACGCGTGGAGGCTTGGGGAGAAGACCCTGATGATCGGCATGGGCGCCGAGACGGTGGTGGACTACGCCCTGAGGTTCAAGCAAGCCTACGGGCCCGGCACCTGGGTGTGCGGCTACGCCGACGACATGCTCGCCTACATTCCATCGCGGCGGGTGTGGGATGAAGGCGGATACGAGGGTGGTAGCAACCTGTTCGAATACGGCCGGCCGGCATTCCGCTGGGCGCCGGATATTGAGGAACGGATCGCCGGGGCCGTGGACAGGGTGGTGAAAAAGGTGGGGATGGTTGGCCGGGGGGGCTGAGGACCCCGCCACAACTCCCCCCAACCCCATTTACGATGCCCGGCGGGCATGGTAAACCAGATATTCCTTCCTTTTGGGCCGAATACTCGGGAGAACAAGCGGTGCGACACTTCGACAGGCGCGATTTCGTTGAGCAGGCATTGGCGGCGGCGACCGCCGCGTTGGCGACCGGCGTGACCGCCTCGGTCGCACCCCGGGCCGAGGCCGCCCGCGTGGTGGGCCCCAACGAGAAGATCCGTGTCGCGGTGATCGGGGTGAACGGGCAGGGCGGCGGGCATGTCTCCGAATGGCTCCGCAATCCCGATTGCGACCTCGTCGCCATCTGCGATTGCGACCCCGCGGCCTATGAAAAGCTGAAGCCCAAGTTCAAGACCCTGGCCAAGCCTCCCCGCTACGAGAAGGATGTCCGCAAGCTCCTTGAGGACAAGAACATCGACGCCGTGTCGATCGCCACTCCCAACCATTGGCACGCGCTGATGGCCGTTTGGGCGATGCAAAGCGGCAAGGATGTCTATGTGGAAAAGCCCTGCAGCCACAATGTGCGCGAAGGCCGGGTCATGACCATGTGGGCGCGCAAGCTGGGCCGCATCTGCCAGATGGGCGTGCAGAGCCGCAGCATGACCGGCATGCGCGACATGCTGGCATTCATCAAGAGCGGAAAGATCGGCAAAGTGACCGAAGCCCGCGCCATTTGCTACCGCCGTCGCGACAGCATCGGCCTTGTGGACACCGAGGCGCCGATTCCCCCGGGACTCGACTTCGACCTCTGGTGCGGGCCGGCCGAGAAGGTGGTTCCCAAGCGCAAGCGCCTGCACTACGACTGGCACTGGGTGTTTGAAACCGGCAACGGCGACCTGGGCAACCAGAACCCCCACGAACTCGACAAGGCCCGCTGGGGTCTGGGCAAGCAGGAACTGCCCAAGCGCGTGGTCAGCCTGGGTGGCCGCCTCGGCTACATCGACAACGGCAATGTCGCCAACTGCCAGGTCACCATCTACCAGTGGGATGACGCCATGCTCATCTCCGATGTCCGCGGCCTGCCGATCAAGACCCCCGTCACCTTCGGCCTCAAGGGCGGCCCGTTCCAGGGCGCCTCGAACATCTGGTTCGGCACCGACGGATACGCCGTGGGCCCCAACTACAACTCCGGCGTCGCCTTCGACTACAAGGGCAACGAACTGGGCAAGTGGAAGGGGGGCGACTACCAGTTGCACTTCGCCAACTTCGTCAAGGCGATCCGCAGCCGCAACCACAAGGACCTCCACCTCGACATCGAGGACGGTCACCTTTCGAGCGCCCTGGCCCACCTGGGCAATGTCTCGTACCGCGTCGGCAAGGAAGTGCCCTCCGGCACCCGCCCAAGCCTGATGGCGGACAACAAGCATGTGAAGCAGACGCTCGAAAACTTCGAGGCTTACCTGAAGGAAGGCGCGGTGGACTTCGACAAGACGAAGCTCATCCTGGGCCGGGAACTCACCATCAATCCCAAAACCGAGCTTTCCACCGACGCCGAGGCGAACACCCTGTTCACCCGGAAGTACCGCAAGGGCTACGAGTTGCCCGAAATCCCCAACGCCTGAGCATAGGGGAGCGGGCTTGGGAAGGTGGTGCCGGCATGGCCAAGTTTTCGGGAATTCCAGCCGACACCACGCCCGAAGCTTACGCCGTTCAGGTTGAGATGTTCAGGCGCATGGCACCGGCCGACAAGCTGAAGATGGCCATGCGCATGTCGGACGGCGCGCGTGAACTGGCGTGCGCAGGAGTAAGGCTTCGTCATCCGGAATACACCGACGATGAAGTGCGCTTGGCTGTCAACCGCCTGATGCTGGGAGACACGCTCTTCGCCCAAGCCTTTCCCGGGGTGACCATAGAACCATGACGCAGGCAACCCTGCTGGCAAAAATGGCAAGGCTGCTGGAATCGGCCGGCGCGCCTTTCATGGTGGTGGGATCGTTCAGCAGCAGCATCCACGGCCAGCCGCGCACCACCAACGATTTGGACCTTGTGGTCGATTTCGATTCCAGTTCCCTGTCCAAGTTTGTTTCCTTGCTGGGCGACGGGTTTTATGTCAGCCCGGAGGCCGCTCATGATGCCTTGGCGCGGCGGGGGATGTTCAATGTCATCGACTTTGAAAGTGGCTGGAAAATTGACCTTATTGTCCTGAAAAATCGTCTATTCAGCAGATCCGAATTTGGACGCAGGAGGCCGGCGGTGATTGACGGCTTGGAGGTCCCCGTGGCGACTCCTGAGGATGTGATTCTCTCGAAGCTGGAATGGAATCTGATCACGCCGTCCCGGCGCCAGGTCGAGGATGCGCGCCAAGTGGCCCTCAACCACGCGGGTCGGCTTGATCTTCCCTACCTTCGCGATTGGGCCGAAAAACTGGGTATTTCAGAGGCACTTGAATCGGTTATTAGCAAGGCAGAGACAAACAGTTAAGGAGGCTCAGGAGAAATAAGCGCAGCACAAGCCTTACAGCAACTATTTCAAAACATTGAATTTCCTAGAGCGAACTTCAAATAGGTGCGCTGCCGAATCCGCTGCTACAGAGGTAGTGGGCTCATTCGATCGACTGGAATTTGCCAATAAGTTGTCCAAAAGTCACCAGACCAACCGGCGATGTTGGGTTGATCCTGCCTGGCTATTCAAGAATGGGGCCTGCCGCGCCAAGGGACGGCCTGAGATAGCCTCGACCCGCCGGACTTACCCCCCACCCTGCCCTCCCCCACAAGGGGGGAGGCAAGGTGATACGAATCATGAAAGTTATTTCGATATGCAAAAAAATGAACGGACAAAACGACCATGAATAAACATGTGCTTTTTCTCCAACCGCGCGTTTCCAAAACCTTTTCCTCCCCCCTTGTGGGGGAGGGCAGGGTGGGGGGTGCCCAAAAACAATATCGCCGCTGGAAAAAAAATGGTTTCCTTACGCCTGGGAATCGGACAGCCCGATTGGTATGGCACTCCTACTTGGGACGCTATTTCCTTCACAATTGCTGATCTTTTTTCTTCAACCCATGTTTCTGAAGTTTGCTTTAGGCGGCGATCGGCTCATGGTAAATACAAGCCTTCACGCCAGCACGCCGTTCACCACCTCGCCGTGGACATCGGTGAGGCGGAAGTCGCGTCCTTGGAAGCGGTAGGTAAGCTTGAGGTGGTCCACGCCCAGAAGGTGCAGGATGGTGGCCTGCAGGTCGTGAACCGTGACCGGGTCGGAGGCGACATTGTAGCTGAAGTCGTCGGTGGCGCCGTGCGTGTGACCGACCCGCACCCCCGCGCCTGCCAGCCACATGGTGAAGCAGCGTGGATGGTGGTCGCGGCCGGCCTCGACGCTCTTCCAGTCGCCCTGCCCCGCCACGCCCCGGCCGAATTCGCCACCCCACACCACCAGCGTGTCGTCAAGGAGGCCGCGCCTTTTGAGGTCCACCAGCAATCCGGCGGTGGCCTGGTCGGTGTCGCGGCAACGGGCCACGCACCACGACGGCAGCCGGCTGTGATGGTCCCAATCAGGATGGAACAACTGGATGAAGCGAACGCCGCGCTCAGCCAACCGGCGCGCCAGCACGCAGTTGGCGGCGTAGCTTCCCGGCCGGCGGCTGTCCGGCCCGTACAGCTCGAAGGTCTCCGCCGGCTCGGAGGAAAGGTCGGTCAGTTCAGGAACGCTCGCCTGCATGCGGTAGGCCAGTTCATGCTGGCGCACCCGGGCCAGTGTCTCGGGGTCGCCCGTTTGAGCCTGGTGCAGGGCGTTCAACTCGGCCAAGCCACCGAGCGCCCCGCGGGTCACTTCCGGCGGCAGGCCGGCTGGATCTTGAAGGTAGAGCACCGGTTCGGAGGCGTTGCGGAACCGCGCCCCCTGGTACCTGCCCGGCAGGAAGCCTGAGCCCCAGTAGTAGTCGTAAAGTGGCTGGTCGCTGGGACGCTGCATGCGGGAGACAAGCACCACAAAATCGGGAAGGTCGCGGTTGGGCGAGCCGAGGCCGTAGCTCACCCAGGCGCCGATGCTCGGCCGGCCGGGCAACTGGTGCCCGGTTTGCAGGAAGGTCATCGCCGGGGCGTGGTTGATGTGCTCACTGGTCATCGACTTGATAAAGCAGATATCGTCCGCCACGCGGCCGATGTGCGGCAGCCATTCGCCCACCGTGGCGCCCGACTGGCCGTGCCGGGAAAACCGCGCCCGGCTGGGCATGACGATCTGCTTCTGGTTGGCGGTCATGCTGGTGAGGCGCTGGCCCATGCGCACCGAGGGGGGAAGCTCCGTGCCCGCCAGTTTTTCCAGCCCCGGCTTGTGGTCGTAAAGCTCGATCTGCGAGGGGCCACCCGACTGGGTGAGGAAGATCACGCGCTTCGCCTTGCCCGGCTTGGGCGAGGCGATGGCATCGGCGCGTCCCGAGCGAACCGCCAGTTCGTGCAATGCGATGGCGCCAAGGCTGACCCCGGCACCCCTGCCCAGGAAGTGACGGCGGGTGGGCATCAACAAGGCATCGCCTAAGTCATTCACGGCTGATCGCCTCGTCGAGGTTGAGAATGAGCGAGGCCACCACGGCGCGCGATGCCCATGCCACCGGATCGCCCATGTCTTCCATGTCGGCACCACCTGCGGCAAGGTACCGGCGGGCATCGGCGGGCCGGCCGACGAAGGCCTCGCGGGCGCGGTCGAGTTCACGCCCGAGCACCACCGACTCGGCAGGAGATGGGTCGCGCGCCAGCACCCGGCGGAACATGCCGGCGGGTTCGGTTTCCAAAGCCGCCAGGGCGCGCGCGGCTTCAAGCCGGCCGGGATCGTTCCGCAGCGCCAGCGCCTGCATCGGCGTGTTGGTGCGAGGCGAGCGCACCTCGCAGACACGCCTTTGGGCCACATCGAACAGGAACGCCGGGGCGGCGGCGCGGCGCCAGAAGGCGTAGAGGGTTCGGCGGTGGCGCTCCGCCCCGTCGGTGACCTCGTACTTGTTGCGGCCCATGGAGATGTCTTCCCACACCCCGGCTGGCTGGGGCGGGCGCACCGGCGGGCCGCCAACCGCCGGATTGAGCAGGCCGGAAACCGCCAAGGTGACATCGCGGATCATCCAACTCGGCATCCGGTGGCGTGACTGGCGGGCCAGCAGGCGGTTCTCCGGGTCGGCCGCGAGCATGCCGGGAGTGACCGACGACGACTGGGCATAGGTGGCGCTGCCGACAATCAGTTCAAGCACATGCCGCTGGTTCCAGCCCGAATCCATGAACTCGGCGGCCAGCCAGTCGAGCAGTTCAGGGTGGGTGGGCGGTTCCCCCTGCAGCCCGAAATCCTCGGGGGTGCGGACCAGGCCCGCCCCGAAGCACTGTTGCCACAGGCGGTTGACCACCACGCGGGCGGTGAGGGGGTTGTCGCGGCTGACCAGCCAGCGGGCCAGGCCGGCGCGGTCGCGCGCGATGCCCTCGGGCCAGCGGGCAAGGCCGGCGATGCCATCCGCCTCGACCTTGGCCCCCTTCTTGTCCCAGGCGCCACGCACCAGCACATGGGTGGAACGCCGCTCCTTGCGCTCGGCCAGCACCATCACATCCACCGACCGGGCGCCCTTGGCCTCGGCCAGTTGGCGCTCGGCGCGGGCCAGGGCTTCCCTCGCCGGCAGATAGGGCGCGTGAGCGGCCAGAAACTGCTCGAACAGGCGCTTGCGCAGCGCCTCGGGCACATCGGGGCCATCCAACTTCGCCAACTCGTCGATTGGAGCCTGACCGGTGGTGCGCGGCACCTCCCCGGCCTGATCGGTGGCCAGCAGGCGGAAGCGGGCCATGCTGCGGTGTCCCTCGGTAGACCGTTGACGCAGTTCCACCACCACCCGCTCCCCGGGCGCCAAGGCCAGGGGTTCGGCGAGCGCGAACACCAGGGCGCGGGGAGCTTTGTTGTCGCGGTCGAAACTGGCCCAGCCATTGCGGGGATCGTCATCCAAGGTGTCGCGGGCGTTGCCGTAGCCACCATGCTTCTTGGGGTCGGGTTGGAAGTCAGCCACGGCGGAGGCCAACTGAATGTCGCGCGCCTGCTCGCTGGCGGGAGCGCGGACCGTCACCTTGACATCGGTGAGGATGACATGGCCGTCCGGACCACGCCCCAGGCCGGCAGGGCCTGCGAGAACCTCGAGCCGGAAGCCGGTCAAGGGACTGACCGGAGGGGTGAATGTGATTTTGTAGTCGTCCTGCCGGGGTGCGGGGCCCGTGGCCTCAACCGTGTCGCCCGCCACCGCGAGCATTGTCCCCTCCACCGATTCGGCACGAGACGGCTTGACCGGTTCCCAGGCCCGCTTGCCCTTGGCCGCCTTGGCGCGCAAATCGGCCAGCCAGAGGCTGAACGGCCCGGACGCGGCCGCCCGGGCGGCGGTCTCCTTGGCCTTGCGGGCCTTCACAAGGTCTTCGGCGACGCCGATGGCGCGCTTGGCGAATGGCGACTCGTACTTGAGGTAAGGCTTGGCGCCCCTGCCCGCCTTGCCATCCTCGTCGATCGAGTCGAAGAACGCGGAAACGCGGTAATAGTCGGCCTGCGAGATCGGGTCGTACTTGTGGTCGTGGCACTGGCAACAACCCAGGGTGAGCCCCAGCCAGGCGGTGCCGACGGTGTTGACGCGGTCGATCACATAATCGACGCGCGACTCCTCCGGATCTCGGCCGCCCTCGCCGTTGGTCATGTGGTTGCGGTGGAAGGCGGTGGCGAGAACCTGGTCGGCCTTGGCCCCGGGAAGCAGGTCGCCGGCGCATTGCTCAAGGGTGAAGCGGTCAAACGGCATGTTCGACCTGTACGCGCCCACCACCCAATCGCGCCAGGGCCAGTTGGTGCGCTCGGCATCGCCCTGAAAGCCGTCGGTGTCGGCGTAGCGGGCGGCATCGAGCCAATCCCACGCCATGCGCTCGGCGAAGGCTTCGGTGTCCATCAGGGCCCTTGAGGCGGCGCGCACGGCGGTGTGCGACGAATCGGCCGACAGGCGGCGCACCAGTTCGGCGGAAGGTGGCAGGCCCGTGAGGTCGAGAGCCAGCCTGCGCGCCAGCACATGGGGCGGGGCCATGGGCGAGGGAGGAATCTTCTCCCTTTGCAGGCGGGCCAGGACAAAGGCATCGACTGGATTGCGGACACGGCCTTGGTCGGCGACGGCAGGAACGGCGGGGCGCTCGACGCGGTTGAAAGCCCAATGGCGCTCGAACTTCGCGCCGGCGGCGACCCATTCGCGCAGCAGTTCCCGCTCACGGGGAGAAACCGACTTGCCGAAACGGGGCGGAGGCATCACCTCGTCGGGATCGGCCGAAAGAACCCTCCTGAGCGCCTCGCTTTTCTCCGGCTTGCCGGGGACGACGGCGCCGTTGGCCCTGGCCGACTCGGCGTCATCGAGGCGAAGGGATGCCTTGCGCGCCGCCGCGTCCGGCCCGTGGCAGGCCAGGCACTTGTCGGACAGGATGGGGAGGATATCCCTTGAGAATGAAACGGGCCCCGCCGCCGGGGCAAGCGACAGGGCCAGGATGAGCAGGTTCGCCATGTCCGGGTTCCGGGACGGGGAAACGGATCAGCCGATCAGGCCTTCAAGCACGCCTGTGCTGTCGCCCAGGCGGTTGGCGGAGACGCCGGCGCGGTCGAGCATGGCCAGCCAGAGGTTGGCCAAGGGTGTCTCCTTGGCGAATACCAGGTGCCTGCCACCCTTGATGCCCGCGGACTTGCCACCCAGCAGCGCGACAGGCAGGTCGTCGTGGTTGTGGGCGTTGCCGTCGGAGTTGCCCGAACCATAGGCCAGAAGGCAGTTGTCGAGCAGGGTGCCGTCCCCTTCGCGGACCGACTTCATCTTTTCCGCCAGGTAGGCCAGTTGGGTGGTGTGGAACCGGTTGATGCGGCTGATCTTCTCCTGCTTGGCCTTGTCGTTGCCGTGGTGGGAAAGGTCGTGGTGCCCCTCGGAGACCTGCGCGAACGGGTAGGGGCGATTGGAGCCTTCGTTGGCCATCACGAAGGTGGCGACGCGGGTGCTGTCGGTCTGGAAGGCGAGCACGAGCAGGTCGCTGAGCAGGCGCAGGTGCTCGGGCAGGCTGGCGGGCACCCCCGCGGGGCGGCCGAATTCAGGCTTGGGTGCCGGCGGCAGCTTTTCGGCGCGTGCGATCCGCTGCTCGATCTCGCGCACCGAGGTGAAATACTCCTCAAGCTTGCGGCGGTCGGAGGCGGGAAGCGCGCCGGAAAGCGAGCGCGAATCGGCCAGCACATGGTCGAGCACGCTCTTGCGAACGCGGTCGCGGTCCTTCCGCTTGGAGTCGTTCGCCTGGCCGAACAGTCGGTCGAACACCAGCCGGGGATCGACCTCCTTGGGAAGGGGCTGGGTGGCGGATTTCCACGACATGGTGGAGGAGTAAACACAGCTATAACCCGAGTCGCAGTTGCCCGCCATCGAGCCGGCCTCGGCGCCGATCTCGAGCGACCCGAGCCGGGTGAGGTGGCCGACACGCGACGCCGCCAACTGGTCCACCGAAATGCCGGCGCGGATGTCGGTGCCGTCGGTCTTGCGGGCCTGGGAACCGGTGAGGAAGGCGGCCAGCGCCCGGGCATGGTCGCCGCCACCATCGCCATGCGGACGGGCCTTGTCGGCGGTGAGGCCGGTGAGGACCACGAGGTCTTCCCGCAACTTTTCCAATGGCTGAAGGGTGGCGGGCAGGGTTCCAAGCGCGCCCGGGGTTCCAGGCCGCCAGTCAGGCATGTGCACACCGTTGGGCACATACAGGAAGGCCAGGCGCTTGGGAGGGGAGGCAGGCGCCGCCGCCCAGGCCATGCTTTCAAGCCAAGGCAAGGCGACCACGGCACCCATGCCGCTCAGGATCCGCCGCCTGCTTGCCATGAGTTCATTCATGCGAGATTCCCCCCCCTATGGATTCTACTGATTCGTTTCCTTCGGCTCCCGGCCCCGCCTGAGGCGGAATGGATCGCTTTCCACAATCGCCAGCACCAGTTCCGAAAACTTGTCGCCCTTGGCGCCTGAACGCTTGAGTATGTTGTCCACCGCGCGGCGGTCGTAAGGCTCCAACCCGCGGCCCAAGGCGTAGGTGAGGAGCTTTTCGGCCAAGGCGCGCATGAACTTGTCTCGGTTGGAAGCGAGGTATTCCTTCACCGCGACTGGCCCATTCAGCTTCACCCCGCCGGGAAGTTCGCCAGTGGCATCGATCGGCTGACCGTCGTCCTTGTCGCGCCAGGCGCCGATGGCATTGAACGACTCAAAGGCGAAGCCAAGGGCATCCATCTTCTGGTGGCAGGAGGAGCACGCCGGGTTGGCGCGGTGCTGCTCCATGCGCTGTTTCAAGGTTCCCTTGAGGGCCTCGCCGCCTTCCTTCAGTTCGGGCACATTCGGGGGTGGCGGAGGTGGCGGAGCGCCCAGCAACTGCTCAAGCACCCACTTGCCCCGCTTCACGGGCGAGGTGCGGGTGGGATTGGAAGTCACCGCCAGGACAGCGGCCATGTTGGTCACGCCGCCGCGGGGCAAGCCCGAGACATCCACCTTCACGAACTCGTTGGCGGGAATCGGCTTGCCACCCTGCTTGACCGGTTTCTTGTACATGGGGTTCCCGGCGGTGTCGGCGATGCCGTAGAAGTTCGCCAGCCTTTGGTTCAGGAAGGTGTAGTTCGCAGTCACAAGTTCCGTGGCGGGCCGATCCTCGCGGACGACCTCGCGAAACAGCCTCATCGCCTCCTGCCGCATCGCGGCGCGGAGCTGGTCGTTGAAGACCGGAAAGCGCGATGTGTCCGGAGCGAACGAGTCGAGCCGGCGCAATTGCAGCCATTGCGGGAAGAAATTGTCCACCAAGGCGTCGGCCTTGGGATCTGCCAGCATGCGCCTGACCTGCGCCGGAAGGCCGGCGGCAAGCTGGCCCTTCTCCGCCAACACCAGGAGCGTCTCGTCGGGCATCGTGCTCCACAAGAAATACGACAATCGGCTGGCAAGGTGAATGTCGGCGACGGGGTAAGGTTCGGCGCGCAGTGCCCGGCTGTCGCGTTCGACACGGAACAGGAAGTGAGGCGAAACCAGGGCCGCCATGATTCCCACGCGGGCGCCTGCTTCCCAACGGCCGGCCTGCCGCGCTTCCAGAAGGCCCAGGCGCACCAAGCCGTCGACCTCGGCCTTGGTGACCGGGCGGCGATAGGCGCGGCGGGCGAAACGGCCCAGCACCTCGCGCAGACGCCCCTCGTCGGTGGTGGCCGTGGTGGCCAGCAACTTGAGTTGGGAAGGGGGGCGGGTGTCGGCGGGACCGACGACCTCGAACCATTCCACCAGGAGCATCCGCTCGGCACCGGGATTCTCGATGCGCGTTGCGAAGCGGGTGGGACCGGCGGGCAGGATCGCCTCCACCTCCATCACCTTGGCCTTGTCACCATCGCCGACAAAATCGAGTGTCTTCAGCACCTTGTCGTTGGCCATGAAGGCCACTTTGGGCCACACGCCGCCCTCGGCCTTGGCCGCGGCCCGCACCTTGAAGGTGTACACGCCCTCCTGGGGCAGGTTGAACGGCGTGTGCAGCCTTTCCTTCGCAAGTTCACGCCGTTTCAAGTCCTTGGGTTGGGCCGGTTCGAGGTAGCGGGCGTTCATGTGCCTCACAGGCGGCTTGGGCGGGTTGAGCACGATCGCCCTGTCCACGATTCCCTCGGCGGCGGCAAGGTACCGTTCCAGCAGCACCGGCGGAAGGGTGAGCACATCGCCGATGTTGTCGAAACCGTGGCCGATGTCATCGGCGGGAAAGTCCTCGGCGGGGTTGAAATCAACCCCCACCAGGTCGCGGACGGTGTTGGCGTATTCCACCCGGTTGAGCCTGCGGGCGGTCACCTTGCCGGGGTCGGGCGGGGCGGCGCGGTCGGCGGCGTCCCAAATTGATTCAACAGCCGCTACGAACGCCTCAACCTGCTTGGGGTCGGGTCTTGGTTTCCCCTCGGGGGGCATATCACCCCCACGCACGCGGTCGAGCGACTGAATCCACGCCTTGCGCTGCTTGACGATGGTGGCGGGGTCGTATTTCTCCAAACTCAGGCTGCCCTTGGGTTTGGCGCCGGAGTGGCACGACTTGCAATGGGTCGCGACAAATGACTGAACCACCTCGGCCGGCGCCGGGGCGGCGGAAAAGACGAGGCAGGCGATCCATGCGACCATGGGGCTTTCTCAGGCGGGATATCAACAGTTTACACCACCATGTAACCGCGCGCCAATCCGGCTTGGTCACAGCCCATGGAAACCAAAACCGGAGCCGGGCGCCGTGAGGCGCCGGGTCGCGCGCTGTTCACTTCCTCTCAAGCAGGAAGGCCACCAGGTCGGCAAGCTCCTGAGGGGTGACCTGCTTGTCCAGGCCCGCAGGCATCAGCGACACCGCCCCGGGAGTGACCGACTCCACCTCGCGGCGGGGAACCCGCTCCACCACCGACGGCCCGGTTTGGATCACCACCTCGGACTCGTTTTCGGATTTGAGCACTCCTGATACAAGCTTGCCTGAATGAAGCGCGGCGACCACCGGTTCGTAGCTGCGAACAAAGCTCGCGCTGGGCGCCACGATCGCCTCGATCAGGTCCTGCCGGGACCTGACCTGGCCGATGCGGCTCAGGTCGGGGCCGGCATCGCCTCCCACATAGCCGATCTTGTGGCAGGCGGCGCAGGCCGTCTTGGCGCTGTTGAACACCGCGTGGCCGCGCCTGGCGTCGCCGGCGGGCAGTTCCGCCACCAGCGCCAGCACCCGCTTGCGTTCAGCGTCGGCGCCGGGGTCAAGCTTGGCCAGCACCGTTTCGGCAGCGGCGCGAACCTCGGGGCCATGGGCCGAAAACACCTGCCGGGCGGCGGCCACCGGCACGGCGCGCGCCACCTCGGGTCGGCCCAGGGCGCGAGCCAAGGCCAAGCCCGCCGCGGATCCGGACTTTGCGCCGAAGAGTTCCAGGATGCGGCCGATGTCGGTCGGGCTGGCCTCGGCCAAGGCGGCGGCAATGGTGTCCCATTGTTCGGGCGCGGGCTTGGCGCGGCCCAACGATTCAAGCGCCCATTGGCGCTCTTGTTGGGGGCGATCGCGCTGGAGCGACTTGGCCAAATAGGCGATGGAACCGGAAGCGACGGGCAAGGCGGCTATGGCCGCAAGCCTGTCGCCCGCCGGGGTGGCCTCGTCGGAGGCGAGCTTTTCCAAGGGCGCCGACCATGCGGCGGGCAACGCCTTGCGGCGGGACAGGGGGGCGGCCAATGCCAGGGCCTTGCCGCGCGCTGGCCCGGCGGGGCCGGAAATGAGGGCCCCAACCGGTTCAGTCCACTCCGACGGTAAAGCACCCGCCGCCTTGGCGACGGCGTCGAGCGCCAGGGCGCGCCGGGCCGGGTCGGTCAGCCAACGGGCCACCAAGGCCTTGCCCTCAGGATGACCGGCGGCCCGGACCAACAGATCGGCATCAAGCCAACGCGGTTGGTCGCCGGTGGCAGACAGCGCGCGGGCCAACTCGGCGTCCCACTCGGCATGCCTGGACAAAACCCAGCGGCCCACGGCGGCTTCGTCGGCATCGGCGCTCGCGACCAGGGAAAGTGCCTTTTCAAGCGACTTCAACTGTCCGGCTTGATCCATCGCGGTCAGCAGCAAGGCGCGGTGCCGGCCGGACTCCCAGGCGCGCTCGAGTTCCGCGGCGGGAGCGCGGCAAAGCACCAGGGCGCGAACCACCGCGTGCCGCCAGGCCCTGTCGGACGGCGCATCCGCTGCCGACATCGCCCTAACCACGGCCGGGGCCGCCGAGGGTCGCCTGAGAGAGGCAAGGCGCTCGACCGCGGCGCGGCGCACAGCGGCATCGGGATCGGTCGCTGACAATCGGGAGGCGATTTCGGCACCCGCATCGCCACCACGGGAAGCGAGGCCGCGCAGGGCCGCAAGGCGCAACAGCGGATCGGAATGGGAACAAAAACTTTCGAGCTTTGCCTCGGCGGTGGGAACGGAGGCGCGCGCGATAGCCCATAAGGCACCCAGCCGATGCGCGCGGGAAGCACCCTGCGACCCGGCCACCGCAGCCAATTCCACGATCGATCCCCGGCCGGAAAGCACCGTAGCGGCGCGTGCCGCCACCGCATGGCGAGCATCGGTCAACAGCGGGGTGAGCGCGGCGTCGGGTGCGGACCAGTCGATCTTGAGGCCCCTGGGGTCGGCCACCTTGGGGGCGCCCTTCCGTTCCAGGCGGTAGATGGCGCCCAGCGACTCGGCCTTCACCATCTGCGACGACGGGCAGCAGAGCTTGTACCAGCCGCCCGTGTCCACCACGAGGATGGAACCGTCGGCATCCTCAACGGCATCGGTTGGATGGAAATCCTGAAAGTCGGAAACGATGAGGTCGGTGGTGTCGGCGGCCAGGGCCGAACCCGATGGACGCATGGCGTGGGCCTGCACCCGGCGCAGGTTGAACTGGCAGGAGAGGGCTTGATTGCGAAGGCCAAGGGCGTCGGAGCGGGCGACTGAAAGTCCGCATGGGGCGGCGGGGCCGAGGTCCACCAACACCGGCATCAAGGTGGGGGCGGTCCACAAGTGCCCCGGTTCGTGGATGGGCGGATGGTCCTTGCCGAACAGGGAACCGGGAATGGCGTGGAGCACGCCGTCGCGAAGTCCCCCCGCGGGGTGGTGCGCGAAGGTGCAGGTGACCAAAAGGTCTCCGGTGTCGGTGAAGGCGACGCCGACGGGATTGTCCATGCCTCCGGCCATGACCGATTCGAGCGCGGAACCATCGCGGCGGGCGCGGAAGACATGGCTGGCGCGGGTGGAAAGCTCGCCATCCACGGTTTTGTGGGTTTGGCGGGCGAAGGCCCCCTTGGTCCAGTAGACAAGGCCGTCGGGGCCCTCGAGGGGTCCGTGAAGGTCGTTCATGCAACCGGTCAGCGTGCCGCCGTCGTGCCAAACCTCGCGCTTCTCGGCCACGCCGTCGTCGTCGGCATCGATCAGGCGGATGATCCGGGGCGGAGTGCCCACCCAGACCTCGTCGCCCACCATGGCGATCCCCTGAGGCAGCATCAGGTTGTCGGCGAAGACCGTGCGCTTGTCGAAGACACCGTCACCGTCGGTATCCACCAGGCGAAGCACCCGGTGGGGGGCTTTTTTTGCCTGGATTGCCGAGGGTTCGTTGGAGCCTGACGACTCGGTGACAAACAGCCTACCCTTGGCATCGAACACGGCGCTGATGGGCCGCTCGACCAATTCGGGCCCCGTGACCCGGCGGACGGTGAAACCCTGCGGGAGGGTGAAACGGTGGGGGCCCAGTGTCGCCTGGTTGGCGGGAAGGGGCGCCGCCGACGCCTGGGCCAAGGCAAGCAGCGCGACAGTCAGCATGGGCGGATTCCTCAGGCCAGGAGGCCGGTGATCACCTTCTGAGGCTCGACGCCGGTGAGGCGCTGGTCGAGGCCCTGGAATTTGAAGGTGAAGCGATCGTGGTCGATTCCGAGGCAGTGCAGGATGGTGGCGTTCAGGTCATTCACATGAACCGGATCCTTGACGATGTTGTAGCTGAAGTCGTCGGTCTCGCCGTAGACTTGCCCGCCGCGGATGCCGCCGCCCGCCATCCACATGCAGAAGTTGCGCGGATGGTGGTCGCGGCCGTAGTTCTCGGGGGTGAGGGTGCCCTGGGAGTAGACGGTGCGCCCGAACTCGCCGCCCCAGACCACGAGGGTCTCGTCGAGCAGGCCGCGCTGCTTGAGGTCGGTGACAAGCGCCGCGGTGGCCTGGTCGGTGTCGCGGCACTGGTTGCCCAGTTCGCGGGGAAGGTTCCCGTGCTGGTCCCAGCCGCGATGGAGCAGTTGCACCACGCGCACGCCGCGCTCGACAAGGCGGCGGGCCATGATGGCGCTGTGGGCGAAACTGCCGGGGTTGGTGACGGAAGGTCCGTACATCTCGAGGATGTGGCGGGGTTCGCCGGAAAGGTCGGTGAGTTCCGGCACGCTCGACTGCATGCGGTAGGCCATCTCGTACTGGCTGATGCGGTTCTGGATCTCCGGGTCGTGGTAGCGGGCCGAGGAGATGGAATTGAGGCCCCCCAGGGTGTCGAGCATGGCGCGGCGGTCGGCGGAGGTGACCCCCTCGGGGTTGCGGAGATAAAGCACCGGGTCGCCCGAACCGCGGAGTGCGACGCCATTGAGGCTGGTGGGCAGGAAACCGCTCGACCACATGCGGGTGAACAGCGCCTGCCCGTTGCTGCCGTCGGGGAACCGCGGCGTGAAGACGACGAACGCCGGCAGGTTGTTGCTCTCGCTGCCCAGGCCGTAGGCAAGCCACGACCCGATCGACGCCTTGCCGGGCACCTCGCTGCCGGTCATCACGAAGGTGCAGGCGGGGTCGTGGTTGATGGCGTTGGTGTGGACGGTCTTGATGACGGCGATGTCATCGACAATGCGGGCGGTGTAGGGAAGGATGTCGGTGTTGGCCCAGGTGCCGCACCTGCCCATGCGCTGGAAGGTGAACTTGCTGGGGGCGACGGGGAATCGCTGCTGGCCGGAGGTCATGGTGGAGAGGCGCTGGCCACCGCGGACACTCTGGGGCAGGTCCTTGTTGAAGTACTCCTTGAGCACGGGCTTGTAATCCCATGTGTCGATCTGGGAAGGGGCGCCGTTCATGTGGAGGTAGATGAGCGCCTTGGCGGTGGGCTTGTGGTGGGGAAAGCCCGGCAGCGGCGGGTGGACCATTCCGGCGGGCGCGGCGACGGCGCGGTTGCCGGCCATCAGGCCCATGGCGATGGCGCCGGCGCGCAGCCCGGCGCCGGCGAAGAAGGAGCGCCGGGTGGGGGCGTCGGGGACGATGGAATTGGCGGACATGGCGGAGGCTCCGAGGGCGTTTTTCAGTTGCGGTTGATGGTCTCGTCGAGGTTGAGCACCAGGTTGGCGAGCATGGCGCAGGCGGCCAGTTCGGTTTCGGGAAGTCCAGCGGGCACGGGAGATTCACCCACACGGACCAGCTTGCCGGCGGCGTCCGTGTCTGCGGCGTAGCGGGCGCGCATGCGCTCGAGGAACGCCGTGGCCGACTTTTCCTCCTCGGGGTCGGGAAGCCGGGAAACCACCACCCGCCATGCCAGACGGACCCGCGAGGGGGAATCGGGCGCCTCGCGCATCAGCCGGGCGGCCAAGCCGCGCGCGGCCTCCACATGCTGGATGTCGTTCATCAATTGCAGCGCCTGAAGCGGCGTGTTGCTGCGTTCACGGCGCGAGCATGGAGTCTCGCGGTTGGGGGCGTCGAAGTTGCTCATGAATGGCGCGGGGGCGGTGCGCTTGAGGAAGACATACAGGCTGCGGCGGTAAAGGGATTCACCCTTCGACTGCTGGTAGACACGGGTGTTGGACCCGGTGAAGCCGACGGGTTCCCAGATGTTGGGTGGCTGGTAGGGCATGGTTCCCCTGCCGCCCATGTCGAGCTTGGCCAGGCCGCCGACAAACAGGGCATTGTCACGGACCTGCTCGGCGTCGAGGCGGATGCGAGGCCCGCGCGCCAGGAGGCGGTTCTCGGGATCCTTGGCCCAAATGTCCGAAGGCGCGGCGGAATCCTGGCGGAAGGCGCGAGACACCACCATCGCCCGGACCAGGTCGCGGACATTCCAGCCCCGGTCGCGGAAATCCCTGGCCAGCCAGTCGAGAAGAGCTGGATTCGAAGGGAGATCTCCCTGGGTGCCGAAGTCGCCGCTGCTTTTCACCAGTCCGATGCCGAATATCTGCTGCCAGTACCTGTTGACGACAACGCGAGGAACCAGCGACTGGCCCGGGGAAACCAGCCAACGAGCCAGGTCGAGCCGATTGGCGCGACGGTCCTTGACAGCCAAGGTCCCCAAAACGGCGGGAGTGGCGGGATCGACCTTGTCGCCGGGCTTGTCGTACTGCCCGCGCATCATGACGAAGCTCTCCCGCGGCTTGTCGAGATCCTTGTAGACAAAGGTGCCGGGGGCGTCGGAGTCGAGCTTGGCCAGGTCGGCGACGATGGCCGCGCGCTTGGCGCGCAGCGCCTTGATTTCGGTGGAAGCGCCCTCCCAGGCGGTGGCGACGAAGTGGTCGCGCACCTGGGCGATCTCCGCCTCGGCCTTTCGGGCGGCGGGCCCGGCCTTGATCCACCCCGCCAGCGGTTCGCGCACGCCCGTCTGGTTCCTGCCGCGCTGCGACTGCCACCAAGCGGCCAGCGAGAGCGCGGGGTCCTTGGCCGGGTCGGCTGTCCCCGAAACTCCAGCCTTGTCCCAGTAGACAAGCCCACCGAACTGGGTCATGGCGAAACCGGTGACCTGGTCGCCGGCGACAAGCCCGAGTTTCGAAGCCTCAATTTCCAGGCGGACCCACTTGCCAGCCTCGGGCAGGGGACCAGCGTTCACGCGCTCGGTGGTGCCGGCCCTGCCCCACTGGATGGCCTCGTAGTCGCCCCATGTGCCGCGGTGCAGCCAACCGCCCTTGAAATACTGGAGCATGAGGGTTTTCGGCTTGTTCGCCGGGTCGATGTACACATGGGCGAACAGCTTGGCGCCCTTGGGGAGCGATTTGGCCGGCATCCCCTCGATCACATCCTGCGCCAAACCGGCATCGGCCCGGCGAAGCGCCTTGGACCCGGAAAAGACCTTGCCGGATTTGGCATCGACATACTGCGTGGGGTGCCCCGGGCTGGCGAACACCCGACCGGAGGGAAACGCGTCGTCGAACCAGACCTCCTCAATCACCACCGGAGCGGGCTTGTCCTTGGCAAGGGCCGGATCGGCGTAGGCGGAAGCGCGAGCCAACCTGGCCAGGTCACCCTCGGCGGCGGCGAGGTCGGCGCCAAGCTTGTCGCGGCGCGCCTTGACCTCCGCCGTTTCCAGCCGGACCGTCGGCGCCGTCAACAGCGCGTTCCCGTCCAATGGTGGATCGGCCGCGGAGTGGAAGAACGCGTACATGGAATAAAAGTCGCGTTGGGAGATCGGATCGAACTTGTGGTCGTGGCACTGGGCGCAGCCGCCGGTGAGGCCCAGCCAGGCAGCGAACACGGTCGAGGCGCGCTCGACGGCGTTGCGGTAGACCCACTCCTCGGAGATTGAACCGCCCTCGCCCGTGGTCACATTGCAGCGGGAGAAGCCGGTGGCCACCTGCTGGTCGAGCGTGGCGCCGGGAACCAGGTCGCCGGCCAGTTGATCGATCGTGAATGTGTCAAACGGCATGTTGGCGTTGAAGGCCTTCACAACCCAGTCGCGGTAGGCCCACATCTGCCGCTCGTTGTCGAGGTGCAGGCCGTGGGTGTCGGCGTAGCGGGCGATGTCGAGCCAGTGCCTTGCCATCTCCTCGCCGTGCCGGGGTGATGAAAAGTAACGGTCCACCATGCGCTCGTAGGCGCCGGGAGCCTTGTCCGCAAGGTATTGGTCCACCTCGGCCACGGTGGGGGGAAGGCCGGTGAGCGTGAAGGCCACCCGGCGTATGAGGACCTCGCGGGGTGCCTCGGCGCGAAAATCCATTCCTTTTTCGCGGAGGGAGGCCTTCAGGAAGCGATCGATGGCGCCCCCATCTCCAGCGGGAACAGCAATGGCGGCCAAGGGTTCAAATGCCCAATGACCCTCGAATGGCGCGCCCGCGGCGATCCACGACTCGAGCAGCTTCACCTCGCGGGGCGAGGGGGTCTTGCGGGTGCTGGCGGGCGGCATGCGCTCGGACTCGACATCGGTGTGAAGTCGCTTGAGCAGTTCCGACGCTGCGGGCTTGCCGGGAACCACGGCGGCCAGTCCGGACTTGCCGCCCTTTTTGGCGGAATCGGCCTGGTCGAGGCGAAGCTTGGCCATCTGCTTGCCGGGGCCATGGCAGGCCAGGCAGTATTCCGAAAGGATCGGGCGAATGTCGCGGTTGAAGGAAACCTCGGCGGCAGAAGCCACATAAGGCAATCCAAGGGCGACCAGGGTCACGATCAGGCGCGACGGCATTGCGTTTCGTCCTCGCGGAACAACATGCGGGCTGGATGACACGCCATGGGCAGGCTTGAAGGGCGAGTCACATTCCTTCCAGTTTGTTCTGCCGGGCGGTGTGCCGCAAGCGGAAACGGTCAGCGGACCGAGGCGGAAAGCCTGTCGTTCTGAGGGAAACCATGGCCCAAGTGCTGGCGGAACCCCTCGGCCGCAGCGGCGCCGATGGATGCGCCGCGGTGACGGGCCCAGGATCTCATCGACTCGATGTACTGGTCCATGCCGTGCTGGCGGGCCAGCCAGTCGCGCTGTGAGGCGTGGAGCGCCAGCATTTCGGCCTTGCGCTCGAGTTGGCCGGAGATGTCGATGAGGATTCCGGGATCAACCGGCCGGCCCAGCGGGTCCTTGCCCTCGATGGGGTCGCAATAATAAAGGTGCGGAATATGGGCGATGGCCGGGGCGCCGGAATCAGGAAAGAGGTTGGGCACCGCGGCATCGAAGCAGGCGGCGCGGACCAGCAGGCTGGCGACCTCGTGGTCGGGCATGTAATCGGCGGGGGAGTGGGCCAGCACGATGTCGGGTCGCACCGACCTGAGCAGGGCGACCGTCTTCCTGAGGGGTTCGGGCGCGTAGAAGAGGAGGAGGTCTCGTTCCTCCAGGCAATGGTACTTGGCGCCGCCATGCCGCGCCGCCGCCAGTGCCTCACCACGGCGGACACGGGAGATCGCCTCAGGCGACAATTCCATGGAACCGCAGTCGCCGGGGGTGAAGGTGGCGATGTGCGCCTCCCAACCCGCCGCGACAAGCCGCAGCATGGTTCCGGCGCAGAGGATTTCGGCGTCGTCCGGGTGGGCCAGCAGGCTCAGGACAACGGGTTTCTGCGCTGTCATCGGGGTGGCAGCGGGCCGGGCTTTGGCCGGTTGGTGTTGAGGGCACCGTTCCGACCCTCCACGGAGTTCTTGGCGCTTTCCGAAATGATCTGCTGCGGTTCGGGATAATCGGTCTCGTCGAGATAATCGAGGAACGGGGCGACCAGGCTCATCTTGTTGAACGGGGCGGGTTCCCGAGGGTTGGAGAAGTGGCGGTACAACCCGGCCATCAGTCCAACTTCGCCAGCGGCATAACCCGTGCCGCCCCCGGTGGCGCCCAGAAGGGCCGAGGCAAATTGAATATCGGCCATGCGGGTGCCCAGGTCGCGGCGGGCCTCCGCGTGGACCGACTCCTCCTGCTCCTCGGCAAGCTGACGGTAGCGCTGGTCGATGGTGTAGCTTTCCTCCTGCAGCGATTCATCCTTGCCGTAGTCGGAAAGAACCCGAAGGGTGGTGTCGGAGAACCAGCCCTGCCGGGGCGCGTCGCGTAGCAGCACCTTCTCGCGCCATGCCACGAACGCGTCGGGCTTGCGGTAAATGCGCAGGGCGTCGCGCTCGTTGGCCAGCGGCTGGAAGCGGGCCAGCGTGTCGGCCTCGTAGAACCGCTTGCGGGCGATCCGCGCGGCGGGGTTGATCTCGCCCAAGGCGCGGGCGTAGTGGCTGGGGAAGTTGCTCATCTGCCGGTAGATGTCGAATTCCTTGAGGAACAGGTGGGCCTTCCACGAGGCCTTCATCTCATCGGACCAGCCTTCCTCGGGCTGGGTGTGGCGCGGTTGGGCGCCGCG
>Ga0214917_10002609_pt1 | contig 21683 bp, 24 predicted proteins | sample LL_1208_BB_MetaG_FD_177983 | JGI IMG/M metagenome (GOLD analysis project Ga0214917, IMG submission 177983) | Freshwater microbial communities from Lake Lanier, Atlanta, Georgia, United States - LL_1208_BB | ecosystem: Environmental > Aquatic > Freshwater > Lake | place: USA: Georgia | collected...
TTATTTGTAAGGCAGCACTCATAGAGCATTTGAGAACATCAGGAGGAGATACCAACGGTAAGTGCTATGATGTAGATTGTGGAGGATATTTGTGGCCGCCAGAAGTCCGAAAAGCCTTTGAACTTTTCGGTCCTTTAACGGCAGAAGATGAGACTTTACTGAAAAATTATGAAGAGCGATTTCCCAGAGAAGGCTATGGTGCGTTAGCCCGCGGAGGAGGCGGTAAGAGATTGCCAGCTCTGAATACACTTCTTAGACCTCTCAACAACGAACAATGTTTTCTGAAAAAAGGGGGGAGAAGAACACACAAGAGACAGAAGGGAAAGCGGGAGACCCAAAGTAATCGCAAATTAAAATTAAAGTAACCGTCTTGGCCATCCTGGCCATATCATATCTTTGACCACTGCAAAAAGCACGTATCCACCCAATTCAGTGCCGATTTAGATCCATGCAGATTTTAGACCAATGAACATTTCTAAATGTTTATCAGTTTAAATGATCGTTTAAACGGGCATTCATATGTATTACTAAAATATAATGGCTGATTTTTATGAAAATCCTCCTAAAACTTAATTGATTTTGAATAACAATTGCTTCTATGAACAACATCTTGTTGTATATTATGGTATAAAAAATATAATAATTGGAACTCTTGATTTACTAATATACTCTATCAACTTTGACATGTATGTTTTCTAGTCGTTATTTGTTCATACAATTGATGCCTAATATTATCGCACTGGCCAACATAAAAAAATGTAGAATAAATATATTTTTAATCTTTTGTATTATTTATTAGGTTTTAATATAAATTATGTTGATGATTTATAATTACCGATGTTCAATAACAAGACCCAAGTTATCATCAAGATAAAATGAAACCTTACTCTCGATCACTTCATTTTCCAACTTTGTGATTTTATGATAATAATCAATGATTTGTTTATTTGATAGTTTATTAATTAGATACGTGTTACTCATAATTCGCTCACCAGTCCAACTATTTGTCTCGACAATATTATCCCAAATCACTTGATGGTAAACCTCAATAGGGAGTGTATCAAGTGTATAATAATCCACTGATGAATCAAGGAAGTCCTTTCCGAGATTATCCCACTGAACCTTAGTTAGACCAGACATGTTTGATGTTATTGTTATATTGAGTTATTTGTAAAGTAGATATAGCTTCAAGACACTTTCAATTTTTTCGTTAAACGTTTGTGGGTATTGGGCATGCAATACTAGATATAAGAAATAGACAGTAGCCTGCCTAAATTCTTCGAACTGTATACAATAGTTACTAAGATGCCTTGTATTGAAGATGCCATTTACGAAAGAAACAGGACTTCTGGGCCAATTGATACATTTACTACGTCACGCGGCACACATGTAGAATTCTTCGAGGATTCTGAGTTTGGTTTTGTATGTATTATGGATGGTAAAATACAGTCCGCGACGGCGGATGAGGCCATATATCATAAATATTTGGCTAGTCTCGGACTCAGTTACGGCAAGACACCACAGCGTGTTCTTATTGTCGGTAGTGGTGAAGGCTGTCTGGCAAGAGAAGTATTGCGGCTTCCCGATATATCTGAAGTAGTCATGATTGACTGGGACGAAGATGTTGTTAATAGATTTCGCACGCGTTGGAATGTGTGGGCTGGCGGAAATAAAACCTGGGAGGATCCGCGATTGAAAATCGAAATAGCTGACATCTGGGAAATGCTAAATAGGGTGGATGCAGTGAATATGTGGAAGTTCGACTATATTCTGGTGGATTTGTTCGATCCTGGGAGAAGTCCCAAAGAGATTGAGCTCTGGGAAACTCTAATGCGTGGTTTGGCGGAGTGGGTGAGTCCTGGCGGAACATTGGCGGCATATTGTGGAATGTTTGGCGAAGACATTGCCGAGGAGACTCTCGCATATCTGAGTGGAGGGGGATACTGGCGGACCTCCATCCCTATTCGGTTGAACAATGAGGATGGTGCGAACAAAGATGGAATTCTCGGCAATCTCAGCACGTCCAAAATACACGTTCCTAGTTTTGGCGGCGATGCCGTATTCATACGTGGATACAAGCCAGAGGTGACATCTGAAATGAAAACTATTGTATAAGTAGAAACTTGGAGGATGCCGAGAAGTCACGGTGCCAATCGTTCAAAAACGAACAGAAGAACCAAGAAAAACTCTGCCATGCCACCAAAGTCCTACCAATCAACCGCAAAGGGGCTATATCAGTGGGCTAATTCTGAGTTGGAACATGTTGGGAGAATAGCCTCGGTAAGCAATCCTGACCTCCAATATGCCTATGCGATGAGCACTTTGAATGGAATGGCACATCTCAAGGATGCCCTATATGAATATATTACTATGAATAATACTTCTCATATGAAGGATGATTTACGAAAAGTTCATGATAAGGTAATTCGCGTCATGAAACACTTGGTGAAAACATATAATTTAAATGTTCAAACAATTGTGGATTTTAATACGCGCCATACTCTCAGCAATCTTTCCTATTTGAATTCCGCGAGTGCGCGAAAAACAATGCGAAATAAGAATGGTCGCTCAAGCATTCAGGGAGGAATGTGTGCGTGTATGGCAGGTAGACGTAGTGGCGGACGACAATTTGGCGGCGATGGACAGGAGACGACGGATTTCACTGTGCAGGGTGTTCCAACAACGAAGGATGAAAACAGTGTAATAGTAATTGGAAATTACGGACCTGTTTCCGCCAAAGAATTTAAAAATGTAATGGAAGATCGTGAGGCTGGGAGACTAGATTAGAGGCCTAAAAGTTTGTAGGTTATTTTACTAGAGTATCTGATTATTATAGTAAAATGCCGAACTTGAAAGGGGGTAGCGGTTATAAAAGAAAAAAAAAAGGGGGTGGTCTGGAGGATAAAATTACAATTGCAGATATGGAAGAGGACCAAATTTTTGGCAGAGTTGTGAAGATTCTGGGCAACTGTAATATGCTTGTATATTGCGAAGATAGTAGGGAACGAATCTGTCATATTCGCGGTAAAATGCGTTCGAGGATGTTTGTGCACATTGGAGATATTGTAATTATTAGTAAGAGAGATTTCGAAAAAGTTGAGCCTGGAAAATTACCTAGGGGTGATATTTGTCATAAATACGATACGAAACATCATTCCGCACTTCGTAGGAAATTTCCAGATATTAATCCTGACCTTTTCGCAAATATGGATTTGAAGAATGGGAAACGAGATGAAGAAGGTGAGTTTGAGTTCGAGGGTGAGGCAGAGGATGCAGGGGACCAGGACAGCAATGATGAGGAGGAAAATTCGGATGAATCTGATTCGGATGAAAATCTGAATCAAAATAAAAATAAAAAATCGAGTAAGTCTGCTGTAGAACTAGCGGCGGCTGCGGCTGCCTCGGCGCCTTCAGGGGCTTTGGGTGGTAGTCGTAGAAAACATATGGAGATTATGGAAAATGATGATGATATTAATATAGATGATATTTAGTCAGTCACTCCAACTCCAGCGGTCTAGATGAGTATATTTCAGTTTTTTCTTCCAATTTTTTTAAAAAAATGTAAGAAAAGTAGAGGGTTGGACTATCATGTCTCGTGCATCGACAGGCCCCTCTTCTTCTCATAGTTCTCACTCCTATGGTTCTCCACGTCACGGTTCAAGTGGCGGCTCTCGGCGTCGTGTTCAAAAAGTAGACTTTCGCAATATTTTACTTAATAGAAGTAATATGGAGCGTCTTGATCGAACCCTTCTACGGAATGGACCAGGAGCCGCGGATGATTATCAAATAGAAATTCATCGTGCGCGAGGGTCTTCTGCCGCAGTGGCTGTTGCTGCCAATCCTAACTTCTCTCCTGCCAATCCTAACTTCTCTCCTGCCGCAGGCTTAACTTCTCTGACCAATATTGGACAGTATGCGCCTGCTGATTTTGAAGATTTTGACCTGAATATTTTGGCCGATCTATCTGGAACGACCAATAATTGTTTTAATCAGATTATTCAAAATGTAAGTGCAGCCAGTTTAGCAGGATTAAAAACGACGACCGACAATTTTGTTCAGCCTCTTCACGCAATTAGCCGAAAAAGACTGCGTGAAACAATTAGCCAGGGCAATAATAGTCTCTTCAGCTTTTTGAAACGCTCCGACCGCACCCCAGTTCTTGGTGGTATGACGGCGAATGGACAGAATTTCGGAGAATATTTACTGAAAAAATATGGGAGCGAAATTGGAAATTTAAAATATCTTAATAGTGGAAAAGAGCATAATTATTTGAAAGATATTAATATTGATTTGAATATAAAAAATGCTGTAACTGAAATTGATACTGCCTTAGTTCAGAGAGGACACAGTCATATCGAAGAATTTATTCAACAAATACGTTGGGTAAGTGAAGAACTGCGCCAGGTTAGTGATAACATATTGCGCCTTGAGAGCTTGATACAGAAAAAAATGGAATACATTGACCTCATAGCAAGTCGCACGAATTTCCTATGCGGATTGAAGGCAAATGATGGCCTGGCAGGATTACTGGATGCGTTTGGAGTGTATGTCGAAAAGGCGTATGAGACGAACAAAGTCGAAGATGATTTCAAGGAATTACTGGAGTGCTATAAAAAATGGATAGTTCTGAAGGATATAGTTAGTCTCCAAAAAACGGTTGATATTGGTTGTTCCCAGAGTAGTGGGGGTAGCGGTGGCACGGAACCTGTTTGCTCGATTTGTTTAACAGACGGTATCACACATACAATTATACCTTGCGGTCATACCTTTTGCCAGGGTTGTATTAAAAAACAGACCTTGACTTGTTATATTTGTAGGGGAAGTATACGTGACCGCATCAAAATATTTTTCACATAAATAGCTACAGGGTCTTTCCAGAATATTTATGAATTTTCCTCAACAACAAAGTCATTAGGGCGAAGCGCGACGGCTTTTAGTGCGACTCTTTGTTCTTCGTCGAGATTACATACATCAGAGACTTTTTTAATTAGTCGCTCTGCATATTGATACCATAACTCTTCCAGAATTTCGACAGCTTTTTCCTTTGATACTCTACTAAGTTCAATCTGAGTCTTAATAGGAATCTGTTGGAGACATTTGGGACTGTCTTGTTTTTTGGGTGGCATGGCAGGCTGGCTGGCAGGCGATTTTCACCTAGGGAGACGGTCAGGAATACTCAATTTTACTGACTTTAGCCGAGAGACCTAAAAGTGTATTGCGATATATTTATAATGGCCGCCAATACAGTTCATCAATCAGATAAAACCAGCGAAACTATTACGGAAAATCAGTCAATCATTCAACCAAAGGAGAATGAACTACTCAATCTGACACATGCAGTCGTCGAATGGCGAAAGCTCCAGGACGAAGTTACGGAGTTACGGCAGGCGATGAGCGAGCGCCGCAAGAAACTGAAGGCACTCGAGGAAATTATTCTGCGTATTATGAAAAATCATAATATTGGCGCACTAGATTTGAAAAATAGTGGCGGTCGTGTTCTTTTTAAGAAGAAGAAATCAAAGACTGGACTCGGCGAAAAGAATTTGGCAACTCTCATGACCCAATTTTTTAATTCCGAGGCAAGAGCACAGGAAGCCCTGAAATTCATTGACGAACATCGTGAAGTTGTCACGCGCGAAGGATTGGCCTATGTCAATGCATAACGCAGCGCGGCGCAGGACATATTCCACTATAAAGGAAAAAAAATAGAGATAATTAGAAATAGGTATGACCGTCTCTCAAATTGTAGGTGGAGCTGTGGAAGCCTTTGTAGATGTGGATGGAACAGGTCCAGAGGGAAGCCGAAAAGCCATGCGCGCAGCGGTTGTTGCGTCGGTTTCAGGAATACTGAGTGTAATTGTGGCCATTTTCTTGGTTGCGCTTGTCGGTCAATTCCTGTGGAATAATGTGATTGCCGAATTATTTACATTTGCCCGACCTGCGCGCTCGGTCTGGCAAATTGTCGGTCTTGTAGTTTTCTTGTCACTTATTAGATAAAGAATGAACGCAGGTGGATTATTGGGTCTGATTGTTATTTTGCTCGCGGTGGGATTAGTAGTGTATTTAGTTATTTACAACTTGCCTTCCTCTGATAAAGTCAGCAGTTGTAATACGTGTGGGGAAGTGAAACCACCGCCTCCTTGCCCACGACCGTGCAATCAGTGCGGAGGATGTAAGCCGAAATGTGGGTGCATGAACCAGTAATTATGTAATCGCCCATATTTGCGGATAATGAACTGGAATCGCTCCTTCTAGCGATAAATGTTCAGTGATGAACTTGTTCAAAGACCACGGAATTTCTATGGATGAACCGTCGTTTTGTGAATAATACGTAATAGAATTATCAATATTATTAAATAATTTATACGTGAAAATATAATGATAATATTGTTTTTTATCCTTTATAAACGAATAAAGAACAATATATCCTGTAAAAGTCGAGTTACGTAACGAACGAATACATTCACGAATGCCGACAAAATGATGCACTTTATCTTGGAACATTCTATTTAGCACTTCTCCAAGATTATCGGGCTTTGTTCCATTGAAACCATCTTCGTGAATTTCTTTTGTATTACATGTTGTAATAATAAGTCTTCTTAAAGATCTGCCTGGATTTATATTTTTAAAATGAAAAGCATTTATTATTGCAACTGGGCCACATTTAAAATTATCTATTTGGACTTCATAGGGTTTCTTATTTATTTTCGAAATCCATTGTTGTGTCATTGGACATTTACAATCAAGCACTCCACATGGATGCACTAATTTGGGGGCGGGATTGGGTTTGAACATTTTATAGTTTTAAATATGGGATATTCTCTAACAGAGATTATCTTCAATTTTTACAGCATTTGCCAAATTCGCTGCATTCGTGCCCTTCTACATAGGTTCATAATGACCACCTGACCACGACAATTTACATTCAGGTCCAATAGAATTCTCACACGGAAATTCAATCCAACGTTTCTGCCGAATCGCCCATACTTTAACTGGGCGCCGCCACAAGTTCACAAATGAACGTATTTCAATAGCACCACCCCACGTGGAAGGAGAACGCATTTGTTGTATGTATGCAGGAAGCTCTAATTGTTTTTCAATATGAATCGCCAAAGATGCACTCAAGTCTTCATAAAGTGCTGGATTATTCTCTAAGTAATCGCAAATTTTTAGGCGAATTTGCTGTGGAGGTTCACCTATGAGTCTTGATAGAGAATTAAATAGACACGACATTCGATTCTAATAATATCCCTGATATGCTTTCAAGTAATCAAGGGTCGGAGGCAGATATGCAGCTGGCATACTTGGAGCAAATTGCCCAGCCCCATTTTGAACTGAGGCCAGACATCTCGACTTTGATACATCATACACATCAGACCAGGCGTCTAAGAAATTCTTCTCAGCCATGCTTGCGTCCCCTTCGGAGAGATTTAAAGAAACTGCTAGTTTCCTAGCCAATTCTAGGCCACGTTTTTTGTAGGTTTCAAAAATAATATCTAGATCCCTGGCTGGCATGGTTCTCGCCAAACACTGTCCAGCAACCTCCGCTACAGGTTCGCGGTCATGCGCCGTTTCAAACTGCAAATGACGCGTATTTAGCACGATTCCACTGGGAGACATCAGGTCCTTTTTCAGACAAGCAAGTTTACCGACCAATAAAGCAAACTCGCGCAGGTCTGCTTCGTTAGTTCCGCTGCAATGTTTCGACAATGTCTCAAGAGCTCTCGCTGCTGAATCCAAATCCCTTAGACAGGGCGGATCGCCTGAGCCAAATTGAACTCCTTGAAATCCCTCCGTAGTCGGTGTTAATTTATTAAACTGTGCTGAATAGAGTGGCACAGTTGTAAATAAACGAGCGCCGAAAAATACAAGTATTATAACCACTGCGCCTATGAACCAGAAAGACGGTGCTGTGGCCGAGAAATCCATCTAATTTCCTGTGGTTTTTTTGGGGGGAGCAGTGCAGCATCCAGGCTAATACAGACTCAGAGTTCTGGCACTCGGGTCGGTCGTTTCACCAGACCACCGCGGCATCCAAAAATAAGGGATAGTTTTTTCAGCATTATAACGACCGAAATATTCCTCATATAGTTTTCTGTAGTAATATGCTTCCGCAGTTTTCGGTTGCAGATGAGTGTATTTTGCCGCAAGACTCTCCCAGTTCGGAGGAATCGCATCGGATGCCAGGAGACGGTCGGCGATTTCCTGATACCAGGATTTCGCCTCACTACTCACACCGTCACTGAATGCCTCCTTGCGTCGCCAGAGAACTTCCTGTGGAAGCAAATCGTCATTTTTGAAAGCTGATCGCAATATATGCTTTTCCTTGCGAACAGCCGTGGGACGTCGTAAAGCCGTAGGAATGGCCTTGGCTACTTGCACGAACTGTCTATCAAGAAATGGCGTTCTAGGCTCAAGACCGTGGCTAGAAATACTCTTGTCTGAGCGGAGAACATCGAAGTATGCTATGTCACGTAGAAGTCTATCAGTCTCGGCCTCGAATGCTTCATCCGTAGGCGCACGATAAAAATACAAATAGGAGCCAAAGACTTCATCAGAGCCATCCCCATTAAATACCACTTTACAATCTGTTGTAGCTCGAATTGCCTTAGAAACGAGGTAATTGCCTACGCTTGCTCGAACAGTCGTAATGTCATAGGATTCAATTGCACGAATAACCTCTGGAATGGCTTTAAAGAAATCATCAGGTGTAGCTATAATTTCATGATGCTCTGAGCCTATTTTATCAGCCACCATGCGGGCATAATAGAGATCTGGCGAACCCTTGAACCCTATTGAAAATGTATGGAGTTTCTGCGATGAACCCATGTAGCGTAATTCTCTCGCAACCAGGGCAGCGATAAGTGAAGAATCAATACCCCCTGATAGTAGGGCCGCCAGGGGACGCTCTGCCATCATACGCTTGCGCACAGCAGTTTGTAGAGAATCACGGACCAAATCAGCGGCCAAGGATTCAGGAATAACACCAGGAAATTTTAGCCATGGAATATCATGGTATAACTGAGGATGCCATTGGGGATAAATTACATTCAAAAACGACGCAACTGACATTCCAACCCTATAAAGTCCGAAATGACCTGGCGGGAACTGAACAGCGGTTAAGGTTGCCGAATCAGCTTGAAACGGAACAATTGCCTTTACTTCTGAAGCGTAATACATGCTGCGGCCGCAATCTCTGTCTGCCATAAAAAGAGGGCGAACACCATATGGATCACGTCCAACGAGAACTTGTCCGCGTTCAAGATCCAGAAGAACAATCGCAAAGACACCGTCGAGCGCTTTGAAAAATCGCTTAGCACCATTAGGCTCGTCGCGTAATTTTAGCCAGAGCGCCCCCAAGATGGAGCAATCCGAGCCTGATGGATTGGATGGTTGTAGATCCATTGATTCCTTCAGAAATAACCAGTTATAAATTTCACCATTACATATCCAGGCTACTCGAGGCCGTCCATTCGAGTCATTTTCGACCATAGGCTGATTGCCTGATAATTCTAAACCATTTATTGCCAGCCGAGTAAATCCAAGATGGGCCTGGCAGTTTCTGGTCAAACTTCCGATGTTATACACCACATGCTCGCAAGTCTCGGGTCCTCTGTCTCGTAATGCCGCCATGGCCTTTTCAATAGACTGCGGATTCGCTCCAAAAGACTGCTCACATCCTTGAATAAATGCCCAGATACCGCACATTTTGACTCGCCGTGAATCTACAAAATAAAGTATTTAAACTTTAAATACGGAAATAATTTAAATCAGTGCTTTCAGCTTACAAGCCAGACATTTACCAAAATGGAACCTGAAAAAATTACTATTACATGCGAAGATACTCCAAAATGTCGAATTGTTTTCCTCACTATGGTGAAAAATGAATCAAAGATTATTCAACGATGTCTTGAATCAGCAGCCAACTTTGTAGATGCCTTTGTCATCTGCGATACGGGTTCCACCGATAATACGATAGAGCTGGCGCAAAGCTTTATAGAGAAGACTGGTAAGACCGGTGTGATTGCCAAACATGAGTGGCGTAATTTCGGACATAACCGCACTCTGAGTTTTCGTATGTGCCAGGATTTTGTGCGGACAAAGCTGGGGTGGAACTTATCAGACACATATTGTCTATTGCTAGATGGGGATATGGTATTTCGCTCGACCCCCCAGTTTTCAAAAGAGTGTTTGTCAGGGGCCGGATATAGTATTATTCAGAAGGCTGGAAGTCTCCATTACTATAATGCGCGACTTCTGCGTCTATCTGATTCCTGGACATGTGTAGGAGCAACTCATGAGTATTGGAGTGGTCCTGGAACGACGAATTTATCGGTGGACACAATCTGGATTGATGACCTGAATGACGGCGGAGCAAAGTCAGATAAATTTGTAAGAGATGCCAGGCTACTTGAAGCTGAACGCGACGAGCAACCTAACAATGGACGCACGTGGTTTTACCTGGCACAGACCTATAAAGATTTGGGGCGATTCGACGAAGCCATCAAGGCATATGAAAAGCGCATCGAAATAGGCGGGTGGCGCGAAGAAGTCTGGTATTCACATTATATGATTGCGAAGATATATGCTCTAAAATGTGACATTGCTATGGCGGAAATGTGGGGAAATCGTGGCATAGCATTCCATGGAATTCGCTCCGAAATACATTATTTGTTGACGAGAATTTTCCGTGAAAGAGGCGAACATTTTAAGGCATGGCATTATTATCAGCGCGGACATAAAATACCCTTTCCTGACGATGTCCTATTTGTTGAAACAAACGTGTATGGCGGTCTTTTTACATACGAGGCAAGTATATTACATTACTATTGTTTCCCGCGGGCACGCGCAGAGGGTCTTCGATTAAGTATTGATTATTTAAATGGTTCACTCGATGAGAATAAGGAAAATGTTTGGAATAATTTACCATTTTATATTGAGCGACTCCCTGAGAAACGAGTGACACCATTTCCTTTTGAGTCATTGGGGCTTGATAAGGATGTGTGGAGAATGTCATCTGGTAGTGTTGTCAAACTCACTGGAGATTGTAGTGGGCAGCTTCTAGTAAATATGCGCCATGTCAATTATAATTGCTCGGAACGCGGAGAATACAATAGCCGTGATTCCGATGGAATTGTGCGAACTCGAAATGCCTGGCTGAAAGTCCACGATACATCCGTTGAAAAATCGGAGGAGTTTATGAAGGATGAGCTGGGATTGCCTGAATATCGTTCACACATACAGGGTTTGGAGGACATTCGTCTCTGGCATGACTCAGATACTGGTATAGTATATTTCACTGCTGCCGCTATGGACCGAGTAGAAGAGCAGAAGTATCGTATTATCAGCGGCAAATATGACTGGAAGGCTGGCAAATTGACAAATGGGCGAGTGCTGGTTCCACCCACGAACACCCAGTGCGAGAAGAACTGGATACAATTGGGAACAGACAGCTTCATATATAAATGGTCGCCTCTGACGATATGTAATGGAAATGGGAATTTTATCAGCGATTTAAATCAAATCAAAACTCCGTGGATTTTTTCAAAATTCCGAGGCTCCTGTGGGCCTTGTCGTATGAGCAATGGAAATCTACTATTTCTTTGCCACAGTGTTCATTACGGAAGCCCGCGGAAATATTTCCATTATCTGGTCGTGCTTGAGCCGACATCCTATTCCGTCGTAAAATGGTCTTTGCCATTTTCATTTACTGGTTGCTCTATTGAATACTGCACAGGAATGGTATTAGACGTTCAGGACAATCCACTCTTCATTGTATCACGTTTTGACAAAAATCCTGTAGCAATCAGAGCTAGGATTGCCAAGGATTTTAATTTTGTTGTGGAAAAATAGGATTACAATGGAGGCGGGCACTTTAATTAAGATGAAACAGCTGGCTGGAATATCCCGCAATCAAGGTATACGTGATGCTAGTTACACAACACTTCTTATAGAGCGCACTCAAGAATCTATTCCATATGAGAATCAACTAAATAGGAATGTATATCTGGGACAATTATCAACCTCCATCTGTGTGGCACAACCATGTCCTCTTGATGTTAGTCAGGTGCAATTTAACGGAGTCGGTGCCCTATTAAATAAAAATTTTTGTGTGGATATGATGAACAATGGAAATAGATAACGAGCGGGAAGTCCAGGGAATAGTCTAAGGAAATTGTAGAATTACATGTATAAATGGCCGACGGCGAGACTAGCGGAAAAAAAACAAAAGAAGAGCGACTAAAAGAGGGTCTGGAAATTCTTAGAAAAGTCGAAGAAATAGGGGTGAGTCGTTATGTATTGGGATGGCAGGAGCTTAAAAATACAATATCAACTTGGGTTCGTGATGGAGAACCATGGTATGGTAAAATAAAATTTCCAACAATGGGGCGAGTTGCTGAATTGGTTTTACCCGTGAAATCTGGGCGGGTTGCGAATATGTGGTTCCGAGTAGCTAATTAGAAGCGGGCAAATTATTGCATGAAATATTACTAATATAGTTAAATTTCATGTAATACATTACACAGAAATTGATTAAATGGATTAAATTTTACCATATGTGTCGGGCTCAGGCTCGGTCTCGGTCTCGGTCTCGGTCTCATTAGGAAGTTCGTGAGACTCTTTATTTGTTTTGGTAGTTAAATAATACAATACTTTATAGGATCCTGGCTTCATTGAAATGTAAGGTAAAAAAGTCATAGTAACTTTATAGGTGCCATCACTTTCAAAAAAAGGACTTACAAGAAAATCTTTGCGAACTTGCTGCAACATATTGCCGACTTCAAGGGAATTCTTACCTGAATAATATTCAATAATATATGTCTGAGTCTCGACTGTAGATAGTAATTGTTCCACAATTTCAGTTTCCCTAATAGGAGTAGTTTGTAGGGTGGCCACGCCATTTTTAACATTCCAAATAGTAACGACTTTTAATGGATTTTGTAGGTCTGATTTTACATAAATTTTTGCGGATTTATTTTCTGATGATTGTATAATTAATAAATGAGGATTTCTCTCAAATTCTGATAAAATATCATCGTAAATTGCTGAATTTTTATTTCCCATTCTCTGATAAATATGTATAATTTATACTTTAGACCATAGACCATAGACCATAGACCATTTGAAAGGTTCGGCTCAGCTATGCTGAGCCTTACATTAAGCCTCCCCAAAGGAGAGACGAAATGTTTGTTGCTCTATATTTTTATAGAATTAGCATAATTCTTGCCGAGTGTATACAGGTAATTCTTCAATATGTTGAATCATAGTGCTGATGAAATTGTCACAGGCCGGTTTATTGGCAAAATTAAGTTCCTTCACTCTATCATGTAAATATACTCGTAGGAGATTATTATTAAAAAAAGTTATTCTATGTATAGTATTAAAAGGAATATATTCTGTATATAACACAAATCCTTTTGTATTCCTAGTTGTAATTTTTAGAAATCTTCCACTAATTTCTAATAATTCATTTCGAATAAAAAACATTATATCGTTTTTGAGATTGATGAAATCTGGATAAAATTAGGGCTAAATCTAATATATTTATGCTAACACACTTTAGGTGTTGATCCAAAAACTAATATGCAAATAATAATCCTGCTCGTCCACCATATATTCGTAGTATATTATATGATTCTACATAGGTGTATGTATTGAAAGAATTCACATTCGCTGAATCGAAAAAACCTGTTCTTGGTGCAATCTGTAAACGAAGCTCACGCCGTTTTATCTTATCCAAATTGGCTTCACCTTGTGACCTTGTAGCAGGAGTATACAGATTTTTCACTCCAAAAGGAAAATTATACAAATATCGATTGACCCACGGTGATTTTTTTTGCTCTAGACAGGGTATAATTGTCCTATACAGTGGAGGTGCCTCTGATCTAGTGCGAACAAGAGAGCCTTCATAGATGATTGCCGCCGCAGAAATTGGTTCGCTATCCCGCCAGGCAAAACCAGGCTTCAAATACGCTGGAATAGTCGCTGAAAGTCCTGATGCGTCGGGCCACCAAGGGGCGAACGGTGTCTCTGAATTACTCAGGTCTCTTGTTGCCAAGAAATGGGCATTGTATGAGGGTGCCTCAACACGCTGAACCATCCAGTATAGATCTCGCACAGGATTACCAATATTTAGTGGAACAGCAACATTTGCTGAACCAAGATTGGAGACAGGATCCAGCGCATAATGTTGAACCATGGGGATATATAGGTCTCCCAGACGATATGCAACGGCCTCTGGCTCATCCAAATAGACATATTCTGCCAGGATGTAGGATTCTCCCAGTTGAAGTTGCTGTGTCAGTGGACTAAAAACACCTGGCAAGATGGAAACATTGGGAGCAAGATCATTGGCATCGAAATTTATTCCAGGAACGGGTGATCCTGTTGGATCCGTTACATACATCTGGGCTCCCAATAAAGGATAGAGGCTCGTTCCATCCGCCTGGCTCGTATTTTCTGTTACGCGAGAATCAGTGTAATAAAGCCCGTTAATGTCGCGAAATCTGATAGAAATTCGCATCTCATCTCTGGAAATGGCGTCCGTAGGTAGAGCAGAGGCCGGATCACCTCTGGCGAACCAAAACGGTAGGGGAACTATGACTTGTGTCGGGAGAAGTGTAGCATTAGGGAAAAGACTATTACCGAACGAGGTTGGAGCAAAATTCGAATCATTTCTTTTTATTAGTCTATTGATAGCTGTAGTCTTTTCGAGGGTCGTATTGAATTCATCCATGATTTCAAGTAGCCTGCTATCGATTGTATCCAGACGCTCATTAGCGAAAAAAATGGATGCCTCTTGGACTAGAGCGTGTCCCAGACTATTTGTCCATCCATAAATCGGTAAAAGAACTTGGCTCGGATCCACGGCAGCCGCTGCCGCCGCACCCACGGCAGCCGCACCCACGGCAGCCGCTGCCGCCGCATCTCTCTGCGTTTGGAATGCGCTATATAGGTCAGGCATCGTAGCAACCAAATAGAGACGCTGCACAAGATGACCCTGGCGACGAATACGGAAATATCCAGTTTGTCCGAATTGCGGTAAGTTATCAAAATCTATTCTGTAAAACTGCGTCGTAAAACGACCCGAGCGTCGAAAAACTTTGTAGAATGGGGCTGCGCTAACTTTACCGCCGAATTGAATGCGCTCATCTTGTATGCCTGTTGAAATGACTTTGAGCAACGAGGCCACCATTTGGAACTGAAGTGCCGTCTATTCCCTATTCAGTCTTAGTCTTAGATTCGGTGAAATATATATTCTATATTCTTTCTAAGATTTCTAACTTTACTTTATAGTAAAATATTTGTATAAATAGAATGAACATAAGACCTGAGCAGCCTGTTCCGCTGGCACCACTGAAGATTGCTCCAGTAAAAACGCGACTTTCTAAAAATGAGACCAAAGAAATGAATAATTATGGTGAAGTTTGGAAAGTAAATCTCAATAAATTAGGAAATAATGGAAAAATTTTTGTAGGGAACACTCCTTCCACAAATGAAGAAATGAATATAAAACGTAGAAATAATAAATTAGTGTGGGCAAGAAAACCCATTGGAAAATCAAATACAAGGCGTGATGGAGGGCGTCGTAATAGACGTCGTCATACTATCCGACGGAAAAAGTAATGAATGTAGAATTTTATTGAATTTTAACATTACTAAGTCTGAACTATATACTGTATAGGGGTGCGCAGTGTCTTTCGCCAGAGGATTCGTTTCCAGAGCTCTGGGCCATTCTGCCAGGATTGTCAGTAATTCCTCGGCATTTGAATGGAGAATGGCACGGTCGCCTAACGTGTCTAAATGGAATCTGGCATTTGCATGCCGAGATGCCAGGACAGGTTTGCCAGCCAGGGCGAACTCGGCAACTGCCAGACCAAACGTTTCGCCCTCTTTACGGCCATATATCATAGCATCAGCGGAATTAATAAATTGCCGCTTCCGCTCCATGTCAGCCGTCCCAGACAGGAAATGTAGACGCGGATGACGCGGGCCGAATACCACATGATTCATAAAAATAAAATGACAATCATGTTGGACTGCCTGTTGCGTTTTGATAAATTCACAGATAGTTCTTCGAACATAAAATGTGTCGAACTCGAGTTGGCCTCCATAGGATGCGAACACGAGTGCCGCTGGTGCTATACCCAATTCTTGACGAAGATTTTCTTCAGTCGGGTGGATTTTTACAATATTTGGTAAAACTGGATAGGATGTTTTGAAACGAGTGTTGAGAAATGGTGAAATCGGACAATATATGGAGCCGTGAGGATATTCCGTCGTAAATATGGCGTGAATTATGGTCGGACAACAGTCAAATACCAGGCCGTCCCATGGAGCACCCGCTTTTTCTATAAAGAGAACGGCGATGTCGTGTTTTCTTACTAGTGCGGGAATTTCATCTGGCGATTCATAATACAGTAGGTTCGGGCCAAAACGCTGGGTGAATTTGTCATAGGCGGCCTCGTTCACATCCTGGGGATCTGCTTTCGCCACGAGATTGTAGGGTCTGACCATGACAAAAGAGTAATGGCCCAGAATTTTCTCATTATTATCCGCATAGTCGAAAAGACTGACCTCTGCTCCACGAAGTGTCAACTTATTTGTGACAAAACCCACACGAATACCTCGCACCGACATTTCCTATATAGTCTTTTGGGATAGTCTTCTGGAAGTTTTAGACTTTTTTGCCTGGTAAATTTGATTTGTTTGATTTGTTTCAAATAATTAAGGTGCATAAAAATGAAATTCCCATTGTGGATTCCATTCGTATTTCTGGGTAGTTATTTATTATATGTGCAGGACGCACGAAAACCTAGGCCAAATATTCGTTGGCCTAGCCCCACCGATTCTTCAAAATAACCGCCGAAATAGAAAAGTGAGAAAGATATTTCATTCATTTCGTAATAATCCTAGCACATTTGTTGTAGAAAATCTTGGAAAATATCTGTGATTTATGTAACTCACAAATATAGAAAAAAATATGACCACAATCAAATACCGTAAAGTAACTTTATAGGAAAAAATAAAACTAAATAGGAATGTCAAAATTATACTATGAATCATCGAATCCAAAATAAAATTTTTTATTAGAATCATTCTATTTGTTGGAATGTTAAGTTTTTGGAAACGTCTAAAACTTGAGAGGGACTAACTATTGAAAAGAGGAGAACATAAGCCATTTTCAAAACGAAGCCAGTTAAGTCCATGAGCAAAAACAAAAACTTCCCAACCTTGACTCACATCTGCGGCCCATGTGCTAGCTGCAGAACATGGCTTGGGAACGCGAACGCGTAGATTGAGCGTAATAGTATTACAACGGCTGGCGTTAGCCGTTCCGTTAGGCTGGTAGTCTTCGGGAACTCTTGAAAAAGAATATCCATACATTTGAAGAGCCCATGCTGCATATCCCCCCTCATGTCTGCGGCATATTTGATGACGAAAGAAATCGCCCTCCGCAGAAATAACTTCCAACCCATTAAATCGTAGAACACCATGGACGAGCCACGGTGGATAAACCACTTGGGGGTCCGATTCGACATAGGGTCGGAAATTCCCCCATTCATTATTAATTTGAACGGCTTTTCTACGAAAAAACCAGAATATCTCCTTTAAAGGATTATTTAACTCAAGAGGAAGTTGAATTTCAATTTGGTCGGCAGCAGCGAGGGACTTGGATGCAATATATTTCTGAGGCTCGTCAAAATGAAACCACTGAACAATATCGGTCATCTGCTCGAACGGACTACGTAGATAGGCGGAACGGATTCCACCGTCGCAGAGTGCCGTAGACACAAGTAGACGACAATCTTGGAAATCGGGCGGCTGTGTTGTAGTTGTCACAGTCACAGGACCAGAATCCGTCAAAAACTGCACTTCAAGTCCCAACGGCCCCTCTTGACATGATGAGCGGAACCCTGAAAAACTTCGAATGCACTCGTTAAAAGGTCGAAACTCAATATGAATGCGAACAGTATTCCGTGCTGTTGAAAGAATCGGAAATGCCTGTTTCAGATTCCTCGTGAAGAAAAAGGAGAGTGGGCAGAATATTATTCCATTTTCAGTTGGCCAGGGACGATTGGGATTGAACATACCCGTTGTAGAATAGGGAGTCACAGGAGCCACGGCAACAGCATCCGTTGCAATTCCGAATTGTGTATCCTGGTCATTTAAAAGATTCAAATAGGCTCGTATATATTCCCCTGGGATTCGCTCTATTGTTTTATCAGCTACTTCGAATTCAGCATAGGCAATTATGGAAGTGCCTATACTCACACCATAAGTATAAATGGCGCCACTAGGATCATATGTTGCCGCTCCCCTTTGAAGTTGACTAATAATATTCAGAGGTAGCCAGTGCCCTAGCCGTATTTGAAGAACAGTATTCGTGAGTAGGTCGCCAATAGACATATTTCCAATTTCAAATGTGCATCGCTGGCCCCAAGAAGCAGGTCCGCGCTGAGTGATTTCCTGAATATTTGTCGAAAGAATCTGTGTTCTCCGAATAGTGGCCTCCTCAGAGCCTCGGAAAAACCATGACGTAGGAATTGAATTATTATCACCCACATGAACCTGCGGAGAAGGCGCGGTCGGTCTCGAAGCGGGTATACCGCTCAAAGGAAAAAAATACCCATCTTGTGAATCTCGATCAGTCAAATTCAAAATGGTTGTTATATCTCCTCCTGGCCGTTTGAACCCGAGATTGTTCAAACCAGAATCAATTTGTTGTTGCATCCTGACCCAGATACTCTTCTATTCAGTTTCTTTTGGATTTAAACCGATGAACATCCTGCTAGATTTTGGACTAACAATCTAGACCGGACTCGGAAGACTACTGAAATTTGGCTCAAAAGGTGGATTAGCGTTATACAAATGATGATACAGCTTGGCATCATTTTTAGCTCCTTGTTCTTTGTAAGGAATCCAAGTAAGAATACGATTGCCATTTTCATCATTCAAATCCCAGCGCGGATGGGAAGGTAGTAAATTCTTGTAACCGAGAATGTCCAGAACAACATGAATAATACCATTACTACTCTTAATAGGGGGTATGTCAATTTGAATGTAAATTTTTCCAGGTTGTGTATAAAAGGCTGGCAGAATTTTAGGTAAAGGCAGCCACTCATTCTTTGGAATCGGCGCCCAGTCGAATAGGGTGTATTCAATATCGTCAGAAAATGCCAGAATGATGCGATATTTTGCTGGCACATTGCGGCCATATCGTAGACGAAGTGCCGTCCAAAATGTTGTAGGACTATCACGGAGGCGGAAATCACACATGAAGCGTTCTCCGCCGCCTGACTCTCGATACGTCGTAATTTCGGAATGTCGCCTTATTTCGTCGTCAGTCCATTCAGGACGAAGAAGTCTGGCGAATGTCAAAGGGACCTCTGGGAGACCAACAGCGGCGGGCTGACGCTGCTGAAGTATGGGCGTCATTTGAATTCCTGCCGCCGCCCCACCACCCGCTACTCCTGGCGGAATAAATAGGCTATCCAGCTGATAATTCAAAGCATGAAGGAGCAAATCACGATAACTCATTGTATTTTTTGGATATTCTAAGAGTTGAGAGATATTTTAGAAGGAGTTCGGATGACCTCAATAAGATTTCCGACGGTTTCAATTTTTCTCCTCGCTGCCTTCGCCTGTCATTCCAAAGAAATTTGAAGATTTTTATCCACAGCCATATTTCCAAAAATGACAGATAGAGCAAAATGTTTTGCCAGAATAGCCAAAGACGGTGAGTGGTTTAAATTTAAAGATTCCACTGGGAACCAGGTTCGTAAAAGATGCTTTAAAGAATTTCGCTGCGAATATTACGCAACACGTGATGGACTTTGTGAGCATCACTGGACAAAAGAGTGTGAATTTAGTAAATACGGACGATATGACTCTAGACATCCTATGAAGAACTGGGCGGGAAAAATAGGGCAAGAATGGCCTGAACTCCATGCAACTTTCTGGGATTCCCCTGAATATCACTTGCTCATTAAAAAAGGTCTATATATTGATAATACTGAGATAGAGCTTTGTAGGAGAGCACGCGCAGTGGCGGAAAGCACTGAGGAGTCCAAATCTGAGCCAGAAAAGTCCCTAAAGAATACAGGCGATATTGAAACAGACATGGTAAAGCCAAAACTGAAGCCAATGCCGAAGAAAACGGAGAAGAGTGTGGACAAATCTGCTCATACGAATTTCAATAGTGGGAAAGTAAATAGTGTTTTACAATTTGAAGAACCGGTTTTATTTCGGGATAATAAAATCCCCTATAAAGTCCAAAAAGTCGAAAAAATTACACGTGAACAATTGAGGGAGTATGTTATGACTTTTTTGGAGGAAAATCCTGAAATGAAAACATTATTCGTCTAAATTTTCAGAAAGATTGTATTCAATACAAATATTTATCCTATCAAGAGTAGGGTGGTCGTGCTCTGAAGGCATGCCAATTTTCCGAAAAACACGTAAAAGTGGCGGATTAAGAACCAATACATTAGCAAAAAATTTGCGTCCAATTCCGAAAAAAGACGCCCTGGTAGATTTTAAAAAACTTCAGGAACGTGCCAAGACATGTGGTCCGTTCAAACCCCAAGAACGCTCGGGACTCAGGACCTTGAATAGTCTTTTTTTTAAACATCGTCTTCGAGCACCAGGCAAAAGCGGCGTGACTTTTCCTGAAACTCTGGCGGATCCTGCTAGGTTAGACTACATAGAGAAGAAACTGGCAAAAATAAAAAAGCATCAGCCACAGAACGAACTTCGTCATTTACGGCAATTATATGATGTTTTTCAACTTTACTTTGGAGCAGTTAATCAGTTTCGCCCCACAGAGGCACTCAAAATCTATTGTGAACTTCGGCCACAATATGGTATATTGGACTTCAGCTCTGGCTGGGGAGGACGTTGCATAGCGGCTCTCGCCGCAGGTATTCCATATTACGGGTGTGATGCGAACGAGCGTATGCGAAAATCCTACGAAAGTCTGGTAAAGATTGCCGAGGAAGCTGGTGCTGAGCCGAATGTCCACATGATTTTTCAGCCGTCGGAAACGGTGAAGGACTTCAAGGCGGAAATTGCAGGTGGGGCTAAATACGACCTCGTATTTACCAGTCCACCATATTTTACTCTAGAGAAATACGAAGGAATGCCTAAATATGCTGGAAAAGAGGGATTCTTGACGGAATTTCTTGGCCCCGTTGTTGAACGCTCATGGAAAGGCCTTGAACTTGGCGGATACATGGCACTAAATATGCCCAGTTTTATGTATGATGCGGTCAAGGATAGTCTGCCACCTCTATGGGGCAAACGAAAATTAGGAATAGCTGCGAGGCACGGATCAGATGCTGGAGCAGGACGAGCCATAACTAAAAAGAGTGAGAAGAAGGCTTTTGAGTGGATTTATATCTGGAAAAAAGACAGAACTTAAAAATTATTTTTAATTTAATGAAAAATGCTAACCCTAACCAATGCAAACTGACGCCTTGGTAATCATTTTTTCAGGGCACTGCCAGCACATTTTATATCTTCTGAAAGTGGCATTTGTGTCAATTATTTTAGGGATTTTATAGAATTAGGATTAAATCTTACTAGAGGAAATAGTGCACGATTTGAAAATAATTTACAAATAAAACATTGAGTGAAGAATATTTTAAAAGTCCACAAAATTATAATGAATTGCAAAATCA
>Ga0214917_10002610_pt1 | contig 21680 bp, 10 predicted proteins | sample LL_1208_BB_MetaG_FD_177983 | JGI IMG/M metagenome (GOLD analysis project Ga0214917, IMG submission 177983) | Freshwater microbial communities from Lake Lanier, Atlanta, Georgia, United States - LL_1208_BB | ecosystem: Environmental > Aquatic > Freshwater > Lake | place: USA: Georgia | collected...
TCGCATCAACAGATGCATAGGCTCCTGAACTAGTGTCAAACTGGTGCCCATAACCGTTGAGCAAATGAAGCTCCGATGGCACCCCTACCGCTATGAGTTGCTTATATAGATCCACCGAACCATAGGTTTCGATGGAACCGGTCTGAGCGGTGTTCCCGTCGTACGTTCCGTGAATCATGATACAAGGCAGATCGGATGAGTTTACCGTATAAGCTCGAAAACTCGTCTCAGGACCTCCAAAAAGAACGGCGGAGGCCACCATCCCACTCCGGTTATAGACGGCGGTGGCATCGGAAGTGACAGAGGAAGCCGGCGTAGTGGTGGACATCGGATCGGCCGTAGAAAGTCCTCCCTGATCCCCACTTTCCCTCGCCGCCAACCAGGCGGCGATGCGCCCCCCGGCGGACCCGCCGAGAACAAAGATGGCGTTGGGATCCCACCCATAGGTGCTTGCATTGGCCCTGACAAACTTCACCGCCTCCAAAGCGTCGGCGGCTGCATCCCGTAAAGCGGGCAGTTGTAGGGCATCCGTATTTCGGTCGGCCGTTGCACGAAGTCGATAATCAATGGCAAGGGCCTGAAATCCACGAGCGGCCAGCTGGTTTCCCAAGCTGACGATATAGGACTGGGTACGGTCGGCCGAAGATGCGTTGTACCCTCCACCGTGGATGAGGATGACAACGGGTAGGGCGACTGCAGGCGCGATCGTCGGTCGATACAGATCGAAAGCAAGAGTGGTAGAGACGCCTTTGTAGTCGCTCACGACCTTATACGGGATTCCGTAGGTGGTAGAGACGGGATAGCCAGCCGTTAGATAATCGGATGGCACGATATCCTGCACCGTTCCGGTCAGGGCAAAGTCCGACGTACCTGCTGGGGCATTGGCCACGATGCGACCGCTTCCACTGGTCCCCGTACCTCCAAATCCGACCAAACGGAAATATCCTCTCTTTCCCGCCGTTAGAGTGATTGGGTTTGCGGCAATAGCAGCATTCACTCGAGCCGTGATATCGGTATCCAGAATTTCGCCTGCATTCGCAGGGTTTACCACGTCGAATGGGCCATAGCTGCGGATCGGAGAAGGATCAAATGCAGAGTTACTATTGCTTTCAGAATAGAGGAGAGACCACTTCTTGGGACCAGATGCACTGACCTGCAGGATCAGCCTGGAGATTCCGGAGATCGTGATTTTTTTTCCGCTATCGGCTTGGATTTCGAAGGAGAAATAGTCGTTGTTGGTTGTGCCATTGGGTCCAGGACTAGTTCCACCCGAGGTCCAATTGCTCGCGCCCCAGGCGTATGGATCGGATTCGAAAACGTTAGGCGAAAGACCTAAGGCCATGGCAAAAGATTTTGATCCCACAACCCCGATGGCCGTGCTCCCCGAAATTACGCTAGTGACAGTCGAGTTTACCGGAAAATCCCAACCGATTAAAACTCCCTGTGCATTAAGGGATGAGATTCCCTCAAAAAGCAGAAAGGCCAACATCGGCAAAAAAGCCTTCATTGAGAATAGGTTAGCACATAATTCAAATTTTGTTACGGACAATTACCCCTAATCGACAATGCCCAAGATTCAGAAATCCAACACCGGTATGGACGGCGACCTCTCGCCGTCCATGTTGACCATTCAAAGATCCGCGTCCCATATGGGCCCAAAGGGTAGCCGACCCTACCGGTTAAAAATTCAGGGCTGCAAAGTGGCCTTCAGATGCAGGAACTTCTTTGGATCCGTTCCGCGCGATACACTGAAATCCTGCCTTTGAGTCACCCCTGCTACCACCCCTGCTTGGCTGCTATTTTCCACACCCGGGATTGGGGATCCAGTCACCCAGGTCCCTAGAGTTGTTCCATACTCGCCCACCACGTTTAGCTTTGGATCATTGATGCGGATCAGCGCTGTGATCGTAAGTTTCGTTGCGTCAGAAGTAGTGAGTGTGGGAGGCACGACCAGTGAGCTTGGACTCGTTGCTCCTAAGGCATACGCCATCAAGTTTGAAATTCCATCTCCGTTATCATCGGCAGTCGGACTGGAGCTACCAAAGAAATCCGAGTACTCCGCTATGTTCGTCACAGCAACAACCACCGTCCCCTCAGCACTCGTCGCTGTCCCGTCAGAAACAGTCACCCCCAAACTGTAGGATGTAGTTCCCTCGAAGTTTAGAGCTCCTGCCACAGTAATTTGACCTGTCGCAGAATTAATGGCGAAGGCACTCCCCGTATTTCCCGATACAATCGTCCAAGCCGATAACGACGCATTGGCGTCCGCATCGGTCGCTGCCACTGTCCCTACCACGGTTCCCAAAGACGCATTTTCAGCAACCGAGAATCCCTGAGCTGCCGTAATGACTGGAGCTGTGTTCGCAATAACAGGTGAGCTCGTAACTACTAGAGATCCCGTCCCAATGATTGCACCGCCACTGTTAGTAGAGTTATACGTTCCTGCAGCACTCTGAACCCCGTTGAGGTACAGCTTGTCAACAGTATCGCTACCGACGAAATCCAGATTGAGATTCGCACCTGCAACAATCGAAACTGTCGAGCTCTCATTGCTGGAGTTGATCTGTTTTAGAGTCAACTTTCCCGCACTTACCGTTGTATTTCCGCTATAGGTTAAGGTTCCGGAAAGAACAACTTCCCCCGAACCCAGTTTGTTGACGCTTCCCGGTTGGCCCTCCACCTCGTCTTGAACACTCCCCGCCACCGTCAGGGTAAATCCCTGTGAATCCAGATTAGCGGTATTGTTGTTCTGAATGAGAAGAGCGCGACCCGCATCCAAGATCACATTGTTGGTTGGGACAAGATAACTACTGGAAATTGTTTCGAAACGAATTCCTCCATATGCGCCAGGAACAGCGCTATTGGTATTCGTGCTTCCCAATGCCCCATCTGATCCAAAAAGAACTCGCCCCGTACCGATCCGAGTCAGGTTGGTATACGTGTTGGCAGGATTATCCAGACAGAGGTCACCCCCATCTGCCACACGAACTCTACCAGATCCACTAATCACCCCGCTAAGATGAAGAGCCCGATTCCCGCCAGATGTTGCATTGGTTCCAGGATTAAATGTTCCGATAATATTGGTAGCCGAAACTCCAACCAGAATCTCATTTGTGAGAGTCACACTCTCAGCAGCAGAAGCATCCATACCAAAACGCCCAGCGCCTGTTGTATCACTGAAATAAATCTGGTTCGGAATATTCAACTGGTCGACCACATAGACGCGAGCACGCTGGGCCAATTGCAGTCTCCCTATAAATGTATTGGTCCCCTTAAGAATCAACTTCCCTGCGTTCTCTACAGAATTGATCGCTACAATGTTGGTAAGTCCGGATATCGGTCCAGCCAGTGTCATGGAAGAACCATTGGTGTTTGTTCCTGCCATAAAAGTTCCCTCTCCCGCAGCCCAAAAAGAGTTGGTCAAAACAAGATTCGTTGGGCCAGCACTGTCATCCAAACCAAACATCCCCCCCCCTGTGCTAAAACGAAGATCTGCATCCTGACTGCTCGTTGAACTTACTGTCCACGCCGGAAGCTGATTTTGCGCCGAAACAAGGAGTGTTGCATCCCCTCTTAACTGCGTTCCACCTGTATAAGAATTAGCCGCCCCAAAAACCAGAGTTCCTGAATTCGTTACAAGAAGGGTTCCAGGTCCGCTAATCGCGCCCTTCCAATTCAGCACTTTGTTATTTGTTACATTATCCGAACCATCCCCGATCGGTCCAGTTACGGCATAAGTTCCGACACTGATATTAGCGCGACCACCGGTGTTGAGGATGAGTTGATTGGTGATCGTCACCATCGATGGACTGCCATCAGCAAGAGCTAGATACGGAGTGACGGTACTAGAAGCTATCGCGATCGTCCCACCGCCGAAGTTTGTCTGACCGTTAAATTTAAGTCTTCCGAATTGGCTAATCGTTACATTGGTAATCGTTGGATTGGCTCCGCTTAAAATAACTGTGCCGTAACTATTGGAGGAAGCGTTGGCAATATTGACGCTCCCAAGCGTCTTGATGGGTCCCGCCAGTTCAAGCGAAGAAGCAGGATCCGACCCCCCCCAGAAAGTTGGGGTGACGGATGGGTTTGTGACCCCAATACTCCTGTTAAGGACCACGTTGTTTGGTGTTCCCGTGGCATCCTTGATTGCCAACGTCGACGTATTCGCAAAGCGCAAATCAGTGGCATACTGTTCCCCATTCGGGGATCCATCCAGAAGAGGGTTATAGGCTGTTTGTGCAGGGATATTCGACTGACCCCAGATGTAAAGAATTGCATTTTTGCCATTCATCACTGTCTGGCCTGTATAAGTATTATTCCCTTCCAAGGTCAGTATGCCTCCTCCTAAGCGAAAACTTCCTGTTCCTGTAATCTGCCCTGAAAAGGTTGAGGGAGTTGCGGGGGTCGCTGTAAAATCGTTGATCGGAACAATCCTATTTGAATCCGCTGCGCTCGGCCCCATGTTGGTCATCACCACTGTCCCTGACCCATTGAAATCGGTGACATTTTGATCGGTATCCCCAAGATCCATCGTTGATCCTGCAGCCAACAACAAACTTGGCGTCCCAATTCGGTTCGTTCCACCGCCCTGCAAAATAAGTTTTCCACCACTCAGATTCACCGCATTGATGGAATTATTCACTCCAGCCGTGTTAGAAAAGACCAATGTTCCATTTCCACTCTTCACCAATGTACCCGTGGTTAAAGCACCCCCAGTAAGCGTGGTAGTTCCAGAGGAGATATTGTTTGTAACGGAGGCTGCAAAGACTCCTGCAGCACTTACAACGACTGTTCCAGTCGAGTTGATCGTCGCAATATCACCAGTATTAAAAGCCACAGGAGTACTGCCACTGAGCCAATTCAAATCGCCCGACGTATCGCTCCATAGTCCTCCGTTTCCTCCATTCCATAGCAGACTTTGCACTGTGGCATCCGCAACTGTTCCCATAATTGAGAAATCAGGACCGGTCGCTTGTTTAACCATCCTACCAGTCCCAGCACTTGCCGTGCCCCCATATCCAACGATCCTAAAAGTCACCGTTCTGCCTGAGCCTATGATCACATTCCTCTCCGGGTTAGCTGCACCTCCCAATCCAACATTAAAATCATTTACAGCACTAAGCGTATAAGCTGTGCCACCAGCGACGCCTGATTGAAAAATTGCGTTGATTTTATAGGTGGGATTTGCCCACGCGTTGACCCCACCGCTTTTATCGATGTCAAAACGACCACTGGTAGATGAAATCAATGCCCAGTTTCTTGGACCAGAAGTACCAGCATAAAACGAAAGTACCCCCACTCCGTTTACCGTGATTACCTTCCCTGCGGCAGCTGTAATCGCAAATTCGAAATAATCCCCTCCTTGGTTAACACCATCCATAGTAACTGTATATGTTCCTGTTCCTGTGTTATTAGAAAGGAGTTCAGTAGGGTAGGTACCAGCTGATGTACTTCTCCAATCCGTCCCTCCCCATCCGCCAGCATTAGAAACAAGGGCCACGTCTGTCCCGATTGAAAGATTTGGAGATGCGGCAATTCCAGTGGCATAGCTAGTCGAACTTGTGCTTCTGGTCGTTGCAGTCGAAACAGGAATCGTAAAGTTCACTAGAGATTGGCCCAAACCAAGAGAGGTAAGAGCAAATCCAAACGCACAAAACGCAGATACAAATTTAATAAAACCTCTGCCTTTTGTTTTATTCATTGCCCCCCCCTTTTTTACTACCAAAGCACTAAAGTACACATCTTCACAAACATTCGTCACATAAGCGAATATACTACTAAGTTACTATTATTCAATAGCCACCTATATGTTTTTAACAAAAGTAACATATAGTATAAATGTACTTTATGCGTATAATTAATTCTAATATTAGATTTTAAGTAGCTTATTATTAATCACTTTCGAGTCATAAAAGAGGTCTGTGGATCCAACTATGCGACCAGGGGACTGGTCGCCCTATCAGTGCAAAGAATTTACAAACGGTGCGGACGACGAATCAACCCGCCAACGGTATATCGGTCATCAAGCGAACTCCCGCCGGCGACTTCAGCAATCGCGGAATTGCATTGATCAACGCCGCCACGGTCGCGCTGTCCCCCGCCACCCCGCCATTCAGCACCGCCTCCACCGGAGGATCACTCTCCAACCTCACCAAATCGTGTGGATCCCTCGCATCCAGATACATCTTCAGATCCAAATGAATCGAGTGACCATCATTCGATTCAGCCTTCACCACCTGATGCAACCCGCACGTTAACCCCATCCTGACCGAAAAGTACTGGGTCTTGATGTCGTGATCCGCAATCACAGGCTCGAGCGTTTCAGTCACCTTCCCAATCTTCCATCCGAACGAGTGAGCGATGAGCAGAAGCGATTCCTGAAATCCCGCATGCCCCGCCCTCCCCTCGCTCCACAACCGTTTGAACTCCGCCGGCTCCAACCCGCTCCCGATCTTCTTCTGCAACGGTTGTCTCCGCGTCGACGCGTTCACCACCCGCTCCCCATAAACCGAACGAACGCTCCGACACACCCCGCTCAGACAGACAGGAAGTAGATCCAGCACAAAACCAGGATTCACACCTGTACCCAAAATCCGTCCCCCGCTCTTTCGACAAAGCTTGTCGATCGCGACCGTCTCCTTCGGAGCCCGATGAGTTGGGAAGAGAAGCTCCTCACACGACGAGACCACCGCCAGCCCCTTCTGGAGCATCGGTTTGCACTGCTCAAAAGTAATCTTGGCTCGAGATCCAGCCGTGTGGACGACGACATCCGGCTTCACCTTCTTCCACATCTCCTCAAAGGTCGGATAGATCTTAGCCTTCGTCAGGCTTGGCAACCCGCACACATCCCCCACCAGTTTCCCCGACAACGCAGGCTGAATGTCGATCCCGCCTACGATTTCGAAATTCTTCCGCTCCGCCAGTAGACGGATACTGCTCTGCCCGATGGGGCCGAGACCAAATTGTGCGACCTTGATTTTGCGACTCATAAGGGGATGATTATTTATGACTTTATACCCTCGACAAAGCTTAAAATCGTTCTTTCCCACACTTTTTCTTTTCTCGTTTTTCTGCCCCACTCTTTTTTCCGCCCAAAAAGCCGAGTCGACCGGCGGGGTGGTCGTTTCGGGAAGTCCGCAATCCACCGAGGCCGGAATCCGTATCCTGAAACAGGGCGGCACAGCCGCCGATGCCGCAGTTGCTGTCTCCCTCACCCTCGGCGTGACCGAACCCTTCAACTCCGGACTCGGGGGTAAACTGGTCGTCCTCTACTACGACGCCTCCAACGGAAAGATCTCCTACATCGATGCCATCGAAACCGCCCCCGCCGGCATGTCGGTCGAAGCCATGCGTGCACTCCCCCCCGCCGACCGTTCCCGAGGTTGGCATAGCGTCGCCGTCCCAGGGTGTGCCGCTGGACTCGAACTCATGCATAAGAAATGGGGCAAACTTTCTTGGAAAGAACTCGTAAAACCGGCCGTTGGATATGCACGGGATGGTTTTCCCTTGGCCGACAAACAGATCGTGGAGTTCGGGAACAAGTTCGACCTCGTGACCAAGGATCCCGAAGCCGCAAAAATCTACTATCCAGGAGGAAAAGTCCCAGAGAAGAACGCCATTCTGAAAAATCCGGATCTCGCAAAAACTATGGAATCGATGGGAGACAAAGGTCCCAACGCATTTTACGAAGGGGAAATCGCCGACAAACTGGTGGCTGCATCGAAAAAAGGAGGTGGCTCCTTTGCCAAGGAAGATTTTAAAAACTACAACGCCCGGGAGCTTCCTCCTCTCCTGCAGGACTACAAATCATACCGCATCTACGCCGGTGCCCCGCCGGTCACCGGAGGCGCCACCGTCCTGCTAACGCTCAAATCGCTCGAAGCTAAAGTTTGGGGAACCATCGCCTCCATGAGCCTCGAAAGAATCGAACAGGTCGCCCGAGCATGGCAAAATATCTACCCCGTCGTCTCCTCCAACCTTGCCGACACGGAAGATCGAACGGAGCGAATCAACAAAGTCTTTTCGAAAGAGAGTTTGGCCGATCTGGCCAAGAAGGCCCTCGACGCTGCCCCCTCTGCACCCAACGAAACGGAGGAGGCCACGCCAGAGAGTGCCGAAACCACCCACTTCATCGTCATCGATAAAGCCGGCAACATCGTCTGCGCTACCCAATCCCTGAGCTTGCACTGGGGAGCCGCCGTCGTCGCGTCAGGAACGGGTATTCTACTGAACAACAGCCTCTCCAACTTTGGGTTTGGGACAAAGAAATATGTGAACTCGGCCGAGCCCAAAAAACGCCCCCGCAGCACGATGGCACCAGTCATCGTCATGGAGAAAGGCAAACCAGTAATCGCCATCGGTTCTCCCGCTTCGGACCGCATTCCCACCGGTGTCTATCAAGTGTTAAGCAACTTGATCGATTTCGACATGGACCCAATCGCCGCCATCGACCAGCCACGCTTTCACCTCACTCGGGCCAAGAGTCCCTCGGAGCCGAAGAATGCCCTGGAACTGGAAGAAGGATTTGATCCCACCTTGGCCGAGGAGCTGAAGAAAAACTGGAAGACCAGTTTCAAACAAAAGAACCAGTACTACTTCGGCAGCGTCAATGTCGTGCGAATACTTCCAGATGGAAAGCGCGAGGGCTTTGCCGACGAACGCCGGACCAACGTAGCCGATGGTGAGTAACTTCCTCGCTGTGCGCCTCCTCCTTCCTTTTTTGATAGCAGCTTCAATTACCTCCGTCCGGGCAACGGAAGGATTCGTGGCCTCCGTCCAGCCTCTCGCCACTCAGGCAGGACTGGATGCACTCAAGGCTGGAGGCAATGCAATCGATGCTGCAGCAGCTGTCGCCCTCACCCTCGGCGTAGTGGACGGTCACAACTCGGGCATCGGCGGGGGCTGTTTCTTCCTCGCTCGCTTGGCTGACGGGACATTCATCGCATTGGACGGAAGGGAAACCGCCCCAGCCAAGGCGACCCGTGATATGTACCTGAAGGATGGAAAGCCAGTCGAGGAGCTAAGCAAGACAGGTCCCCTCGCCTCGGCCACCCCAGGCGCACTGGCGGTCTATGAGGAAGCCGTACGGAAACACGGAAAACTTCCATTTTCGAAGGCTTTCGAAGCTGGCATCCGCCATGCTGACGCAGGTTTTCCCATCGATCGGGTGTATGCCAAGAAGTTGGCGGGTCAGGCCACCAACCTCGCGCTCTTTCCCGCATCCAAGGCCATCTTCCTCAAACCGAATGGATCGCCTTATCTCGAGGGAGAACAGATCGTTCAGAAGGACCTGGCAGAAAGTTATCGGAGCATCGCCAAGAACGGAAAGGAGTGGTTTTACCGGAACTCGTTTCCAAAGACCGTAGAGAAATACATGAAGGCCAACGGAGGCATTCTCACAGCCAAAGATCTCAAGGAGTATAAGGTCAAGGAACGAACCCCCCTCACCTCCTCTTATCGGGGTTGGACCATTCTGGGCTTCCCACCTCCCAGCTCGGGCGGAGTTCATGTGGCGCAGATGTTGAACATCTTGGAAGCGATGGGAACCAAGATGCCTAAGCCTGGCACTCCCGAATTCATCCACAGGATGACAGAGGTCATAAAGCTGGCCTTTGCCGACCGCGCCTACTGGCTGGGAGATCCCGCTTTCGTCAACGTGCCCAAAGGATTGACCAACGCCGTCTACGCCAAAGAGCTGGCTTCAAAGGTTAACTCAAAGAAAGCAATGCCGGTGGAGCACGGCACCCCGCCCGACTGGCAGAACAACTGCTTTGAAAAACACACTACCCACTTCTGCGTCGCGGATGCCGAAGGCAACTGGGTCTCGTGTACGGCCACGGTGAACACAGCCTTTGGTTCCAAGGTGGTGATCCCCGGAACGGGCATTCTGATGAACAATGAGATGGATGACTTTGCCGTGGCTCCTGGGGTACCCAATCATTTCAAACTTGTGGGAGGCGAAGCGAATGCCATCGCCCCCGGTAAGCGTCCACTTTCCAGCATGAGCCCTACTCTTGTGATGAAAGATGACCACGTGGTGATGGCGATCGGAGCCGCAGGTGGTCCGACGATCATTTCCCAGGTTTTGCTGGGCTTGAGCTATGCGCTGGATGCGAAGATGAAACCTACAGAGTTGGTATCTCAACCCCGCTTCCATCACCAGTGGTCGCCCGATCAGATCCGGATGGAGAAATCAGTATCCGCAGAAACACGGGAAAAACTAAAGTCGATGGGTCATGCCATCGACGAAGCGGAGGATTTTGGAACAAGCCAGATCCTGATTCAAAATTCGGACGGGTCATTTTCTGGCGCCACTGATCCAAGGTGTGTAGGTCAGGCCGCAGGAACGCGGTAGGGACGGGTACCCCTACCCGTCCATGTTGGCTGCCGGTCGTTTGACCACCAGTGTGTCGGTAGGGACGGCGACCCCTCGCCGTCTATGTTTGTGATTCAACGATCGGCGGTCAACATGGACGCCTATGGATAGGCGTCCCTACCACTGAAAAAATTCATGATTGAAAACTGACGACTGATACGCACGCGACCCTTCGCCGTCCATGTTTATGACACAACGCTCGTCGTTCAGCATGGTCGGTTAAGGGTAACCGACCCTACCGAAAAAACTTAAGCTTTCCGCTTCAGCGCACGCATGCCGACCAAACCAACCAAGCCGAACATCAGCATCGCACCAGTCGAGGGTTCGGGAACAATCGTCACGGTGCTGATGAAGCCAGAATCTCCATTGGCCAAAGTCGCTGCACTTGTACCCATGGAGAAGGACTGATTGAGTGCCGAACCAGTTGTAGCAACATAATCGGCCCATGATTGGTACGTTAGGCCTTGGAAAGTCGTTAGACCACCAGCAGCCTGAACAAATAGATTGAAAGTTCCTGACCCCAAGGAGAAATCACTCCCGCTAAAGAACCCTGTCTGAAAGACACCAGCATTCCCGTTTTGGTATGACGCCAGCGACCCAGCATTCAAGTAAATAGAAATTATATTAGCAGATGTCATAGCCTGGGTGAATGGGCTACCAGCGGTGGCCGTCGCCCGGATCACGTCATTATTATACGCACCAGAGTTAAGGAACGAGGTGCTCGTAGCCTCAAAGGCAAAACTCATACCGGAGGTTGCATCTAATTGTCCGACTTGGAGCATCGCACTACTCGCTGAGGTAATCGTGGTTCCCGCAGTCACCAAACCAGCACCTCGCACCGTGCCCGCAATTTTTCCTGATCCAGAGACCGTCCCTCCCGCATTTACTGTCACATCTCCAGAGCCAGTAGCGGAACCAGTAGTGTTAAGCACAACCAAACCGCCACTGCTTACGGTAGTCCCCCCAGCGTAAGTATTATCACCAGAAAGATAAAGAGTACGGGTGGTAGAACCGGCTGCATCTGTGCTCAATCCACCATTACCCACCACTCCCTTAAAGTAGGTCGAATTATATAATGTTATGTTTCTCGTTGCCGCACCTAGGTCAACATTGCCACCTATGAAAACATTTCGTATTGAATCTCCGAATCCAACATTCCCATTAATAACAAGGCGATTCGCAAGGGTGCGATCATCATCCGTTGCACCAATGGTCGCCATTTGACCGATGGATGTACCTTGACCCATTGTGATAGTGCCGGTACCGAAGGCAGTTTTTGAAGCGTAACCAACTGAACCACTCGAAATAGTAACTCCACCAGAAAAAGTATTGTTTCCTTCTAATGTCAGATTTCCTCCGCCAGTTTTGGTGATTGATCTAGCTCCACCAGTCTCACTCACTGCTGACTGAAGGTTAATGCGCCCAGCAGTACTAGACAAAGTCGAACTGTTATCCACATTGATATTTCCACTTGTACCTAGAATTAAGTTAAGTGCCCCTGTAGTTCCGTTTCTGATGCTAAAGGAATACGCAGAAGATGAACTAAGTATGTTTCCGTTAGCCGATGCTCTACCACCGACAAGGGTGATACTACTGGCAGCAGAGGTACTAGTCGAATTGTCGAGAACGCGGGATGCAGTGGCAAATGTACTGTCAATCGCAATATCCTGAAGTGTCCAAGAGGCAGCTGTGAGGGTTGGCGACCCAGTGGTGGCAGTATTAGCATTTCCCTTTGTGAGAAGAAGATTGTCAGCCGATGTAGGTAACACTGTTGCCACAGTAGTTGTTCCAAGCGATCCAACATTCCAATTACCAACTGTTTTCCAAGTTCCAGAACTTCCAGCAGCACCCCCAGTCCAAACATACTGGACCGCCTTAGCATTCGGCGTGATTGAAAAAAGTGCGCCAATCAAAACAGCTGCGATGAGGTTTGTTTTTTTCATATTTGTTACTCCTCGATAGACCGAAGGCGATACGAGTTTGTTCAATTTGTATTTCCAGATGAAGTTTTAAACTGTGTTTTCATTCAATTAGTATAATAATACCTCTTTCGAAATAAAGCAATAGACTATTTTGCTTCAATATTAAAAAGTTAATTTTTTTTAAAGATTCATATACTGTTGTTGATTAGTATTTTATGCATTTTTTAATATGAATTTTCTTAATTACTAATAAAATAGCACAAATGTTAGTTTCAGTTTTTTTGCAAAAAATAGTCTGTTAAAGACAAATTTAAACACGGGTATGCACGGGTACACCTAGCCGTCTATGTGTATAGTTCAACTGTTCGCAGTAAACATGGTCGGTTAAGGGTAACTGACCCTACCGAAAAAATTTTAAGCTTTCCGCCTCAGCGCGCGCATGCCGACCAAACCAACCAAGCCGAACATGAGCATCGCACCAGTCGAGGGCTCGGGAATAATTGTCACCGTGCTGATGAAACCAGTGTCTCCACTCGCTAAAGTCGCTGCTGTCGTATTGATGTTATAGGTCTGATTAAGTCCCGCACCTGCTCCAGCTATATATTCAGCCCATGTTTGGTAAGTTGCCGCATTAAACGTCGTTGTGCCACCAGCAGCTTGAACAAACAGATTGAAAGTTCCTGTGCCCAAGGAGAAGTCGCTTCCACTGAAGAACCCCGTCTGAAAGACTCCAGCATTGCCGTTGTCGTACCCCGCCAACGATCCAGCATTTAGGTATACGTCGATTATGTTGCCAGAGGTAAGAGCTTGGGTGAAGGGGCTCCCTGCCGTGGCCGTCGCTCTGATCACGTCATTGTTGTATGTACTGCCAGTCAACAAGGAGGTGCTCGTGGCTTCGAAGGCAAATGTCATTGTTGATAATGCAGACGCTGTTGAGGTATCCAATTTACCAACGGTCAGCAATCCACCCCCCAAGGCTGAGGCACTTCCAGCAGTGGCTTGCACATATCCACCGACCGTTCCGGTAATAATTCCAGTCCCTGTTAGCAAACTCCGTGCAGTAGCACCTGTACCGTCGAAATTAACGTTGCCAGTGCCGAACGCAGAACCTGTTGTATTGCTAACTACTGTTTTCCAACCAGTTCCGGAAGTTTTCAGGGTTGTTCCTCCAGTGTAAGTAGAAGCACCAGCCATTGTTAAAGTGCGTCCACCTGTTGAACTTGAATTGTTTGTAAAAACCAATCCATTCCCACCTGAATTACTGATCACTCCACTAAATGTTGTTGCGTTGTCAATTCTGAGAAGTCGACCTTGCCCATTCATATCGACACCTCCAGCGAGGTTCTGTGATTGTGACTCACCCCCGATCGTCACGTAGGTGTTCGCCGCCCAAGCTCCACCATTGAGCAAAATATTATTGTTCAAGGCCCTATTAGCATCAGTGCCGTCCCCAATCGCCACAACTTGGGCGAGTGAAGCGCCTTGATTTAACACTAGTCTAGTAGTGCCAAACGCTCTGAGACTGCCGTATCCCAGCAGTCCATACACATTAAGGTCACCTGTTAACGTATTGTTACCGCTTAAGAAAACTTTACCTATGTTTGAGGACTCACCGATAGTGAGGGCTCCATCTGCATAACTGATAATGTTACCTCTAACGTCAATAATTCTGCTGGTGCTAGTTCCAGGCGATAGTACCAGCCTGGACCCGTTGTTTATGGTTACGGTTCCTTCGAATCGGAGAGAAGTAGAGCTATTGACACTAAAATAAGCAGCTTGGGTGCCTGTTGTTGCAATTATGGTATTTACGGAAATAATGTTGGTTGAGCTAGCTCCAACAGCCGAACTCTTGTCACTAATAATTCTAACCCCGCTACCTCCTACTCCTGCAACCGGTGCTGTACTGCCAGTATCACCCACGATGGTGATCGACGTGCCCGTAGCTCCTGCAGCCGCCTGAATTCCACTCATCCTCAAACCCAAGGACCCAGTCCCGGAGGCGGTCACAGGCATAGATGACAGATTTATATTCACGTTGTTTCCTAGAGTGATTCCATTGGTAGCCGCCAAGTAATTGTTTGCGCTCGTCGATACGTTTTTGAACGTAAAGCCAGTCGTATTTACATTGATTGCGAATGAGCTAGTACCCGAAACAGTCACAGTTCCTGCGATATTCCCACTTCCAGAAGTGCCCTGATCTACTTGAAAGATCGCAGTATCGTTAATTCCCATAACTCCAGAAGAGCTCCAAGTCCCGGCTGTAAGGGTTGCACTTCCAGCCAAGCTTGTGGACCATGTTGACCCAGTAGCTGACCAAGCGTTCACACCCGCCGTCACAGTAGGATTCGAGCCAACCCCGTTACCCGCCCCTGCAAGGGTGTCCCAATAGTAAGACGCCGCCTTAGCATTCGGCGTGATTGAAAAAAGTGCGCCAATCAAAACAGCTGCGATGAGGTTTGTTTTTTTCATATTGGTTACTCCTCTATAGACCTAAGGGGATACGAATTCGTTCAAGTTATTGTTTCTCGCCGAAGTTTTAGGCTGGTTTTCATATTACGATATAAGTAAACACTACTTTAGGGATAAGTCAATAGTAAATTTTGCTTTAATACCAAAAAGTATATATTTTCAATATCTTAGCATAATATTGATTGCTAATTACTTACACATGATTTATGCGTATGATTAGTATATAAGTTATAAATATAGTATATTAAATACATGTTTCATGCATGCAGGAACGCATACTATTAGGAATCCGTGCCAAAATATCCTACGCCTGAGCATCCGTATGGTATTTTAGGGGTACCAAATCTACACTATAAAATTTACGATCGGAAACTGATTGCCGGTAGGGACGGCGACCCTTCGCCGTCCATGCACACGATTCCACGCTCGAGTATCCGCATGGTCGTTTAGTAATAACCGAGCCTAGCCGCCGTTTACCGAAACAACGCCAAAATCGCCGTGATCACCCCTGCATTCACAAAATCGGTCCCACACGCACCAACCAGCGGCACCACGAGATAAGCCCGAGGGGCAGGTCCATATCTCTTTGTGACCGCATTCAAATTCGCCATAGCGTTCGCAGTAGTTCCCAACATGAATCCGGTGAAACCCGCCCCAATCACCGCTGCATCGTAATTTTTGCCAAAGAACCGGAACACCAGCCACGAACCCAGGATCCATATCCAAACCGCCTGCACCGCGAGAATGACCACCAGTACCGTGGCCAGCCCCGCCAGCTGTTTCAACTGCAGGGTCATCGTCGCCGTCACTAGGAAGTAAGAAAGAGCAATGGAGCCCAGCTCCTCGATCCAATCATGCGAAAGTTTGATTTTATGCGCCCCTCCCCTGCCCAGATCGTGCCAGTTCCTCAGCAGGGCCGCGACGATCATCGCCCCGATATAGATCGGCAGGGTAAGCCCACTTTTCTGAATCCACTGCCCCACCACCGCACCCAACGCCATCACGAGGAAGAAAAATTTTAGATGATTCATCAGACTTCCCATATCCATATCGGGATGCCCCGCGATGCTGATCGGACTTTCGATCACCTGAGCTTTTTTCACCGACGCAGTTCCGACCCGATGTGCGTGCAAATGAAAACGAGAGATTAGCCGAGCCGCCAGGGGTGAGCCCAGTACCCCTCCCATAATGATTCCCGCCAAGGCGGCCGCGGTACCAATCGGTCCGGCTCCCACCACACCCGCTTTTTCAAACGCCGGTGCAAAAGCCAGTGCCGTTCCTGGTCCACCCGCCAAGGAAACCGATCCTGCCAAGGCACCCACCAGCGGATTCTGACCCAATGCCTTGGCCAGTCCCATTCCGATCAGGTTTTGGGAAACCAAAATCAGGCCACAGAGGAAGAAGAACTTGATGACGTCCGACCCGCCCGCCCGCAGATTTTTCCAAGAAGCCATCCACCCAATCGAAAGAAAGAAGGCGATCATTAGCGGAGTCTGAAGGGTAAGATCGAACTGGAGCGGTTGAGCTCCGAAAAATTCACTCAGGCTGAAGAGAACGCAGAGGAGAAGACCACCCAACACGGGTTCCGGAAGGCAAAGGTCCTGCAGGATCGGGAAAAGTCGGACTAACCCTTTGCCAAGAAGGATTCCACCCGCGGCGATGGCCAAGGTTTCAATCAGTGAAAAGGTCATGCGAGTTACCCATCCTCGGCGGAGGAGCAAAGAACTTCAAATTTTAAATCCGATCTTGGGTGAATACTCCCCGCCGGTAGGGACGAGAATCCCTCCCGCGTAAGCGGGAATCAAAACCTGCGGGACGCAGTGATTTGGATGGGCGGGGGAAGGTTTGTGGGGGCCAACCCCTACTCGTCCATGCGGTTTACCGGTCACCGACCACCCAAACCTAAACATGGACGGCTAAGGGTAGCCGTCCCTACCAATTCAAAATTCACGATTGGAAACTCATCACCGGTAGGGACGCCAATCCCCCCGCGTAAGCGGGAATCAAAACCTGCGGGATGCAGTGATGAGGATGGGCGGGGGAAGGTTTGAGGGGGCCAACCCATAGGCGTCCATGCCCAACGGTTCACCAATCGAGCATCCACATGGACGGCTAAGGGTAGCCGTCCCTACCAGGATCCAGCCCAAAACCGATAAAATTGAAAAAGTCGCAAATACGTGCTAGTAAGTATTATTCACATTTCTGGATCTAACTCATCTGACAAAGCGAAAGGATTTTGGACCCATAAGCATCCAAAGTTTCTTTATCTAACGCTTTTACTAACGCTATTTCATCCATTCAATCGTTCGGTTGCTCAACCCACCTACACGCCGGGTCAGGTTTATTATGGACTCAATAACTACACGGAATACATCGCAGGAAACTTGCCCCTAATCATTACCGCCCCCCATGGTGGCACCGACTCCGCCTCCGCTCTCCCCAACCGTACCTACGGGACCACTTCCACAGATTTAAATACGACGGAGCTCTCCCGCGCAATTCGAACGGCCTGCTTCAATCGCTTTGGCAGGTGGCCTCACGTGATCATCTGTCGCGTGCCTAGAACAAAAATCGACTGTAACCGTGAAATCGTAGAGGGGGCCCAAGGAGTTGCCGCCACGGAAGCGGTATGGAACGAGTATCACAACCTCATCCGTATGGCTAAGGATGCAGTGACGAGCAGTTACGGCCGAGGCCTGCTCATTGATATTCATGGCCATGGCCACACCCTTCAAAGATTGGAGGTAGGTTATAATCTTTCGACCGCGACTTTAAACAAAAACTCCTTTTACTCATCGGATAAAAACAGCTCCTGTGTTCGCGAGTTGGCCAATCGCACACGGGTCTCGTTCGAGGAATTAATCCGAGGGTCTTACAGCCTCGGAACCCTTCTCGATGCTCGAGGCTATCCAAGTGTCCCCAGTCTGGCGCTTCCTAACCCAGGCAAGGATACAAGCGGTGCCGATAACGATTATTTTTCCGGAGGTTACACGGTGGAGACTTATGGAAGCATGAGCCCGAACACGGGCACAATCAACGCCATCCAGATCGAATCCAATTACACTGGGGTGCGGGATACTTCATCGAATCGGGCGGCTTTTGCCGCCGACTTAATCGACGCTCTGGATCTTTATTTCCCAATTCATGTGGGCATGAAGCTCAACACACTGGCTCCCCCACCTTCGATTAGCCGTTTTTCGGACACGACGATCGACGAAGATAATCCCAGTTCTCCGGTCTCGTTTACTCTAAGTGATCCTTCCTCCACAGTTTCCGCCAGCTCCTCCAACAGTTCCCTTCTCAGTTCGACGGGAGTGTCTTTCGGAGGAAGCGGTGCGAATCGAACATTGACGATTACCCCGCAAGCCAATGCTTTTGGATCCAACGCCATGGTCACGGTCGCAGCTACTTCCTCGGACGGAGGCATCGGGATCGAGTGGTTTTATCTTACGGTCAACCCCGTGAATGACGCCCCGATCTTTTCCTCCGTGGCAGATCGCACTATCAATCCCGGAGTTTCCCTAACCATTCCTGCCAGCGCGACCGATGTGGAGGGAGCAAGCTTGGGGTATGCCCTTGCCTCTGGACCTGCAGGTTGCTCCGTGAATCCTGCCACAGGAACTTTTTCATGGAGGCCGACGATCGCCCAGTCCGGCTTCACCTATCCTGTCGCGATCCGCGCCACGGAAAGCGGAACGGGAGGATTGAGTTCCACACTCAATTTTCAGGCAACCGTGAATTCCGCCACCGCTCCGCAAGTTTCCACGGCGTGGACCCCAGGGGACGGACAATCCTCTCCGCAATTTCAACTCTCCATGAATGGTCAGCTTGGACCCGATTATCTCGTATGGGCTTCGGAAGATCTAGTGAACTGGGTGAATCTTGGCACGGCAACACCCACGACCTTCCCCTTCGTATGGACTGATGCGAATGCCTCGCAGTATCCTAAGCGTTTTTATCAAATTCGCATCGGGCCTTAGGTAGGGACGGCGACCCCTCGCCGTCCATGTTGAACCACTCAACGATCAACCATCCGCATGGTCGGTTAAGGGTAAGCGACCCTACCGATTGAAAATTCACGACTGAAACTGGTCACCGACCTCCCAACCCTAAACATGGACGGCTAAGGGTAGCCGTCCCTACCAATCTAAAATTTACGATTGGAAACTGGTCACCGACCGCCCAACCCTAAACATGGACGGTTAAGGATAACCGTCCCTACCATGGCGTATGCGAGGTATCGTCTTGTGCGTACTTTTTCTTGGTAGTTGCCTCGGCTATTCTGCTGAACCGATGCGCATCGGCGTCTACTCGCACTCCACCAATTCCACTAAGGCCGCCCAGATTGTGGGAATCTTTACCAACATCCTCACTCCGGAAAAAGGATTCCAGATCGAACGCGTGGATCCCGCCGGCATCCGATCCGGCGTTCTAACAAACTTAAACGTTCTGATCATGCCGGGGGGTTCGGGAAGCAAGCAGGCCACGAACCTTGAAACGTCAGGCAGGGAGGCGATTCAGCAGTTCGTCAAAAACGGCGGAGGCTATGTTGGCGTCTGCGCCGGCGCGTATCTGGCCTCTTCCCACTACTCTTGGTCTCTCAATCTCATCAACGCCCAGGTGATCGATCGCCAACACTGGGCCCGTGGAAAAGGAAACGTGATCCTGACTTTAACCCCTCTTGGGGAAAAAGCTCTCGGCCATCCTGAAGCAGAGGTGGAAGTCTACTACGCCCAAGGCCCTCTCTACGGCCGTGGCACCAACGACACCCTTCCCGCTTATGAGGAGTTGGCCATTTATAAAACCGAGGTAGCCAAGGAAAATGTCCCTGCGGGAGTGCCCATGGGTGTAATGCCAGGAACCACAGCGATCGCCCGTAGCGAATACGGAAAAGGCCGAGTCATCTGTTTCAGTCCCCACCCTGAAAAACCATTTCAGCCGATTTACCACCTGATCGAGAACGGAGTCCGCTGGGCTGCCCGAAAGGATCCTATCCCGGTCAGCGAAACCGAATGGGCGAAACGTCCCAAACCCGGAAAGCCCGAACCACCCGTGAGTGAGGAGTAGTCCACCCATCACTTGAAACCGGTAGGGACGCCTACCCCTAGGCGTCCATGCCCAACGATTCAACGATCAACGATCCACATGGACGGCTAAGGGCAGCCGTCCCTACCAAGCCAAATCTTACTCTTCGGTCTCGGTGGCTTTCTTTTCGTCGGGCGCAGGTTTAGTCGCTTCCACTTTATCCGCTTTTCCCGGATCCATAACCTGTGGAATCACCTTCACCTTCATTCCCTTTTGCAATCCCTCCACCTTGCCTTCGACTCCATCGATCGTGATCTTGCTGTTTTCCTCAACATGAAAAGCCACGACTTTATTGGTTTTCTCTGGTGTGACGACCCACTGATTGTCATCCAACCGAACCGTAAATCGCTTATTTTCCGGCTTGGTTGAATAAATTTTTCCCGTTCTGGCTTCACTCACCTGATTGAGCGGTGCCATTTTCTTTTTCTTTGCGGGGGCTTCCTGTGCCGAGGCGAATGCGACTGTCGCAAGTAGGGCGATGACGAGTGTGTGCAGGATGGGCTTCATTTGTTTCTCCTTTGGGGTTAGAGCCGAGCGATCAACAGCTCCCGCTGATAGATCATCTCCTTCGGCAGTTCGTGGTAAATTTTTAAGTAAAGCTCGTTTTGAAACACAAGTTCGCGTCTCCAGGCATCCGGGTTGATCTCCATCATCTCCGCAAAACGTTCCGGAGTCATACCCTCAATTCCTTTGAGCTGAATGTCCTCATAACGCGGAATCCAACCGATCGAGGCTTCCCGTGCGTCTTTTTGGCCGTGGCAACGACCCACAATCCACTCCAACACACGCATGTTTTCGCCAAAACCAGGCCAGTAGAACTTTCCCTCGGCATCTTTCCGGAACCAGTTTACATGAAATATACGCGGCAAGATCTTGATCCGTTTGCGCATATCCATCCAGTGATCAAAATATTCTCCCATATTGTAGCCACAAAACGGAAGCATCGCCATCGGATCGCCCCGAACCTGACCATGACCCCCAACGGCCGCCGCCGTCATCTCCGAACCCATCGACGCACCGACAAATACTCCGTGAAACCAGCTGAAGGCCTGAAAGACAAGCGGTATGGTGGAGGCTCGGCGACCCCCGAAAATAATCGCACTGATCGGAACGCCCAATGGATCATTCACCTCCTTGGCTAAGGCTGGGTTATTAATACAGGGGGAAGTAAACCGGCTATTGGGGTGCGCCGCTGCTTTCCCACTCTTTGGATCCCAGGGTTGGCCCTGCCAGTCGATGAGGTTGGGCGGAGGAGGATTATCTTTTCCCTCCCACCAAACATCACCATCCGGAGTCCGAGCCACATTGGTGAAAATCGTGTCACGGGCCATCGTTTTCATTGCATTGGGGTTGGATTTCTCATTGGTTCCAGGCACCACCCCGAAATAACCGTTCTCGGGATTAATGGCTCTAAGGCGTCCATCTTCTCCAGGCTTCATCCAGGCAATGTCGTCCCCGATGGTGGTTAATTTCCAACCTTGGTAAGAGGCGGGCGGAATCATCATGGCGAAATTGGTCTTCCCGCAAGCAGACGGAAAAGCCGCGGCCACATAAGTTTTTCGCCCCGTCGGATCTTCGACACACAGAATGAGCATATGCTCAGCTAGCCACCCTTCATCCCGACCGAGGAAGGAGGCAATTCGAAGGGCGAGGCACTTTTTCCCAAGCAGGGCGTTCCCTCCATACCCCGAGCCCACGGAGATGATCTCGTTCTCTTCTGGAAAGTGGGAGATGTAACGCCGCTCCGGGTTGCAGTCTAAAACAGAGTGGGTTCCGCGATTAAACTCCTCCCCAGCCCCCAAGTGATCCCAGGCCACTTTTCCCATTCG
>Ga0214917_10002611_pt1 | contig 21674 bp, 20 predicted proteins | sample LL_1208_BB_MetaG_FD_177983 | JGI IMG/M metagenome (GOLD analysis project Ga0214917, IMG submission 177983) | Freshwater microbial communities from Lake Lanier, Atlanta, Georgia, United States - LL_1208_BB | ecosystem: Environmental > Aquatic > Freshwater > Lake | place: USA: Georgia | collected...
CCGGTTCGGGCATACTCTGGGATTCCCAGCGAGTTCCGCCACCCAGGAATCCATCAGGAGATCCGCGCCGCGATGTTTCGCAACCTCAGCACGTTCGGCCTGCCCCTCTCGGGACGCCCCAGCGAACTCATCGAGTTGGCGCTCTCCTTCGGCTTCGACGCGATGGACATCGACCTGCTCGACTTCCAGCAGCAGGCGGAGGCCTTCGGCGTGGCGCATGCCCGGCGGCTGATGGTGAGCGCCCGGCTGAAGAGCGGCGTGTTCCGGCTGCCCGTGACGATCAGCGGTGACGATGAGACCTATGCGGCCGAGATCGCCGCGCTGCCGCGGCGGCTCGAGCTGGCCCAGGCCTCCGAGGCCACCCGCGCGGTCGCGCCGATCGCCCCCGCCTCCGACGAGCACTCCTTCAAGGACTTCTTCGAGCTGCACCGCACGCGGCTCGACACGCTGGGCGGAATGCTCGACAAGCACGGGATCACGCTCGGGTTGGCGGTGATGCCGGAGACGGAGGCTCGTGCCGAGAAGGGGCACCAGTTCATCCATACGTTCGAGGCCCTGCTCGGCCTGCTGGCCGTGTCGCATCCGCGGATCGGCGCCGTGGCCGATTCGTGGGCGCTGCACGTCAGCGGCGAGCCGCTCGATCTGATCGCCAAGGTGCCGAAGGGGCGTCTGGTCGAGGTGCGGCTCTCCGACGCGCCCCGCGACGTGTCGGCCGACGCGCTGGCGCACACGCAGCGGTTGATGCCCGGCGACACGGGCGTGATCCCGATGGCTGCCGTGCTGATGCACGCCAGGCATGCCGGGTTCGACGGTCCCGTCACGCCGTGGGCCGACCGCTCGACGCTGGCCGGCCGCGGCCGGGAGCGAATCGTGAAGCTCGCGGGGGACAGGCTCGAGTCCGCCTGGAAGGAGGCCGGCCTGCCGATCGTGCCGCGGTGGTTCACGCCGGTCGCCAAGGATGCCTTCGGCCGCCCGCTCGTCGACGAGGCCTTCGCCGCCGTGCCGGCCGCGGAGTGACCGCGACCTGCGGGGACCGCGTCCCGTGCGTCAGCCGCCCTCGCGGATCCAGGTCACCTTGGGCGAACCGCCGTCCCGCGCCGATCCCCGGATGAACTCCGAGACGTAGCGGAGCGTCTTCGTGGGACGATCGGGATCGCGGTAGGAGTCGCCCTTTTGGAGGATCGGCAACTGGTCGGGCATGCCGCCGAACGACCTGGTGCCGGCGGCCTGGCAGGGATACCACCAGCCGTGCCCGTCGGCGTCGACCAGGTAGAACTCCGGATAGCAGTGGCCCTCGACCCACACGGTCCGCGCCGGAATCCCCTCGGCACGTGCCATGGCGATGAACAGGCAGGTCAGCTCCTCGCAGTCGCCCCAGCCGTCGGCCAGGGCCCGGGCCGCCCCCTTCAGGTCGCCGTTGCGATACTCGACCTTCTGCCGGACCGTGTCGTAGATCGCCTCGACTTTTCGCCAGCCCTCCAGGTCGGCCGCCGTCTCTTTGGCCAGCTTGACGATCTTCGGGTGACGGGTCTCGATGTAGGGGCTCGGGCCGAGGTAGGCCCGCAGCTCCCGGTCCGGCTTCACGGGAGCCGTCAAGGCCGACGGATCGGCCGGCGGCCTGATGGAGGCCCGCTCCAGCGAGAAGGTGACGATCGCCTCGGCGGTGGTGCCGGCGGGCAGGTCGGGGATCTCGACGATCATCTGCTTCACCCCGCCGGGCAGCGTTCGGTAGCGCAGGCCGCGCACGTCGGGGGAGACCTCCTCCTGCACGACCTGCACCTTCTGCTCGGGCCACTCGGCCGGCACGGGCATGGTGGCGTAGATGCCGGTGCACGTCGCCCCCTCTGCCCGGACGCGGACGCCCACGCGAAACCGCTGCACGCGGACGTCCCCGAGCATCGGGGCGGCCGAAGCCCCCTCCTCGGCAGAGAACTGTTCGCTGGCGGACGTGACGCCGGCGAGGGCGGCGGCGACCACGACCGCCGCTGCCAACACATCCCGGACGGCGCCGCGCGGGCGGCCCGGACGGAACGTGCCGTGGCTCTGGATGTCGCGGTGGCGGACCATGTGAGGATCATCGTCCGGCCGGCGCGGCGGACTCGCGGTCCGGGCCGCCCCGCCCGATCGGGCAAACTGCGGCGGGCGGGCTAAAACGCTCGATTGTTCGGCCCTTCGCCGGTTGCTACACTGCGTGGCTCGGCTCGATCCGTGGCCCGCGCGTCCCATCCCTCCAACCCGCTTGCCCAACCCCCCCACGCATGGTCAACCGCAACCTCATTCGCGAACTGGAACTCGGAAACGAACTCGATCAGGAACTCGAACTGGCCATGGCCGGCGCGGACGCCGGCGAATACTCCGTCGGCACCTCCACGCTGGCGGTCAATTCGGTGCTCGAGGGGAAGATTCTCCGGGTCGACGACGAGTTCGTGCTCGTCGACGTGGGCTACAAGAGCGAGGGCCACATCCCGCGGAACGAGTGGGACGAGACCGAACCGGCGCCGCAGGTGGGCGACGTCGTCAAGGTGCTGCTCGAGGAGTTCGAGGACGGTCAGGTCGAGGAGCAGCGGGGGCTGATCACGCTCTCCAAGCGGAAGGCCCGGCGGATCGAGGACTGGCTCCGCGTGATGGAGAGCGTCCACGAGAACGACGTGGTCACCGGCTTCGTCACCCGGAAGATCAAGGGCGGCCTGCTCGTCGACATCTCGGGCGTCAACGTCTTCCTGCCCGCGAGCCAGGTCGACATCCGTCGTCCGGCCGACATCGGCGATTACTGCGGCCGCGCGATCCAGTGCCTGGTGCTCAAGATCGACGAGGCACGCCGCAACATCGTCGTCTCGCGCCGGGCGCTCATCGAGCAGGAGCGGGCTGAGCGGAAGAAGCAGCTCATGGAGACGCTCGAGGTGGGCCAGGTCCGCCGCGGCGTCGTGAAGAACATCGCCGACTTCGGCGCCTTCGTCGACCTCGGCGGCATCGACGGCCTGCTGCACATCACCGACATGAGCTGGGGCCGCATCGGCCACCCCAGCGAGATGGTGCAGATCGACCAGGAGGTCGAGGTGCAGGTGCTGCACATCGACCGCGAGCGGGAGAAGATCGCCCTGGGCATGAAGCAGCGGACCGCCAGCCCGTGGGCCAAGGTCGCCGACAAGTACCCGGTCGGCACCGTCTGCAAGGGAACGGTCGTCAACGTCATGAGCTACGGCGCCTTCGTGAAGCTCGAGGACGGCGTCGAGGGGCTGGTGCACATCAGCGAGATGAGCTGGACCAAGCGGGTCAGCCATCCCAGCGAGCTGGTGAAGCCCGGCGACGAGGTCGAGGTCGTCGTGCTCGCCATCAACAAGGAGAAGCAGGAGATCTCGCTGGGCATGAAGCAGACCCAGCAGAATCCCTGGGAGAAGGTGGCCGCCGACTACCCGCCGGCAGCGATCGTCAAGGGCGTCGTTCGCAACCTCACGAATTACGGCGCGTTCATCGAGATCGACGACGGCATCGACGGTCTGCTCCACGTCACCGACATGTCGTGGACCCGCAAGGTCACCCACCCCAGCGAGATGCTCGAGAAGGGCCAGGAACTCGAGTGCAAGGTGCTCTCCGTCGACCAGCAGCGGCGGCGGATCGCGCTGGGGCTCAAGCAGATGGCGGACGACCCGTGGTCGACCGACATCCCCAAGCGCTACAAGACCGGCGACGTCGTGAAGGGCACCGTCACGAAGATCACCAACTTCGGCGTCTTCGTCGGCCTCGAGGACGGCCTCGAGGGACTGCTGCACATCTCGGAACTCTCGGACGACAAGATCGAGAATGCCGAGGATGTCGTGAAGGTCGGTGATCCCCTCGAGGTGAAGATCCTCCGGGTCGACACCGACGAGCGGAAGATCGGCCTCTCCAAGAAGCGGGTCGGCTGGTCGAGCGACCGCGACGCGGAGACGCCGACCGAGGCCTGAGCCGGTCGGGCGAGAACACGTGCGGACGTCGCGGGATGCCCCGCGACATCACGGCACAGCGATTTCGACCGCCAGCACGCGGCCGATCTCCTCGACCGTCCCCGTGCCGTTGACCCCCCTGACCGGCGCCAGCCGCAGGGTATCGCCACGGGCGATCCGGCCGGCCTGAGCAGTCGCGACGGCCACGCGGCGCGGGACGGCATGGCTGGGAGATCGGTCGCCCACGGCCGCGGGGCGGTGTTCGAGCGCCTCGCCGGTCGCCGGGTCGATGACGTCGAGGGCGATGAGTTCGCGGTCCTCCTGACCGATGGCTGCCGCGCCGGGCCTGCGGACCCAGATGAGCACGCGGCCTCCGGGTGCGATCTGCCGCAGATCCACCGCCGCGACGCCTCCCGAGGACGGCAACGGCGGCACGGGCCTGCCCACGGGCGCATCGGCCGGGGTGTCGGCCGGCGCATCGGCCGGCGCGTCGGCCACGGTGTCGCCGGGGAGCGGCCGGGCCTGCGGCTTCGCGGCTGGCGGCTGCTCCGCGGGGGCTGGAGCCCTGCCCGGTGAGACGGCGGGAAGGAGTGCCTGTCCCGCGGCCGTTTCGGTGCGGCCGACGCTGCCGTAGGCCGGCACGCCCGTCGCATCGAGCAGTCGGCGGCCGCGGGCGGCGAGCCGGCCCAGGTCGCCCGTGAGCGCGAAGCCTCCCGCGACGATCCCCAGCGCGGCGCACTTGGCCAGGAACGACTGCATCGAGGCGGTGCCGGTGGGGTGCGGGGCGGGCGGCGTGGGGCAGCCCCCAAGTATGCGCCGCCCGAGCCCGCGTGCCGGCGGCCGTCGGCGGGCGGGAGCCAGACCGTGGGGGAGCCGCGGCGACTGATGACGGTTGTGCCGAACGGGCCGAGCGTGCGACGGCGATGCCGCGAGGCCGCGGGCGTGCCGGCCATCGCGACCTGACCGGCAGCACGCTCGCCGGGGGGCGTCTCCACCCCGCACCGGGAGGCTTCTCGCCGGCCGCAGGAGCCGCGTGTAGATTGCTGTTGCATTCTGCGGTCGGCCCGACTGCGTTCAGCTCACCCGGGGGAGCCTCCTCGCACCCCTGCGGCGCCGCCGACCGGGGTTTCCCGAGACGACCGGGGTTTCCCGAGACATGGATCGAGTCGACCCGCCATCCCGCGAGATCGTCGACGCTGTCGAGGCTGCCGCCACGATCGATGAGAAGCTCGCTGCGCTGCGCGCGCACTACCAGGTGGAGCTCGTGCAGCCCGGGCAGGAATTCGAGGACGGGGTGACGTATTTCATCGTCGGCACCGCGTGCTGGCTCGTCCGGACGCGGGCGCCGGCGGTCGTCGACGGCCACCTGCAATTCGACTCCTGCGCGCACCGCCTGCCGATGAAGCCCCTCGCCGTCGAACGGCTCCACGCCGCCGTCGCGGGGCACCGCGTGCACGTGCTGCTGCCGAAGGCCTTCGACCAGGCGGAACGGGACCGGATCATCGACATCGGCGCGTTCAGCCAGTTGATCGACTCCGCGCAGCGATCGGGACTGGTGCCCGGCATCGCGACGATCATCCAGGTGCGCGACTGCGAGTTTCGGCTCGGCCGGCACCTCCAGGCCCTGCAACTGATCGAGACGCAGTTCCAGGGATTCGTCGGCAGGGCGAGCCAGCGGGCGCAGCGGCTGGCCCGGGAGGATGCCGACATCGCCTCGGGACGCATCCGGATTTCGCCGAAGGAACTGCAGGCGAAGCGGCTGCGCGACGGCCAGCAGACCCAGCACGTGGAACGCGCCCGCACGAAATTCCAGCGGGTGCTCGAGGGGCTGCGGACGATCGTCCAGCGCGGCATGTAGGCCGGCGGCCGTGCCGGCGCAGCATGTAGGCCGGCGGCGTGCCGGCGCGGCGCCAGACCACGCCGTGTCCGGCGATGCCACGTCAGGCCAGTTCTGCCAGCGCAGCGAGCACCTGCTCTTCGTGGCCGGCCGCACGCACGGCCTTGAAGACCTTCGCGACCGTGCCATCGGCGGCGATGATGAACGTGCTGCGGGCGATGCCCATCGACTTCTTCCCGTACATGTTCTTCTCCCGCCACGCGCCGTACTTCCCGGCGACCTTGTGGTCGACGTCGGCCAGGAGCGTGAACGGGAGCTTGTACTTCCGGCGGAAGGCCTGGTGACTTTCCGGCGTGTCGGGGCTGACGCCGAGCACCACGGCCTCGTGGCGGGCCAGCTTCGCCCGGGCGTCGCGGAAGCCGCAGGCCTCCGTGGTGCATCCCGGAGTGTCGTCCTTGGGGTAGAAATAGAGGACCACGGGCCTGCCCCGCAGGCTCGACAGCTTGAGTTTCGTGCCGTCATGGCTGGGCAGCGTGAAATCCGGGGCCTTGGCCCCCTCCTCGATCCAGTCGGACATGGCTGTGTCGGCTCCTCGTGTGCGGGCTGCGGGACCGGCGGATGCCGCATCGACCCATGACGTCCAGTTGTAGCCATCCGCATCGGGATCGGGGAGATGACCCGGCGGCCGGGCGGGTCGCCCGCAGCTCGCTCCTCACCCCTGCCGGCCGCGGCGGACTCTCCGTGATCGGGGTCGACGGCCCCGGGGCCACGGCACTCGTCGCGCGGCTGTTCGCGCCGCGTGGCAGAACGTCGTTGGCGGAGCGGTCCGCGCCGGCGATCGCGTTCGGCACGTGGCGGGCCACGGACGACGGCCCCGGAGAGGACGTCGTCGTGATCCGTCGGGCCGACGACGCGCTGGAGGTTCACTGTCACGGCGGGCTCGCGGCGGCGGAATCGATCCTCGGCAGCCTCGAGCGGCACGGTGCCCGACGGCTGCCGTGGGCTGACTGGCTCCGCGCCGGCGGCACGCCGCAGATCGAAGTGGAGGCCCACGAAGCCCTCGCCGCGGCGGGCGGACCGAAGGCGGCCCGCATCCTCACGCGGCAACTGGCGGGCCGGCTGGAGGCCGAACTCGACCGCACGCGATCGCTGCGTGATGCGGGCCACCGGACCGAGTGCCGCCTGGCGGTCGACCGGCTCCTGCGGGCGGCCCGGGTCGGCCTGCGGCTGACGCGTCCTTGGCGGGTGGTGGTCGCCGGTCCGACCAATGCCGGCAAGAGCAGCCTCGTGAACGCGATCGCCGGGCATGCCCGGTCGATCGTGTCGCCGGAAGCGGGGACCACCCGCGACCTGCTCGAGACGCGGATCGTGCTCGACGGCTGGGAAGTGGACCTCGTCGACACCGCGGGGCTGCGGCCCGTCGGCGCTGACGCCGGGGAGGTCGAGCGCGAGGGCATGGCCCGGGCGATCGCCGCGTGCGGCACGGCGGATCTCGTGCTGCAGGTGCGGGACGGGACGGCGGCCGCTCAGCGGGACGCCTCCACGACACCGCGTGACCTGCTCGTCTTCTCGAAGGCCGACCTCGTCGCACCTTCCGCGGTGGCCGCCGGAGACGCGATCTGGACGAGCGCCGTGACGGGCCGGGGCGTGCAGGAACTCGTCGCCAGGATCGTGCGGCGGCTGGTTCCCGAGGAAGCCGACGAGCCGCCGCTGCTCGCCGGCGCCGTCCCCTTCACGCCGCGGCAGGTGCAGGTGATCGAACGGCTCCGCGAAAGCGCAGCGCCGACCGACGCCCCGCCCGATGACAGGATACGCTGACGCCTTTCGAATCGGAGCCGACCGTGATGCGTTCGATCAAGATGCTCCTCATCGGATGCGTCCTGGCGATGGCGCTGCGGCACGCGTCGGCCGCCGAGAAGCCGAACGTGCTGTTCATCGCCGTCGACGATCTCAACGCCTGGGTCGGCTGCCTCGGCGGGCATCCCCAGGCCAGGACCCCCAACATCGACGCGCTCGCCGCCCGCGGCATGAACTTCACCCGGGCCTACTGCGCCTCGCCCGTCTGCAACCCGTCGCGGACGGCGCTGCTCACCGGTCTGCGGAGCTCGTCGACCGGCGTGTACGACAACTCCGACACGCGGGCTGCGACGCGGTGCCGCGACGTGCCGCCGCTCAACACGTGGTTCCACGACCACGGGTATCGGGTCGTCGGCGCCGGGAAGATCTATCACGGCGACGCCGATCAGTGGGGCACGTGGGACGACTATGCCCCCGTCGGCCGCCACCGGGAGCTGCCCCCGGCACGGGACGAGGATGGCGGCGTGGGGGGCATCCGGTTCGCGATCTCCGACGCCGCGGACGAGGAGTCGGTCGACTTCCACACGGTCGATTACTGCATCGAGCAGCTCGGGAAACGGCACGACAGGCCTCTCTTCCTGGCCTGCGGCCTGCACAAGCCACACATGTCCTGGAACGTGCCGCGGAAGTATTACGACCTGTTTCCGCTGGAGTCGATCCAGCTCCCGCGGGTGCTCGAGAGCGATCTCGACGACGTGCCGCCCGCCGGCCGGGCCATGGCCCGGCCCGACGGCGACCACCGTGCCATCCTCGAATCGGGCCGCTGGAAGGAGGCCGTCCGCGGGTATCTCGCGGCCGGCGCGTTCTGCGACGCCATGGTCGGCCGGCTCCTGCGCGGGCTCGACGAGAGCCCGCTGCGTGAGTCGACGATCGTGGTCTTCTGGGGCGATCACGGCTGGCATCTCGGCGAGAAGCAGCACTGGCGGAAGTTCGCTCTCTGGGAGGAGGCCACGAGGGCGCCCCTCTTCGTCGTGGCACCCGGCGTCACCCGGCCGGGGACGACCTGCGACGCGCCCGTCGACTTCATGAGCATCTACCCCACGCTCTGCGACCTCTGCGGCCTCGACACGCCGGGGCACGTGCAGGGATCGAGCGTGACGCCCCTGCTCGCCGACCCGCGGGCGGCTTGGGACCGTCCGGCGGTGACGACGCACGGATTCATGAATCACGCCGTGCGCAGCCGGGCGTGGCGGTACATCCGCTACGCGAACGGTGACGAGGAGCTCTACGACGAGATCGCCGACCCGCTGGAGTGGCGGAACCTCGCCGGCGACCCGCGGCACGCGGCAGTGAAGACGGAACTCGCGGCCTGGCTTCCGGCCGAGAACGTGCCCGACGGCGCGGGAGCCCCAGGGGAGCGGCAGGGGAAGCGGAGCGGCACGCGGAAGCGGGCGGCCGCCGCGGAGTGACCGGCGTCACCCGCCGGTGATGCGGCGAGCCGGGATCGGCGGAAGCTCGACGAGCTTGGAGGATTTCGCATTCCCAAGACGTCTGGAGCGGCTCGGGCCGTCGCGCGAAATCATCCCGCGAGGAGACCTCTGCCGGCCCGGCGGTGAGCGCTCCGGAAGTTCCACGGCGGCAGACGCGCTCCGCCGTCTGCTAGCAGCCCGTGGATAAAGTCGACCGCCGCTGGATGCGGCGGCAGTCGACCCAGGAAACCGTCGGCGTTTCCTGCGGTCGACTTCGTGGACCATCTTTGACGGTCGCCATGCGACCGGAGGGGGCATGGATGACTTTTTCCACAGACAGCTAGCCCTCCTCCTTCTGCTCCGACGTGCGGCCACGGACGTAGAGGCGGATCGGCACCTCGTGGAACGGAGCCTCCTTCCGCAGGACGCCGACGAGATACCGCTTGTAGCTCTCCGACACGCTCCGCGGCGCGCTCGTCGAGAGCACGATCGTGGGCGGGGCCGTCTCGACCTGCGTGGCATAGTAGATCCGCACGGGACGGCCGCGCGGATCGGCCGGCGGATGGTTGGCCTCCACCGCGTCCCGCACGATCGTGTTGAGCCGCGCGGTCGGCACCCGCTCCCGGCTCTGCCGATGCAGCCGCTGCGCCGTGTCGACCACGGCCTTGACGTTGCGGCCGTTCTTCGCGGTGACGAAGGCGATCGGCGCCCAGGGCATCGTGCGGAACGTGTCGCGCAGGTACTGCGCCCACTCGCCCCGCTCCACCTCTCCGGCATAAAGGTCCCACTTGTTGACCACGAACACGACCGGCTTCGCCTCCTCCATGATCGTGTCGGCGAGCTGCTTGTCGACCCGGCCGACCGGCTCCGATACGTCGAAAAAGAGCAGGACGACGTCGGCCCGGCGGATGCTCCGCTGCGCCCGGTGCGTGGAGTAGAAGTCGATGTCGGTCGTGCGGCTCTTCGTCCGCCGCAGGCCCGGCGTGTCGATCGCCAGGAAGGAATGGCCGTCCACCTCGAACCGCACGTCGACCGAGTCGCGGGTGGTGCCCGCGACGGGGCTCGTGATCACCCGCTCCTCGCGGGCGAGGCTGTTGACGAACGTGCTCTTGCCGACGTTCCGCCGGCCCACGATCGCGAGCTTCATCTCCGGCAGGTCCACCGGCGGCTCCTCCGTGCCGGCCTCCGTCTCCGGCAGGCGGGCGAGGATGGCGTCGACGAGCGTCTCCCGGTTGCGGTGCTGCCGGGCGCTGACGACCAGCGGCGGCCCGTAGCCGAGCGTTGCGAACTCATGGGCATGGTCGTCGAGCCGCGGGTCGTCCGCCTTGTTGGCCACGAGGAGCACCGGCGCACCGGCCCGGCGCACGCGGGCCGCGACCTCGTGGTCGGCGGGCACGAGGCCCGTCCGGACGTCGACCACAAGCAGCACCACCGCCGCCTCGGCGAGGCCGGCCTCGATCTGGGCGTCGATCCGCTCGGTGAGGCCGTCCGGGTCGTCGAATCCCATGCCCCCGGTGTCGACGAGGTCGACCGTGCGGCCCTCGAGCGAGATCCGCTGCACGAGCCGGTCCCGGGTCACGCCGGCCGTGGGGTCCTCGATGGCGATCCGCTTCTCGACGAGCCAGTTGAAGAGCGTCGACTTGCCGACGTTGGGCCGACCGACGATGGCGACTTTCGGGATCATGGGCGATGGTCGCTCGGCGGAGGCGTGGGGCGGACGATGGCGGGAGTCGGGAAGGGGACGGGCGGAACATCCGCGGGGCACGCGTGCGTCCGCGGTGTGCTCGAGGTCAGCCCAGGACCGCGCGGACGCCCTCGCGGGTCACGGGCCTGATCACGCCGTGCTCGGTGATGATCGCGTCGATCAGCCGCGCGGGCGTGACGTCGAAGGCGGGGTTGTAGGCCCGCGCCTTGTCGGGCGCCGCCTGCACGCCGAGCGGCCGCAGCACCTCCGCGGCCGACCGTTCCTCGATCGGGATGTCGTCCCCCGTGTCGAGCCGCAGGTCGAACGTGCTCGACGGGGCGGCCACGAAAAACGGGACGCCGTGCGCCTCGGCGAGGATGGCCAGCCCGTAGGTGCCGATCTTGTTGGCGGTGTCGCCGTTGGCGGCGATCCGGTCGGCACCGACGATGCACGCGGCCACCCGCCCGGTGCGGAGCAGTTGGCCGGCCGCCGAGTCCACGAGGACCGTCACCGGGATGCCCCGCTCGACGAGCTCCCAGGCGGTGAGTCGGGCGCCCTGGAAGAGCGGCCGGGTCTCGTCGGCGAACACGTCGAACCGCCGGCCCCGTTCCCAGGCGGTCGTGATCACCGCCAGCGCCGTGCCGTCGCCGCCGGTCGCCAGCGTGCCGGTGTTGCAGTGGGTGAGCACGCCTCCCTCGGGCAGGATCGCGGCCCCGTGCCGGCCGATCGCGGAGCACAGCCGTCGATCCTCGTCGTGGATGTTCCGCGCCTCGGCCAGGAGGGCCGCGGCGAGCCCCGCGGCGTCGGTGGCCGCGGGGATCCCCGCGATGGCGCCGAGCGTGCGCTCCACCGCCCAGCGGAGGTTCACGGCCGTCGGCCGCGCGCAGGCGAGAATCTCGCCGCGGGCGAGCACGTGGGCTCGCGCCTGCTCGGGCGGGAAGCCGGCCCGCGCCGCCTCGGCCGCCGCCACCACGAGCCCGTAGCCTCCGGCCACGCCGATCGCGGGGGCGCCGCGGACGCGCAACGACTGGATCGCCTCCACGACCGTGTCGACGTCGCGGCAGGCGATCCATTCGAGCCGCGCCGGCAGCAGCGTCTGATCGAGCAGCTCCAGGTGGCCGGTGGCGTCGCCGTGCCAGCGGAGTGAGGCGGGGATCATGGCGTGACCGCCAGCGTGTCGCAGGGCAGGCCGAACGCGTCGGCCACCGCACGGAGCACCAGCCGGCCGCGGTAGACGTTCACCGCCGAGCGGATCGCCGGGCTCGAGGCCGCGGCCTTCTCGACGCCCTGGCCCGCGAGCTGCAGCACGGAGGGGAGCGTGGCGTTGCAGAGGGCGTAGGTGCTCGTACGGCCCACGGCCCCCGGCATGTTCGTCACGCAGTAGTGGACGACGTCGTCCACCACGTAGGTCGGGTTGGCGTGCGTCGTCGGCCGGCTGGTGGCGACGCAGCCCCCCTGGTCGATCGCCACGTCGATGATCACGGCGCCGGGCTTCATGAGGCGGAGGTCGTCCCGCTCGATCAGGTGCGGGGCGCGGGCGCCGGGGATGAGCACGCTGCCGATCACGAGATCGGCCCGGCCGAGCTGCTCGCGGATGGTGTGCCGGTCGGAGTGCAGGCAGTCGACGTTGGGCGGCGTGACGTCGTCGAGGTAGCGGAGCCGCTCGAGGTTGGTGTCGAGGAGGCCGACGCTCGCGCCGAAGCCGGCGGCCACCTTGGCGGCGTTCGCCCCCACGGTGCCGGCTCCGAGCACGGTGACATGCGCGGGGGCGACGCCGGGCACTCCGCCGAGCAGGATGCCGCGGCCCATCTGCGGCTTCTCCAGGTACTTGGCCCCCTCCTGGATGCTCATCCGGCCCGCCACCTCGCTCATCGGGATGAGCAGCGGCAGCCGGCCCCGCTCGTCCCGCAGCGTCTCGTAGGCCACGGCGGTCGCGCCGGTCGCGAGGAAGCCCTCGGTGAGGCCACGGTCGGCCGCGAAGTGGAAGTAGGTGAAGACCGTCTGCCCGGCGCGGATGAGCGAGAGCTCGGGCGGCTGCGGCTCCTTCACCTTCACGATCATGTCGGCCCGGCCGAACACCTCGGCGGCGGTGTCGACGAGCGTCGCCCCGCAGGCCTCGTAGGCCTCGTCGGGCAGCCCCGAGCCCGCACCCGCGCCGCGCTCGATCAGCACCGCGTGGCCGGCACGGACGAGCTCCTCCGCGCCGACCGGCAGCAGGGAGACGCGATATTCGTCGCGTTTCGTTTCCTTGGGGATGCCGACGATCATGCGCGGCCCCGATCAGGCGATCTTGTAGGTCGCCGGCATCGGGATCGGATAGTTGCCGTCCTTGTCGGGCACGACCGGCGGCGTCGACTCCCAGGTGAGGTTCTCGGGCATCGTGCGGAAGTTGCTCTTCAGCACGTTGTCGAACCGCTGTTCCTTGCCGGTGTAGGTGGCCGTCCGTGCCAGCACCGCGGAGAAGCTCGAGGTCGTGCCGTAGTAGGCGTTGTTGATCGGCGTGTCGGTGCGGATCGCGTGATGCAGCTCGTCGTGCTCGACCTGGTAGGGGTTTTCACTCTTCCCCTCGTACTTCCAGAGCACCTTGCCGGAATAGTCGGTGATCTCGCCGATCTTGATGAACCCCTTGGTGCCCTGGAACTCCTCGTTGACGCGGTCCATGCCACCCGGGAACTGCCGGCACTGGCTGGCGATCCGCACGCCGCCCGGGTAGACGAGGTTGACGGCGTGGTGGTCGTAGATCTCGCTCGGCTGCCCGGGCACGCGGTTCTGGCGGCCGCCCACGCCATAGGCCGACTCGGGAAGCTTGTCGAGAAACCAGTTGGCCACGTCGATGTTGTGGACGTGCTGCTCGCAGACGTGGTCGCCGCAGAGCCAGTTGAAGTGGTACCAGTTGTAGACCTGGTACTGGCACTCGGTCTGCTGCAGCTTCGGGTCGCGGTTGCGGTACCAGATCCCGCTGCCGTTCCAGTAGACCTGGCCGCCGATGATGTCGCCGGCGAGTCCGTCGCGGACGCGGGCGAGCGTCTGGCGGTACTTGTCGTCGTAGTGCCGCTGGAGGCCGACGACGACCTTGAGCTTCTTCTCGTCGGCCAGCTTCGCCGCCTGCATGCAGAGGTTGGCGCCGAACGCGTCGACGCAGACCGGCTTTTCCATGAAGACGTGCTTGCCCGCCTTGACCGCCTCCTCGAAGTGGAAGGGACGGAAGCCCGGCGGCGTCGCCAGGATGACGAGGTCGCAGTGCTCGAGCACCTTCTTGTAGCCGTCGAGCCCCTTGAACTGCCGCTCTTCCGGCACGTCGACCTTGTCCTTCATCGACTCGACCGCCTTGAGCGCGCCCTTGATCCGGTCGTCGAACGCGTCGGCGATCGCCGTCACCTTCACGTTGGACCCGGGAACGGAGAGCGTCTGCTGCATGGCGCCGGTGCCGCGGCCGCCGGCCCCGATGAGCCCCACGCGGATCAGGTCGGTCGACGGGTTCTGGGCGTGCACCGACCGCATCGAGGCGAGCGTGGCACCGGCGATGCCGGCGACCCTGAGGGCGTCGCGGCGGGAGGGATGGCTGGCGGAGGACGGCTCGCGGGTGGCGGACATCGTGGGGCACTCCTGGGCGAGTCCGGCCGGAAAGCGGCCGGGGGATCGGGTGATGCGGGCACGCTGCTGGGAAGAAACGGCCGCGGGGCGGTGCGGCATGCACCGTCGCGACCCGGCATGATACCCTCCCCGCTGGCGGCGTGGAACCGTCCGCCACGGCCCCGCGCGTCGGGGCGTCCGCCGCGGCCCCGCGCGTCGGGGCGGCCGGCGTGGCTCCCCCGATGGGCCCCGACTGCCCACGCCGCCCCACTCCCTCCCGCGTTCCGTGCCGCCATGCCCGCCATCTCCTGCGATCCGGCCCGGGCGCGAGCCTTCGCCATCGAGGTGGTCGAGCGGCTGCGGCGGGCGGGGCACGAGGCGGTGTGGGCCGGCGGCTGCGTCCGCGACGAGCTGCTCGGCCGCACGCCGGCAGATTACGACGTGGCCACGTCGGCCCTGCCCGACCAGGTCCGCGAGGTCTTCGGCCGGCGGCGGACGCTCGCGGTGGGCGCGGCCTTCGGCGTGATCACGGTGCTCGGCCCCCCCGATTCTGGCCAGGTCGAAGTGGCCACGTTCCGCCACGACGCCGGCTACACCGACGGCCGCCATCCCGCCGGCGTGACGTTCACCGACGCCCGCGAGGACGCCCTGCGGCGCGACTTCACGATCAACGGACTGTTCCTCGATCCGCTCTCCGGCGAGGTGCACGACTACGTCGACGGCCGCGCCGATCTCGCGGCGGGCGTCGTGCGGGCGATCGGCTCGCCTGCGCTGCGGTTCGGCGAGGATCACCTGCGGATGCTGCGGGCCGTGCGGTTCGCCGCCGTGTTCGGCTTCGCGCTGGAGGACGAGACCCGCGCGGCGGTCGAACGCATGGCGCACCTGGTGACGGTCGTGAGCCCGGAGCGGATCGCCGCCGAGCTGCGGGCGATGGTGTCGCGGCCGGGCCGGCGGCGGGCGCTGGAGCTGCTGCACGACACGGGCCTCGCGCGGGAGGTGCTCCCGGAGCTCGTGCCCGCGGACGCCGCCGCGAGCCACGCCGCCGGCTGGCGGGAGGCTGCGGGAATCGTCGACGCCCTCGACGAGCCGGATCTCTCCGCGGCCCTGGCGATCCTGACGGAGCGGCTGCCCGCCGAGACGATCGATCGGGTCGCGGCGCGGCTGCGGCTCTCCAACCACGAGACGAAGACCGCCCGCTGGCTGCACGAGGGGGTCGCGGCTTTCGGACAGGATGACGGAACGGTGCTCGCGCAGCGGCCCTGGTCGGAGGTGCAGCCGTGGCTGGCGCACCCCGCCGCAGCCGTGCTGGCCGACGTGCTGCGGGCCCGCGCCGCCTGCGGCCACGGCGACGCGGCGGCCGCCCGCTGGGTCACGGAGAAGCTCACGCTGCCGCGGGCCGAGCTCGATCCGCCGCCGCTGCTCGGCGGCGCGGACCTGATCACCGCCGGAGTGCCGGCGGGACCGCTCATGGGCCGACTGCTCGCGGAACTGCGGGCCTTGCAGCTCGACGGCCGGGTCGCGACCCGCGGCGATGCCCTGGCCTGGATCCGCGGCCGCGGCGCGGTCTAGCTGTCTGTGGAAAAAGTCATCCATGCCCTTTTTCCACGAAGTCGACCGCAGGAAACGCCGAGGGTTTCCTGGGTCGACTGCCGCCGCCTCCAGCGGCGGTCGACTTTATCCACGGGCTGCTAGCACGCGGCCGTGTCCACGGTCCGCATGCCGACGCATCACGACCGACACTCATCGGAGCCCACGCTTGCCACGCGGACGAAGACACCCATGGCTACGAACGATCTGCGGCTGACGAACTCTCGCACGGTGCCGCTGACCATTTTCCTCGAACCGTGGGCCGAGGAGATCGTGCTCGGTGTAGGCGACTCGCTTCTCATTTCGCAGGCGACCGTCCATGACGGCCGCCTCGAATGTGACATCGTCGACGCGGGATACGTCCTGCATGGGGACGTGCATGCGAAGCTGCGAATCTACCGCGGCAGCGACGTCGTCTGGGAAAGCTACGACGCGTGACGCCGGGGGGAACGCTACCGCGGCGGCGCCGTCGGCTCCGGCAGGTCGTCGAGGCTCGCGAGCCTGAAGACCTCGAGAAACTTCCGCGTGGTGCGGTACGACGGCTCGGCCGACCCGTGCCCCTCGTGCACCAGTTCCAGGAGGCCGCGCCGGACCAGCTGCCGCCAGACCGAGGGCCGCGCGTCGCAGCCGAGCTCGACGATCGTGTCCCGCGCGACGGGCTGGTTCCAGGCGACCAGGGCGAGCACGTCGAGCGACTCCGCGTCGAGCCGCACCGTCCGCGACCGCGATTCGACCACCCGGCCGAAACGGGCGAACTCGGGCCGCAGCCGCAGCACCCAGCCGGAATCCTTCGCGGCCACCTCGTAGGGACAGTTGTTGGCGCGATACCGCCGCTGCAGCTGCACGGCGAGGTCGTCGATCTCCTGGGGGCGGACGCCCCGCATCAGGCCGGCCACGCGGCGGCTCGTCAGCGGCACGCCGTCCGGCAGCCCGACGAAGAGCATCGCCTCGAGGATCGTGGCGGGGGAGACGCGGCAGTCGTCGCCCTCCCCCTCGGAGGCCGCGTCGTCGTCGAGCACCGGAGACGTGTCGACGTCGACCACGGCCGCCGTCTCCGCCGGCTCCGCGTAGGGATCGGCCGTCCCCATCATCGCGGCGAAGGCCTGGGCCAGCTTGTCGATCGACAGGCCGCCGTCGGCGGGCGGCCCTTGGAACCCGGCCGGCGGCTCGGCCGCCCCGTCCCGCGATGCGCCACCGCGTCGTTCGCGGCCGCTCATGGCGTCGCCGGCCGGCGGCGGCCGACCTGCGCCTTCATGAAGGCGAGGGCGTCGACGGCGGCCGCCCGGATGCGATCCACGACCGGCGCGAGGCCGTCGTGGAGCCGGTCGGTCCAGAGCAGGAGATCGAGGCCGTACTGCATCGGGTGCGCTCCCGGCCGGGCGGAGGAACAAGAGGCCGGATTCAATCAGCCCGGTCGGCCCGAAACAAGGCCAACCGGCGGCCGGCGCGGCCGCCCGAAGCACGCCCCGCCCGGGGCCGCCGGATCACTTCGCCCGGCTGCGCCGCGTGGTTCCCGCGGCCTTCCCGGCCTTCGCCGTCCGCGCGAGCCTGCGGCCGTCCTTCGTCGCCGGCACGCTCTTGAGCGGCTCGGCCGCGCCGTCGAGCGGATCGCCCACGGCGCTGCCGGCGAGCCTCTGTCGAATCTTCGCGACGTAGTCGTCGGACAGCTCCATGCCGAGGAACGAGCGGCCGAGCTTCTTCGCGACCGCGAGCGTCGTGCCGCTGCCGGCGAACGGATCGAGCACCATGTCTCCTTCGTTGCTCGAGCCGCGGACGATCCGGCCGAGCAGCTGCTCGGGCATCTGGCAGCCATGCCAGCCGGACCGCTCCTTGAAGGTGCCGCACACCCGCGGGAAGTACCAGGTGTCCTCCTGCGCGGTGAAGCCGTCGGGCAGGTCCTGCGGCCGGAGGATCCAGGTGTCGTCCGGAAGCCGCCCGGTCGGACAGGCCCGCTTGTCGCCGTAGACCAGTTCGCGGGCGCTCGGCACGCGGATCCGGTCGGCGTTGAACGTGAACTTCGCCGGGTCGCGGACGAAGTGGAAGAGGTGGGCGTGCGAGCGGCTGAACTTCTGCCGGCAGTTGACGCCGAACGTGTAGTACCACACGACCCAGCTGCGGCAGACGAGGCCCAGCTCGCGCGTGGCCATCACCTTGAGCTCCGCGGCGTATTCGTCGCCGATCGCCAGCCAGAACGTGCCGTCGGGCCGCAGGACGCGGACGACCTCGGCCATCCACTTCCGCGACCAATTCAGGTAGGCCTCGGCCGTCAGCCGATCGTCGTAGGCGTCGTACTCGTAGCCGATGTTGAACGGCGGATCGGCGAAGGCCAGATGGACGCTTCCCTGCGGCACGCGAGCGAGCAGTTCGAGGCAATCGCCCCGATACACGGCATCGACCGTCGGCGGTTCACGCGTCATGGCGGCAACTCCCTTTGCTGCGTTCGCGAGGCTCGCGCCGCTCCCGCGGGGGCGGCACTCCGCGGCGCTTGCGAACGGTACCGGACCTCGGCCACATCGTCCAGAGGCCACCGGCCGGCAGCCTGTGCGAACGGCCGACGCTTCGCCCGCAGGGCCGTCCCCGCCGCGCCGGCGGCTCGGCTGCGTCAGGCGACGTCGGTCGCCAGCCGCAGGGCCACCGCGCAGGCCGCCTCGTAGGCGGCGAGGTCGAGCCGCTCCTTGGTGGTGTGGATCTCCATCTGGCCGCAGCCGAGGGTCACCGTGGGGACGCCGTTGGCCGCCATCCAGTTGGCGTCGAGCCCGCCGTTGGAGACGTCGAGCCGCGGCACGAGGCCCGCCTCGCGGACCGCCGCGCCAGCCGCCACCACGCAGGGCTCGTCGTCCGCGAGCCGGAAGGCCTCGTAGTCGAGCCGGCCGTCGAACGTGACCTTTCCCACCGAGCCGTCGGCGGCCTTCACCTGCCGCACGGCGTCCTTGAACGCCGTCTCGATCGCCTTCACGATCCGGCCGCGGAACGCCGTGTCGTGGCTGCGGGCCTCGGCCCGCAGGCAGGCCGACTCGGCCACGACGTTGGTGGCCGAACCCGCCTGGATCACCCCCACGTTGCTCGTGCCCCGCTTGCCGTCCTTGACGACGAGCCCGTGCCAGCCGTCCTTCACGAGCGACGCGATCGCCAGCGACGCGATCGCGATCGCCGACACGCCCTTCTCCGGCGCGACCCCTGCGTGGCTGGGAATGCCCTCGATGGCGATGTCCATGCGGTAGCCGCCGGTGGCGCCGACGGTGATCTTCTCCACGGCGCCGCCGTCGAAGTTGAAGGCGAGCTTCGGCCGGCCCAGGTCGGCCGCCTTGACGAACCGCGCCCCGTAGAGCCCCACCTCCTCCTGGATCGCGAACAGGAACGTCAGCGGCGGATGGGGGAGGCCGCGGCGCAGCAGCTCGAGCGCCGTGGAGAGCACGACACCGCAGCCGGCCCGGTCGTCGGCGCCGAGGCCCGTCGCGGGATTGCCACTCTTCACGAACCGGCCCGCCACCACCGGCCTGGTGCCGATGCAGACGGGCACCGTGTCCATGTGGGCCATGAACAGCCGCCGTGGCCCCGGCTGCGTGCCGGGCAGCTTCACGATGAGGTTGCCCACGTTGCCCTTGAGCGGCGTCTTCGTGTTCGCGGTGTCGAACGAGATGGCGGCGGCGGGGCAGCCGGCCTCCTTCAACCACTTCACGATCCGCTCCGCGACGGCCTTCTCGTCGCCCGAGCCTCCCGGGACAGCCAGCAGGTCGAGCACCACGCGGCGGGCGGCGGCGAGGTCGGGACGGGCCGTGGCCGGCGGCTTCGGCGCGGGTGCCTTCGCGGCGGAGGCCTTCGGTGCCGCGGAACGGGGCTTCGCGGTCTGCTTCGTGCGGAGGTTCTTCATGCGGGTGATCTCGATGCGGATGGTCTCACCGGGCCGTCGGCGGTCGAGGCCGTTGCGGCCCGCTGAACGGTGGAGAGACGAGAGTCTACCCGTCGTCGGAACAAGTCATCCATGCCCGCGTCGCACCCGGCCGACCGGCGGCAGCTCAGCCGCGGCGGCGGACGACGGCGGTACGGCAGGCGGCGGCGAGCTGGCCGGCCGACTCCGGAGCGAGCGGCCAGACGTCGGCGGTGGTCAGGGCATCGGGCTCGATCCAGCCCGCGTGCAGTGCCGCGGCGGCGGCGGCATCGGCGGCGGCGACCAGTTCGCAGGAGCCGAGCGCGCGGGCCACGAGGGTGCGCATGGCCGGCCTGGCGGCCGCCGATTCGAGGTCGGCCCGCGAGACGTGCACGGCGACCGGGGCGCCCGTCTCCACCGCCAGGTCGGTGAGGATGCCTGCGTGCATCACGAAGATCGCGTCGGGATCGCAGGCGTCGACGGCCTCGGCGATGAGCTGCCGGGCCGTCTCCCGCACGGAGCCGAGCAGCCGCGGCGGGAGCAGCGGCACCGCCGCGAGGAGCGACTCGGGGGAACCTTCCTGCACCGCCGCCAGGAACCGGTGGGAGGCGGCGGCGATGGCGTGCAGGTGGATGCCGAACATGCCGGGGTGGTGCTCCTCGAGCCGCGGCACCGACGAGGGGCCGCAGACCATCGCGACGACGCCGGCGTCGGCCAGCGCCTCGCGGCAGCGGTGCGCCCGCGTGTGGTCGTGGTCGCAGCAGCCGTGATCGATCAGCAGCACGCGCATGGCCGGGAGCCGTCAGACGCGGGAGGCGGAGGTGCGGGCTTCGGGGCCGGGACACGGAGCCCGGCGGACATGCGACCGGGCCGCGGAGGTCAGAGCCAGCCCAGGGCATGTGCCCCGGCCAGGCAGGCGGCCGCGTACGCCGCCGCCCCCCAGTCGTCGGCCATGATACCGAGGCCGGCAGGCAGCCGCTCCAGCCGGCGGCAGGGAAACGGCTTGGAAATGTCGAACAGCCGGTGGAGCGCGAACGCGGCTGCACACGCCAGCGGCGACCGCGTTGCGGCCGGCAGAGCCAGGAGCGCAAGCGGCAGGCTGGCCGCCTCGTCGTAGCAGATCATGCCGGGATCCTTGCCGAGGCCGAGCAGCCGGGCCGCCCGTGTGCAGCAGGGGATGCCGACGAGGTTGACGGCCACGAGGAGCCCCACCTCCACGAGCGGCGGGAGCCCCGCCCGGGCGAGGCCGACCGCCGCCGCCAGCCCCGCGAGCGCCCCGAACGTGCCCGGCGCGACGCCGATCCGGCCCAGGCCGCCGCAGGTGGCGACGAGCACTGTGGGGTCAAGCCAAAGCGCCGATGATGCCTCATTCCGTTCCAGGGGGGCGTCCTCGCGAGTCGTCGTGGAAACGTCTTGAAACAATCCCCGAATGCCACGTGCCTGTCCAGAGGGCATCGCTCGAATCACGGAAGCCCGAGCGACTTCCTCCACGCGAGGGATTTCGCGAGCGACTCGGACGGATCCACGATCACGACCGGTTTCAGGGAAAGCCAGTCGCGATTCGGGCGACGGATGTCCACCACGATGCGGTATGTCCGGCCACCTTCGAGGCGAACGGCGGAGAGCCGCTCCCCGGACCATGTGCGCCGCCTGCTCGTCGCCACGTCGAATACGCCGGACGCGGCCGCTTCCGAATCAGCGTGTCGGCCGGTCACTGCTTCGACGACACTCACGCCCAGGATGACGTTCATGGCGGCAGTCACCCGTCCTGCGTGCAGCCGCCCGTGCTGCGGAAAGCGCGCATCGATGTCCGCGAGGCCGATGTCGTAGATCACCGCGACGGAATACTCACCGTCGAGCGGGCACCGGAAGGAAGTGCCGACCGCCACTCTGTCGTCGTCCTGCATCGGCATGTCGCCAATGGTCACACGCGCGA